>Ga0209631_10007431_pt1 | contig 10992 bp, 13 predicted proteins | sample COG_08_FD_184752 | JGI IMG/M metagenome (GOLD analysis project Ga0209631, IMG submission 184752) | Pelagic Microbial community sample from North Sea - COGITO 998_met_08 (SPAdes) (version 2) | ecosystem: Environmental > Aquatic > Marine > Neritic zone/Coastal water | place: Helgoland, sampling... | reverse complement strand
ATGTAATCTGTTCCTGTAACTGCCCGTCTAGCTCAGTCGGTAGAGCGCGTGCCTTTTAAGCACGTGGTCATGGGTTCAAGTCCCATGGTGGGCACTTTACTCGGTTAGCTCAGTTGGTAGAGCGCGGTCCTTATGAGTCCGAGGTCACCGGTTCGAACCCGGTATCGAGTAAAACTACATATAAAGTAGTTTATTTTTTTGATTGAAAATAATCAGTAATTGAATTTTGATTTTGATTATCATTTTTTTTTAAAAATTTAGTTTTTTTTAGATTAGTAATTATATATCTTGATTCTCTAATTGATATTTTACAATTTTTACTTATGTTTTTAGCTAATTTAAATCTATTATTTATTTTCATATTAATGGGATTTTCTAATAAATATTTTTTTACTTTATCTAAATGAACTAGAGCATTTTGATAATTATCTGAATAATTATATCCTTTCATTATTTTATGGATACGTCTTCTTGGATTTAATTTTTTTTTAAAATCATTTTTTATAAAAATATTTCTATTTTCCAATATTGTTTTACTATGTAACCTATTAATTAATTTATATGTATTATGATCTGGTTTAATATTATTATTAAGCATATGATCATAAATAAAAACTGTAGCGGTCATTTCTTTTAATAAAGTCGTATTATGTAATAAATAATTATAATCTTGTAATTCTAATTTATGATTTGAATCATATAGTTTATTAATTTCAAATTGTAATTGTGATAGATCCATATAATTAATAAAAATATAATAATTACTAATTTTGATTTTACAAAAAATTAATTTTTTTTTAAGTAAAAAAATTTTATTAAACTTATATCTTTAATAAAAATTTGAATTTAAAAATAAAGTATATAGTTATATTAATTATTATTGATAGAAAATGAAGCATGAATTAGGTCAATATTTTACTACAAATAAAGAATTAAAAAATAAAGTTTTAGAATTTGTTTTAAATAAACCAGAAATTATTTTAGAACCTTCAGTTGGTCAGGGTGATTTAGTTGAAGTTATATTAAAAAAAAATAATAATATAATTTTTGATATGTATGAAATTGATACTAATATTAAAATGTTAGAAGGGGTTCCTACAAATGTAGTTTATGGTGATTTTATAGAACAAAATATAGATAAAAAGTATAAAACAATTATAGGAAATCCTCCATTTGTAAAAACAAGAACAGGTAATTTATATATTGATTTCATAGAAAAATGTTATAATTTATTAGATACAAATGGAGAATTAATATTTATTATTCCCTCAGACTTTTTCAAATTAACCTCCGCTTCTAAATTACTAAATAATATGCTAATAAATGGAACTTTTACACATATATATCATCCACATAAAGAAAATTTATTTGAAAATGCCTCTATTGATGTTGTAGTATTTAGATATTTTAAAAATGATAGTATAAATAAAGAAGTATTGTATAACGATAATTTACACTATATCATTAATAATGATGGGTTAGTTACCTTTGTTAAAAATAAAGATGAGATTAGTTCAATTGCATTTAAAGATTATTTTGATATTTATGTTGGTTTAGTAAGTGGTAAAGAATCAGTTTATAAAAATAAAGATTATGGGAATATTGAAGTATTAAATGGTGAAAATCTTTTAGAAAAGTATATTTTTATTGATAAATATCCTAGTGATAATAAAAATATTAATGAATATCTGAATTTACATCGAGATACATTGATTAATAGAAAAATTAGAAAATTCAATAAAAATAATTGGTTTGAATGGGGAGCTCCTAGAAATATAAAAACAATTAAAAAAGAATTAGGTAAAGATTGTATCTATATTTATAATTTAACTAGAAACAAAAAAATAGCATTTAGAGGAAAAGTAAAATATTTTGGAGGAAGATTACTAATGCTTATTCCTAAGAAAAAATATGATTTAGATAAAATTGTTTCCTACTTAAATAGTGATAATTTTAAAGAAAATTTTATATTTTCCGGTAGATTTAAAATTGGACATAGACAAATTAGTAATTCATACATTCCAAATAAATATATATAAAAATAGATAAAAAAAACTTTTTTTTATCTATTTTTATTTATAACTCCTTCTTTATATCAGGATTTGTTTTAAATTCTAAAAAATATATGAGTAAGAAATGCTGCACTATTATCTAAAAGAATCAAAATTGAATAATTATTTTATTTATATCGGTGGGTAAATTTTTATTCTTTTCTAAAATTTCAATTATATATTTTTTTTTACAAAAAATTGAACAACAATTTAATTTCACATAATCCATATTAAAGTATTTCTCACCCCAAATAGTAGTTATCGAATCACATATTTTACATTCGTATTTTAAAACTTTATCCATTTTTTAAAATTCTTTTTACATAAAAATATAATCAAATTTATTTTAAAGTTATTTTATCATACCACATACCATTAGGTGCAAATAAAAAACCCGTATTTATTTCATCGGTTTTCCATTCATTTGGAACATTGTTCCAGAATCTATTTAAAGATTGTTTAGCACCCCCAATTATAGTAGTATAGGCTTCATCCCATGTTCGTTCAACTGGTTTGCATTTTTTCTCTTTTTTCCAATTAATTTGTAAAACATTACTAGGATTAATATTAATAACCCAGTTATCAATTTGTTTTGCTCCTCTAACTAAGATTTCAGAAGAGTTTTTTTTATTCACACATAAAAACCAATAATCTTTTTGAGGAATATCTGCTTTATGATTTTGAATTAATTCATTCATTTTCATATAATTCATAGATTTAGGTAATTCATTAACTTTTATATCAGTCAAAGCATAGACAATTCCTGATTTACTAAAGCAATTATCTGTTCCACCTAAACTAGTTTTAATATTTACAACATGTATATCTCCATTATAATCTTTAACAGTCATATCACCACATCTTCTAGCTTTTTCATCAAATACTCTATCCTTGTATGGTGAATTCCATAGAGCCTTTTTAATACTACCTTCATCTTTTAGACTTCCACCACGAGCTTCTCCTTCTATAGCATCAGATATTTTTATATTATATTTTTTTAACCATATTGTAATATCCTGTAATATTTTAGGAATCATCGTTCGATGATTAATATTTATTATTTCAGTTTGCATATATCTAATATTATGATAAAAATTTTATATATATATTTTATATATTATACATTAATATGCAGCTACTTAAAAAAAAATTTATATTTTAGATATAGTCACATATTTCAGTCTCATATTTATTATTTTTTATTACTAATTTAAAGGGTTTTCCACACCCATATATTAATTTATCATTAAACAATCTATCACATTCAATTTTGTTTAAATGAGGATCAATTTGTTGGTTATTAATTTTTAAAACACCATGCCTAAATATATGACAATTTAGTTCTGCTAAATTAACATATATATAATCTTTACAATGAGGACATGATATTATTATATAATCATTATTGTTTTTATTCATTTTTATATATTATATAAAAAAAATTAAAAAATCAAATTTTATTTAAATCATTTTTTTTATCATGATGATTAATATTTAGAGCTCGGTTTAACTGTCATTCATCCATTGATAGCATTGCATGGAAGGATAATTTCATGAACTGAATTAATATTGGTCTTTTCTAATATTTTATTTTTATCTTTATCAAACCAATGCACCCAACAATAATTTATATTATTTGAAAAATATCCAGGTTTTCTATTACAAAAACTACAAGGTGATAATAGTAATCCTGAATTAGTATATAATTGATTATCCATTTTTTTTTAAATAAAAAAGATTTAAAATATAATCAAATTTTAATATTTTTATTTTATGAATGAATTATGTAATTTTTTTTGTTGGAAATAAATTCAATTTTACGTGTATTTTCTAGTAATCTAAATCTATGTAAAATATATAAAATATTACTTACATTATCTTGATTTCTTTCTATTTTTGTATCAATCCATTTCTGCCATTCATTTTGTTCGTTATTAAAAATTTCCATTAATATTTCATGTTTAATCATAAATCCAAAAAAATATCCAGTATAATGATATAAATCACCTGATTTATAATCTAATGTATTATTAAAAACACAACAATCTTTATTTTTAATAGATAAAAATAAATTAAGTAAATAGTTAAAATTATATAGATCATTTTCATTTAAAAAAACTAAATAATCAGTATCAATTTGTTCTAACAATTTTTTTTTTTCATATAAAATTTCACAAGGGTCATTTATACTATTGAATTTTTTTGTTTGTTTGAATTTATTGCACAAATTTTTATGAAAATGAATTGCATATTCATCTTTTGATTTAAAAAAAACTTTATTTATTTTTTGAGTTCGTTTATATTTTTTTAAATCAGTTTTTGGATAGATTTTTTTAAACATTTTCATACTATTGAGTCTATTCTCATTTATACCATGTGAATCCCAATGATATTTTAGTTTCCAATCTGGTAATTTTTTCAAATCCAAATATTTTTTATAAAATTCTAAATTTAAATTAATTTTTTTTTTTTCATCTAATAAGATTGGATTAAATTCTTTAATATCATAGATATTATTATTTATAATTTTTAAATTTATACTATCTAAAATACGTATATTTGATTTTATTAATTTACTAATTTTATTTTTATCACCATTAATTATTAATAATAATTCTTTATTTTCATATGTTTGTGATTTGAAGCATTTAATTATATTTTTTATTTTGTCTAGATTATTTATTACACAAATACAACTAATTTTTTTTAATTTAAACATATTTTCTAATTTTTTAAAAATATCAATAACTTCAATTATATGATTATATTTAACAATACTATTTTGATACCAATTATTATCATATAAATAAATACCCTTACTTAACATACATTTTTTATAAATTAAAAATTTTTTTTGTTTTTTAGATTTGGTAAAAATTAAAAATAAAAAATCATTTCTAGATAATGAAGCAAATACAGATTTATTTAATTTAAATTTATCATAATTAGTTCTTACGATACCTCTTTCATTATTAAAAAAAATTTTTAAATCTATTTTATCTAAATCACTAAATGATGATAATGATTTGATAATCCTATTTAATATAAAATTTTCTGATTCACTTGCTAAAAAAAAATCATAATTAATATAATCAAAATAATCACTTATTAAAAAACAATGCTTATTGATCATATTATCTAGATTTTTTAATATTAGTAAATTAGTATCAATAAAAATTCCACCGTAACTATTAATAATACAACATTTAGCGATAAAAATTCTTATTTGATGATTAAAACATTTTTTATATTTATTAAATAATTTTTCAGAATAATTATTTTTTATTAGATTGTTAATATCTAAATTTGTCCATAATTTATAGTTGTAATCACAATTATTCAACAATAATTTATTTTTTAATAAAATAAATTTTTTATTCAAATGATAATTTAAATTTATTTGATGTATAATTTTGGGAATCATTATTATATTTTGTTAAAAAAAATATACAATATTATAACTTACAATTATTTTTTTTTTAAACAAATTATTTCAAAAAAATATAAAATTATATAATAATTCAAATGAAATCAACTTTAAAAAAAGAATTAAATTTAACAGATGTATCATTAGCAACAGCAGGATATATAATTGGAGCTGGAATATATGCTATAATTGGTATTGCATCTAAATATGGTAAAAATTATACATGGATTTCAATTTTAATATCTGGAATATCTGCTATTTGCACTGGTCTAAGTTATTCAGAATTAGCAACTATGTTTAATCAAAATGCAGGAGAATATATATATACCAAAGAAGCTTTCAATGGAAATGTGGCATCCTTCGTTGCATATTTAATAATTTTGGCCGAAATTTTAACTCAATCTACTGTTGCTATAGGGTTAGGTGAACATTTAAATTCACTCATACCAATAAATGCTAAAATTTTATCATCTAGTTTATTATTAATATTTGGATACTTAAATTATTTTGGAATTAGAGAAAGTATTAATTACAATAATGTAACTACAATGATGGAAATATCTGGTTTATTAATAATTTCTTTATTCGGATTAAAATATGTAAATAAAGATAGTTTTGATATTTCAAATTTGAACTATAAGGATTTATATCCTTTATTAGTAGGAGCTTCTATTATAAATTTTGCTTACTTTGGATATGATATGGCTATTGAATTAACTGAAGAAACTAAAGATTCAATTAATAATATACCAAAAGGTATGCTCATAGGAGTTTTAATTTCAACTATATTATATGGAACAGTAACTGTATCATCAATTAGTTCTATAGGTTGGGAAAAATTAGCAAGTTCAAATACACCATTAACTGATGTAGCACATAAATTATTAGGGGCATTTGGAGGAAAAATGATGTTATTAATAGCATTAATATCAATGTCAAATACACTATTAATGGGTAGTGTAGCCGGATCTAGATTTATTCAATCTTTTTCAAAAAATATCGAATTGCCATTTAATTTACAAAAGATAGACAAAAAAACTAATACTCCTATAAATGCTATAATATTTATAACAATAGTTAGTATTATAGGTGTTTTTATAGGTAATTTAGAAAAAGTAACATCTTTAACTAATATATCAACTATTAGCATTTTTATACTAATGAATTTATCTGTAATAGTTATGAGATTTACTAAACCTAATCATAGCAGACATTTTAAGGTTCCATTTAATATTAATAATGTTCCAGTACCTTCATTGATAGGTTTAATATCGTCAGTAATATTTATTTTTGTAACAATTTCCAATTCTATAAATGTTTAAGAATTATTCCTTGACATCTTTTCCAATACAAAATTTATCTAGTAGCCCATATACATAGGTATCACAATGTCCCTTAATAGCATTAAATTCTTTAGTGGCATCTTTATTATTTAATTTTTTTAAAATATTATATCCACCTGGATGATTATTAGCATATTCAGTTACATCAAATAAATAATTATCAATTTTAATTATAATTTTAGACATTTATAATTATAATTTTTTTTATTTTAAATCATTTATTTTTAAAATCTTATAATGTTTTTTTAAATTCATTAATAAAAAAAAATATTATAAAATAATATATGACTAAAAAAAATGATGATATAAAATTATCTGATAAAACTTATAAAGTAGGTATAATTACAGTTCCATTATCACCAAATAAAAAATATTATAAAGTATGTGGAGATAGTTATATTTCAACAGCTCATATAGAATGGTTAAAACAAGTTGGAATGGATATAGTTGCTATTCCATTTACAACAACAAATCATGAATGGTATTTTGAAAGAATTAATGGTTTATATTTACCTAGTGGTGGTGTATTTGCCTCTAATTCAGAGGCATATTACAATTGTTGTAAAGAATTTGTTAAATTAGCTATAAAGGCTAATGATGAAGGTATATATTTTCCATTATGGGGTGGATGTATGGGAATGCAACAAATGTTAATTATTGCTGATGGTAAAGACAATCTAAAGGATTTACTAGGAAGATTTGATAGTTTTGGTAATTTAATGCTTCCTCTAATTTTTACAGATGAAGGTATTAATTCGAAAATGATGAAAAGAGCTAAAGAACAAGATCCTGAATACTTAATAAAATTAATGAGCACTGATTGTTCTTTAAATAATCATATGATGGGAATAACTCCTGATAAATTTATCAAATCAAAATTATTAAATAATTTTTATAAAATAGTGTCTTATAATTACGATAGAAAAGGTAAATTATTTGTATCTACTATAGAAGGAAAGGATTATCCATTTTATGGTGTTCAATGGCATCCAGAAAGAGCAACAAAAATGGACTATTTTGCAGAATTTTTTAGAAATGAAGTCGAAAAAAATAATCATAATAAAGTAATTCCTAAGAATAAAAAATTACAAAAAAAGAAAGTTAATTGCATGACTTACTCAGGAAATATTTATAAAAATTGTTATTTTTATTGGCATGATAGAACATCTGCTCATAATAAAAAATTATGTGATGTTGCTACATTAGGAAAGCCTACTAATAATAGTGTTTAATAAAAAAAATAAGATATAGTTTTTTTATAAAAAAATCTTTTATTTATTTCTATTTTATATTAAGGAGAATGGAATATATGGAAAAGGCAGGATGGGAATTGGTATATATATAGAGAAGATGAAAGTATATAAATGGTATGGAATGTCATCAATAGTAATATGGTTAAAAAAAAAAATTTGTAATAGTTTAAAAAACAAATAAAATATAACCGCACAGTATGGAAGTAAAAATAAAAAAAACTGCCTTCTCCTGCTTCCCTGATAGTTTTTTTTATTTTTTAATTTTATTCTTAAACAATTCTTTACATTAAATATCATCTACAAGTGATGATATCACTTGTTTTAAGTGTGCTGGATATCGTTGTATATTTACACGATAGACGGTCATGATGGGTTTTTCAAGACCTTCTTCGTAAGCACAACAAGCGTAATCACCAACATCTTTATGCCGTGGCATTTGTTTGTAAATATCGCGGATCAAATTGTCCAACATTCCTTGCCATTTTTTGCCTATGGCGTGCCATGTCGATAAATGTAATTTATATTTTTTGGTCCACAATTCACGCATTCCATGCGTGTATAGGAGTTTCACCAATTTTTCGCCGGTCACTGGTGTTTTACAGGCGTTTACATGTTTCCATGTTTTACGTTGTTTTTTTTCTATGGGTGTAACTTCTATGTTCTTTGGTGTAACTTCTATGCTCTGGAGTGGTGCTGTTGCAGCAACCACATTTACTATTATTTCAGGTATATTTATATTTTCTTCTATTTCCCATTCTTCTAATTGATCCATATCTGATATGTTTATGTTTATATTTTCTTCTATTTCCCACTCTTCTAAATCTATGTTTGTTTCTATGTTTGTTTGTTCAATTATGCTAGCGAGTCATGGTGATGACGACCCCCTATGTGCCCAACAGTTTGTTAGGTTATCCCGTAATACTCATACAGGAAAGGGACCGGGCCGCACACGTTTTCCTTTTATTTTTAAGTGGGCGAACAATCGTGCCATAGGGTTAAATAACCCTCCCACTGTTGTCTGTAACCTACGCCGGGACGAATTTAGCGACCATCAATAATCCCTTATATCAGCGATGACAAGTTATAGACCAGTCGTTTGTAGATTTGCCGTAGCAGGGCAGAGACGACTTAACTACCCTTCCAGTGTATTTGAAACACGCCCACCTTCACGGCGCTTACAACTTTTTATAAATAAACTATTATTTCATAAATAATGAATAATATGCCAATAACATTACAATACAAAAAATCCACCATAAAATGATAGGGTTCGTAATTATAAACAGGACACAACTTACTAATGCAAATAGTGAAAATACTGTCATTACTGGATCTGACCACATATTTTTTTTTATTTTCAATTATTTATACGAAAATTTACCAATTTTTAATCAAATTTTTTTTACTTTTTTAATCTACTATAATACGAAAATTTACCAATTTTTAATCAAATTTTTTTTACTTTTTTTAAACTAATTACAACTATAATATATACGATTTTTACCAATTTTTAATCAAATTTTTTTTACTTTTTTAATCTATTATGAAGATGTTACGTTTAAACGTAACTAGCATCCAGCGAGAGCCAACAGACCCAAAGCCGCATCATGAAGGACATCAGTGGCTACAGCCGCAGCTGCAGTTGCGTCCAACCATTCCGAAGAGAAGGTCAACGCTTCTGCTAAATTAGGAGCAATATCTATAGCAGCTTGTCCGGCACCAATGATTAAATCAGTCCAACCTTCAACCACCATAGTCATCAGGAGACAACATAGGGCTAGCAGGTTCATTCTCTTAGAAATCATAGTGTAAATTATACTTTTGAAGAGGGCAAATAGTAAAGGGAGAAAGAAGGAGGGCAAATAGTTCTGTCGTTTGCGGTGTATCTATATACGAAAATTTACCAATTTTTAATCAAATTTTTTTTACTTTTTTTAAACTAATTACAACTATAATATACGAAAATTTACCAATTTTTAATCAAATTTTTTTTTACTTTTTTAATCTACTATGAAGATGTGACGTTTAAACGTAGATTCAGGGTAAATAGTAAAGGGATAAAGAAGGAGGGGCAAATAGTTCTGTCGTTTGCGCGTGTATCTATATACGAAAATTTACCAATTTTTAATCAAATTTTTTTTACTTTTTTTAAACTAATTACAACTATAATATATACGAAAATTTACCAATTTTTAATCAAATTTTTTTTACTTTTTTAATCTACGTAGATTCAGGGTAAATAGTAAAGGGAGAAAGAAGGAGGGGTAAATAGTTCTGTCGTTTGTGTGTATCTTACATTATGACTTATAACTTTTAAAAAAAAAATATATTTAAATTTTATTTTTTATAAAAACCCACCAATTATATACCCAATCATAAATTCATTGAAATCAGGATCCATTGATAAATTACACAATATCCCCATAAATATAAATGATAGTAAAGTTGAAACAATTGGAGATTGTTTATTATATATATTTTGTTTAACTTTAATAGGTTTGCAAATTGGTGCTTTTTGATATGGAAAAACTAGTAATTCAGTATCAATTATCATATTATTATATTTTATAGATTGACTTTTTTTATTAAATGGAGATACTTTTTCAACCAACATACCAGTAATAAGACCATCACTATATGGATTAGCATTAACAGTTGAAGTAGTAAATAAAACTAAAATGGTGAACGATATAATCAATGCAATTTTCATTTTTTTGGAAATTTTTCTATTTTTAAAATTTTGCTTTTTTTTTTCATTTAATAATGTAAAAAATTATCAAATTTTTTTTTGGAAATTTTTTATTTTATATATATAATGATAAACGGTAAAGATTTATTGACTAAATCGGTATATATTTCATTAATTATTCAGGTTATAACAGGTATAGTTACTTTTAAAGGAATGTTTATGAATGTAT
>Ga0209631_10007425_pt1 | contig 10997 bp, 9 predicted proteins | sample COG_08_FD_184752 | JGI IMG/M metagenome (GOLD analysis project Ga0209631, IMG submission 184752) | Pelagic Microbial community sample from North Sea - COGITO 998_met_08 (SPAdes) (version 2) | ecosystem: Environmental > Aquatic > Marine > Neritic zone/Coastal water | place: Helgoland, sampling... | reverse complement strand
CCGCTCTCATACTCCTGGATGATCTGGGGTTTCTCGTTGATCATCTGCGCCACCTGGGCCTGGGTCATCTTCTTTGCGAGGCGACCCTGCATGATGGCCTTCTTCACCTCGCCACCAACCTTCTTGTGGCTCAGCTCCTCGGTCTCGTTCTCGAGCTTGCCCATCTTCTGGGCGTTGTATCCCGCGCCCTGCTTCTTCACCGTCGCCACCGACATGCCCATCCTGCGCGCCTGTGAATCATCGAATGGACGAGGAAAGGTGAGTCAGCGAGACTGCGGTGGGAAGGAAGCTCGTCTCTGCACGCCATCGGCGGGGGAAGAAAAAGCAATCGAGGGATGCGCACCGCGTCCGCGGACTTGGGCGCGCCGTTCATGCCGCCGCTGGGCCTCTTCTTGGTGAGTACGACTGCGAATGCGAAGAAAGGTGGGCGGATAGGTCAGATCCACGCGCGGTAAGGGAACGGTGTCGGTGAGGGACGGACGCGGCGGTGGATCCGAACGCGCGGCCCTCGTGACACGACACCGAAACCTCCCCCCGGGCAGCCGACGGCGACGACGCCGGCGCCCGGGAGAAGTCGATTCGTGCACTCTCGCGGTCAGGAGGGCGAATAGTGACACGCGTGTGGGTGAGGCGCACCTTGGTTCCAGTCCTGATCCATGTTTGCGGTCGGTACTTGCTGCTCTCGACTTGTGGAGTGTGGAGCCGGTCGACAGGTGGGGAGCTTGAGGCCGGTTCAAGCCCTCGGGATCTCCGTGTCCGCCGTGTTGGGACGTGTTTTTGAGTCATAGACCTCCACTTTTCCCATTGAACATGTGTGCAACCGACCGATTGCTGACGTGGTCCACGCACAAGCTCTCGGCTTCACTCCTCGCAACGACACAGTCGCAAGCGTCGTCTCGCCCACATCGGCACCGACGGCACGGACAACTTCCACGAGGAGTTCCTGAACTGCCACGTGCTCTCGTCTCGTCGCCCCAAACCCGCGACAAGCACCCGCACGCCCCCGCGTAAGCACCGTCCTTCCGATAAGAATGTCTGTCGTCGCATCGCTCGTGAGCCTCAAGGCCCCCGCCCGCGTGACCGCGCCCCGCCGCGCCTCTCGCGTCGTGGCGTCCGCCGCACCCGTCGAGAAGAACGACGTCGCCCCCCGCAGGTGCGCCCCGACCCACCCTTCCTGCCCCATCGCGTCCCATGCTCCCTCCAAGATCCATCGCTGCCCCAGCGCTGCTGCTCCAAGGTGCTGACCATTGGACCCAACCGAACTCGCCGTTCGCAGGGCTTTCCTCGGTGCCGCTTTCGGTGCCCTGGCGGTGTTCTCCGCGTCCGCGTCCACGGCGTATGCCGCCTCCCTCGAGGACAAAGAAAAGGAAAAGGAGGCGAGGAAGGCTGCGCTCAGGGCCGCCGCCGCGCAGTCGGCGCAGACTGGCCGGGGAGCCGCCGCGTTTGCCGACAGCGAGTACCAGCTGTCAGAGGAGTCCAAGACGCCCAACTTTCACACCAGGCAGGACGAAGGCATGAGGACCTCGGGCGGTGCGTAGACGCGGACGCGAGTTAGAGGAGGAGACGGCTCGGGGGGGGCGTAGTATTAGCAACAAGACACACATGTATGCAATTGTCATCGGTCATCATTTTCAGTGAAAGAATGTAAACACGTCACCGCAGATCTTCGCCACTCTTCGTCGCGTCGGCCGTATGTCTTCGAGGCAGTCGTTGAGTAACTCTGAACTCCGAGCGCTGCACAACAAGAGGGCTCTCGAACGAATTCCCAAGGGCTTGTACTGGAAGGTCGCGGGATTGAGCTTCGTCGTCGGGGCTTGCATGGAACTGTTCATGATCAAGACTGGCTTCTACGAGAAAGTCACCGCGATCGAAGCCGAGCGAAGGGAGGCGTTCTCCGAGCCCCCGGCCTGGGTCCTGGAGCTGCAGAAGCAACACAAGGCAGCGCAGGAGACTAAGAAATAATGGATCCCGAGGCGCTGATGCGCATGATGCAGATGGGCGATCAGTCGGGCGGTCCCCAAGGGAGGGGAAGCGGACGGCCGCGTGGAGGGGCACCAAATGGAGCACCGGGCGCGGTCCCCGACATAGGCGCCCTGCTCTCGTCCCTCGGGCCGGACGGCATGCCCGACTTCGACAAGATCGCGCGTCAGACCGGCATGGACCCGGCGGAGATGCGGGGGCACGCGCAGAGGCTCTGGAAGCACATGGACGAGCTCGCCGAGAAGTCCCCGGACGAGTACAGATCCTTCCTGGAGAAGCAGGCTGACAACGCGGGGGTCGACGCGGACAAGGCGTTCGGGCAGGCGGGGGGCGCCGGGGCTGGCGGGGGCGACCCGAAAGACGTCGCGGCAGCTGTGGAGAAGAATCGCACCGCCGCGGCCACGGCGGCGGCGGTCACGGCGCGACGGGACGGGATGGCGGAGGGCATGTCGGCGTCGCTCCTCACGGAGGTTGCGGGTCTATCCACCGCTCGCAAACCCGTTCCGGCCGCCGCGGGTAAGTCGCTCATCGAGGAGGTCAAGGCGAGCCATGAGGTGAAGGTGGAGCGCGGGGAGGGCGGCGTGCCCGTGGGGGTGGAGGTGGTGTGCATCCTTCCCTCGCTGATGTCCGCGGCTGACGCCAACCTCGAGGTGTCCGCGCGGTACGTACACCTCACGCCGGGCGGCGGGGAGGACACGATGGTCATCGCCCTGCCCGTGCCCGTGGACCCAGACGACGTGAGCGCCAAGTTCAAAAAGAAGGACAGGCGACTGGTGCTCCGTCTGAAACCGTCGTCAGAGTGAGACGCGATCCATTCATTTGGTTTGCTCGACGCACATTGAGCCGCCTACGCAAGCGCAAAGTTTTATATACGTAGAGTAAGTAGTGATCCATCATGCGGGCTTTCCGTCCATCCTAAAGAATTTCCTCGTGGGCGATCCCGTCGTGGGGTTCGGTGTCGTCGTCGCCGCGCGCCCCGCACCCGCGGTGGGCACCGGAGGGGTCGAGCACCTCGCCTGCCTCTCGAGCTGGTCCGCTAGCCCATCGAGCTCGAGCACCGCGCTCAGCCTCCTCTTACACCCCACCGCGGGTACACGACCGTCGCCCTCGCCCCCGCGCGCGTCCACCCGCGCACCGCTCCCCGCCCATCTATCCGCGGCGCCGAATCCCAACCCGCTCCCCCCGGCCGTACCCCCGTTGTACACCATCGACGCGTCCGAGGCGTCAAACGACTGGTCCATGGCGGTGGGCACCGACGACATCGTCACCGCGTTCGAACCCCTTTCGGTACCTCCCGTCCGTCCACGTTCGTCCATCGCTGTATCACCGCCACCCCGCTCACTGCGACATGGCCCTAAACCTTCCTTCGCGCGCATCTCGTCCACGAACTCGTCCACCAGCACGGGCCACGCGCCGTGCGGGTCGTAAGCGTCCAGCCCGCCCCCCGCGTTGTTGGAGGCGTGCGCAAAGTCGAGCACCTGGCACCACGTGTCCTCGGACACCCCTTTGGACACTCCTCGGACACCTCGCCGTGCCACGAACGCGCACCACGGTTCCAGGAGCCCGAACCGGCCGTTCCCGAGGAGGAACCTCCACCCCTCCACCGCGGTAGCGTCGGTGAGGTTGCGATGGCCCCGATCCCTGGAGACGAAGAAGAAGAAGTGGTAGAACGCCGCGAACTTCTGCGGGTCCAACGCGAACTCGTGCACCAGGGACGAGAACAGCATCGCCAGGGATTGCACCGCGGCAGGGCCGAGCAGGCCGTGCTGGTCCGCCTGGAGCAGCAGCGCGGCCATGCGCCGTCGCCTCGGTTCCGTCGCGTCCTCCAGGTAGGCTTGGTAGAATGCCGCGAGGAGATCCCGGAGGAGGTCCTGAACCACGGCTGGGTCGGCGGGAGGTGCGCCGCTCGTGGACGCGGGTCCACTCGCGGGTCTCGCCCACGACGCCGTCGGCGCATCCGTCCAGGCCATGCCCACCTCGAGCCGTCAGCGCTGGACGATAGTGGTCCGAGATTTGCACAAATAGACAACCCCAAAGGCGTCGCAAAGTTTGTTCTTTGCGGTCGAGTCGTCGCAGAGCGGCGCATACGACGAAGCACAACAGCCGCTCGAGGCCTTCGAACGCCTCGCCCAACTTCGTTTACCCTTGGTCGTGCACTGCTCATCGCGTCGCCACCATGGCCCACGGAACCACCCCCGACGGCATCCTCGGCAAGGTCATCGGCCTCATCAGCCTCTTCGCAGTCCTTCCGGTGTTCTCGTTGTCCATGCCCCTGTCCTTCATGTTCGGGTCTCCGTCGTGCTGGGGCTTCGGCGAGAAGTACCGACCTTCCTTCTCATACGTATGGTGAGTCCCGACCGCGCTCCACCGCCGCCCCGCCTCCCCTCGACCCCTCACCACGGTTCACACAAGCTTGCGCCCTAGGTAAACCCTCGGATCGAACCAATCGCAATACGGCTCGAACCCACTGACCGACCACCTGACCGCTACCCACTCCTTTTCCACCGACAGGTCGAGGTTCATGACCGAGACCGTCATGGGATGCAGGCTCAAGCTCGTGGGTAACCGCACGCTGTACAAGGACGGCCCGTGCGTCTACCTCTCCAACCACAGGGCGTGGGCGGACTTCTTCATCGACATGTACCTCACCGAGGGCCGAGCGTTCATCCTGAGCAGGTTCGCCGTCGCGTACGTGTTTCCCTTCTTCATGCTGCCCGCCATGTGGGTCGGGGCGGTGTTCGCGTTCCAGCGGGGCAAGGCGGGCGCGCACGACGAGCTCAACAACTCCCTGGACGCCCACTTCAAGGCGTACACCGACTTCTCCGGGTTTGTCGTCTACCCCGAGGGTACCAGGAACACCAAGCCCAAGGCGCTGCCGCTGAAGCGGGGTCTTATCAAGTACACGCACTCCCGGGGTATGGACGTGCAGGTCATCATCGGGGGACACAAGGAGCACGTGCTGAGTGAACAGAGAGGGAGCGCGTCGTGGGGCGTGGAGATACCGGTGGGGTACTCCGAGGTTGTCTCGTCCAAGTCGTTCGCCGGGGACTTTGAGGGCTTCTACGCCGAGGTGAAGAGGGTGTGGGAGCTGGAGTGGGACCGCGTGTACGGGGAGAAGGACAAGACCCGGCCGCACCACCCCAAGGTGCAGCTCGTGGAGTACACCAACGCCATGTCCACCATGCTCGTGGTGTCCTCGGCGACGTGCTCCGTGTTTGGCCTGGGCGCTATAATCTGGTGCGTCGTGTTGGCAGCCGCCGCGATGCCTCTCGGGGTTGCGCTCAGCGCGGCGAGGGGCGAGTGATCGATCGTGCGTTCTATCTATATTGCGTTCTATCTTTGCGTTCTATCTTTGCCATAACGACACGCTTATACGCCTCCGAGGCGACTTCCTTGGCCTTCTCCTCGGTGGCGCCGCAGTGCACCAACATGTTGGCAACCGAACCGAGACCCTTACCTTTTGGCGGCTTCATGTCCTTATCGTATCGCAACCCTGTCTTGCCTGTAAGGCCCGCTTTGTCCACGTAGCACTCAATCCGATTTGGTTCATCAAGTCTCCAGAACGCGTCGGCGATGGCGTCGAGGGTCGGGATGTCGTCGGCATCGCCGTTGACGTCGGTGACCTTGAGGAAGTCGATCACGTTCTCACGAACTGTGGTCGCGATCACGGTTCTCCTCCGCTGTTCCTTGACGCGCCGTTCCTCCTTCTCGTCCCGACGTCGCCTGATTTTTGCCTGAGAAACGGTTTGCCACAATGCGTTGCGCTCTTCACCGTCCGGCTGGTGGTTCATCCCGATGTGCTTCATGATCTTGGCACGCAAATCGTTGGGATGGAGGCTGTACCACGGCGGCACCTCCATCCCGATGCACGGGAAGATGTCGTTGAGGCGATCCGTGTTCCCTCGTTCGCAGAGCTTGGTGTAGATGTTCTTGGGAGTTGCCGCGTCGGGCGCTAACCCAAAAAACTCCACGATGTTCTCGAGCGCGACTCGCTGGACTCGCTGGCAGGCTTCGCGTGCCTCCGCGGCGGCTTGCTGGCGGGCTCGGACGACAGCAGCGGCGGCGGTGCGAAGCTTCCTGCGTAAGTCTCGCGTCTCCTTTCGCGCCCGCGCTTTTTGGCGAGCACGAGCGGTTCGCCGCTCGCCCCAGTTTTGGAAGGCAGCGAAAGATTCGCCTCCGAGGATATCCTTCAACGCGGCCTCGAGGTCGTCCCCGAGTGTATCCACCGGTACAGCCTCCTCGTCCTGACCCGGTGGCGACACCTCGGGGGCGTCGAGCCTCCCCCCTTCCCAGCTCAACGGGAACAAACCGCCCAAGCCGCTCGGGTCTCGAACATAAATGTCCCCGCCCATCGAGTCACCGATGAATTCGCGGACCGGCGCCCCTTTCGCCCGACGGCTGATAGCAGAATACTTCTCGGGGGTGAGCCACAGCAGGCCGACGCGCCCGATGCGCCCCATAGGACGACGAGCCGTTTCACCCTTGACCATCGCGTGAGTTTCGCCAAGAGTACGCGCGCGCTGATGTGGCGGAGGGTGCACGAAAAACTCGGATGCCCCAAAACTAGCCCCCTCGGCTCCCAAAACTGGAGCGTTTTTGCGCTGTTACTGGATCAGCCTGCCCGACTTCCCTGCGTTTTCCAAAAGTTGTCTCCATTGACGAACGACACTGTCAGCGCGCGTACCGAATCTGCTGAGTGAACAGCAGGTCCTCGTTCCCATCGCGTTCCGCTCACCGTGTTCTGAACCCATGGCGGGGGGGAAGCGCGGGCCGGCGAAGAAGCAGTCCCCTGGGTCGAGCGGTGACAAAACAAAACACCGCTCGCACATTCACAAATCTAATGTTGACTCGGCGGCGAGAACACTAGACTTCACCGGCGCCCGGGCCAACCAATACTCCAGCTTGGGCGATAATGATGAACAGGAGGAGGCGTACATCAACAAGGTCACCCTCACCGACTTCAGTGGCAGCAAAGATCCTTTCTTCCGCGTTTCAACGAGGGCGACTCGGAACAAAGCGAGGAAGACGATGGGCGAAGCGATCCACGTTTTCTTCGAGAACAACTCGGCGAAAACTGTCGATGACTTCCTCTGCGATGTGAAGAACGCAGGACATCAGGCATCATCGGAAGGTTTCGGCTTCAAGCAGGCTGCCAAGTATATCCAGGGTGCGATCAAGCACATCAGCGAGCTGGGAAGTTGGACTGGGTCGTTGTGGCTCGCGAAAGACTCATTTTGGAAAACGAGTCTCGACCAGTTGGCTACAGCGCGTCGCAGTGGTGATAATCGCCCTCCGAAGATTTACATCAACATCACTAAGTGCTCCATCGAAGATTACGTCGCCGGGATGTCGACCGGCCCACGCGATGGTCCGCCGCTTCCGCACACGATGAGGCATAACGAGCTTACAGAGCATCTTCAACGCGTACACCCAGAGTCCTTGGTCATCGTCCTCGACTTCCCCGCGAGACAGATCGGATGTGTCGGTGAGAACGAATGGATTTGCGAAGAAGAAATGGACGACTTCGAGGTCTTCCTCCTGAACCTCGTCAGCGCGGTTCTCGTCGCAGGATTCTTCGCGCATGGAATCGGCATCGAGGCGATCGCAGTCTCCACCGCGGCGGTCAAGATGTCAAGGCTTCGGAACACCCTCATGTTTTCGATGCGTGTCCCAGTCCTTTCTGGCCGTGCGACGCGTACGGAGATCGAAGCACTGACCGACGACCTCCCCAAGCTCACCATTCGACGTGGCATTCATTATCACTTTCTCAACGTCCCTCACGCTCTCTTTCGCCACTGCGCCATGCTTGTTCTGCTCTGGGCGATGGGCGCCGATGAAAAGGTCATCGAGGACGGCTTGAATCCAACATCGGCGAGGCGCATCAGGAAGCTTTGCCACCGCATGCACAACAAGGCGCTGAACGCCGCTCAGCGCAAACGACGTCAAGGTCACTCATCTGCGACCCGGGTGCGCAATATTGTCTTGCGTGATCAGACCGAGAACCAGGTGAACGCGATCCCTCCAACCGCCGCCGACAACGACGACATTGAGGCTGATGACGCGGACGTCGACGACGAATTTGAGTACGACGGTGCAAGCGACTCCGAGGGAGAGTGGGAGAGTGACGACGGCAGCGTGAGCGAGTTCGAATCTGATCTCGACGATGAGTCGGGCGAGTGGTTCTGAGTGGTTCTCGAGCGATGAGTGGTTCTCGAGCGTTACCCTCAAACTTCATGCCTGCTTTCCCTTTTTTTGAAATCCCAAACGACTCTCAAGTCTCAAGGGCGCCCCCCACCCTGCGGCAAAACCAGTTCGTTGAGGGCGTCCCGAAGTTTCAGCGCCTCGACCCCGATGGCGTCCGAGATGGCCTGCTTCTCCTCCTGCGTCGCCGGCATGTTCTCTCCCTCCCTGGGTTGGTTCGCCAGCGTCAACATCATGTCCCTCAGCCTATCCGCGTGCTCGGTCACCAGGAGCGTGATCGTGCTCTTGTCAATCCTGGGAGCCTGGGGCGCCGCAGCCGCCCGCGCCACCGTGGTGCGGCTCTTCTGCTGCACCGCAAACGCCGGGTGCTCGGCGGGGACGGCGGACGCCTTGCCAGCGGGTTTAGTCGTCTTCGCAGCGCCCAGGGCGGCGGCGGCGAGACTGGCGAGGGGATCGGCGTCGTCGTCGTCGCCCCCTTCCCCCCCCTTCCGAGCCCTCTTCTTTTTCCTCTTCTTCTTGTCCTTCTTTGACTTTTTCTTCTTCTTCTTCGGCGTCTTCTCCGGCTGGTACTTTGGGTTGGGCTTGCGCCTGCGTCCGCTGCGTCCAGCATCGCCCTCAGCCTCCTCCTCCGGCTCGGGTTCCTCCTCGGACTCCGACGACTCGCTCTCGGACTCGCTCTCGGACTCGCTCTCGGACTCGACCTCCCTCTTCACCGCCGGGCGACCGCGTTTGGTGCGCTGCGCGAGCAACTCCCCCAAAACCTCGGCGCCCCCGTCGTGATCCACCTCGTTGCCGTCGGCGTCAAACTTACGCGCGGGTCGCGCCGGGGACCACGCCCCGGTCACCGCAGTCACCGGGTTCTTCCCATCGACGAGGTCCGCGGGGTCCAGCGCGGGTGCGAACGGATTGGTCGCCGCGTCGCTCGGTCGCGGCTGGGCAAACGGCACCAACCCGTTGTGCGCCGCGCTCCGCCAAGCTTCAACCGCCTCGGGCTGCACCGCAATCTGACCCTGCGCCGCCAGGTTGGTGAGCGCCGTGGTGAACGCGGAGATACTGGAACGGTCACCGGGTTCCTTGGCGTCCATCGCGGATGCCAGCTGGGCGAGGATGTTCTGCTGCGTCTGGTTCAGGCCCGTGAACGTGCTGGGAAGTAAGTCCGCCGCGTTGCCCCCAGCCTGGATGGCGTTGGCAGCCGCGGTGATCGTCGCCGCCGTGTCGCCGAGGACGGGCATGGCGCCGAGGACGGCCGACACGTTGGCCTGCTTCAACGCGGTGTCCATGGTGTTGTTCACGTGCTCGCGCACGTGGTCGCCGTCGCCCCCCGCCACTCCCGCGGTGGAGACGTCGGAGCCGCGCTTGTCGGACAGCGCGAGCAACCCGCCGAGGCCGCCGAGCTCGGGAGCCTGCGCCATCCTCCGAGCCTTGTGGTTAGCCTTGGAGTACGCCTGCTGCAACCGCTTGGTGTTATCGTCCAGGTCCAGCACCTGGCACTCCTCCATCCGCCGTTTCTGCTCCTCCAGTTCCTCCACCGACTTGACCAGCGTTCGGTTCTGGTCCCCCGGCGAGATACCGGCTTGGACGTTGGTGATGAGCCGGTCCAGGGACTTCATCTTGCGGAAGGGCCACCGCTTGATGCCGAACTTGCGGCACTGGCGCTTCAACACCGTCAGTCCGATGCCCAGCTTCCTGCACGCCGCCTCGGAAGGGAGGTGGAAGCACGACGAAAGTTCCTCCTGGGTGATCTCGGACGCGGACCGCAGGGGCTTTCGCTTCGGGGGCTTCTCTCCGCCCTGTCCACCCTCCTTCTTGGGCTTGGGTTTGGGCTTGGGTTTGGGCTTGGTGGACCCGTTGGCGGCTCCGGCGATGAGCGCCAGGTCGCTGAGGTTCGTCAGGTACGCTCCATCCTCCTCCTCGTCGTCCTCCTCTTCCCTGGCCCCGTCTGTTTCGTGCTCATCGTGATCATCCTCACCGTCATTTTCCTCCTCGCCCTCGCCCTGTGTCGTTGCCCGATTCTCGGTGTGGAAACCGTCGTCGTCACCGTCCGAGCTCTCGTCGTGATCCTCGTCGTCTCCGGGTGGTCTCAAGTTGGTCGGCGCGGCGTTGGCGTCGTCCTCGCGCTCGGTCTTGACGATCGCGAACGCGGCGTCGTCGTCCGCATCCGCGCTGACGTCCGCCGCGAAGGCGGCCAACGCCAGATCTGCAGCCTCCTCGGGCTGCTTTGTCACCACCTGAATCAAAGGGTCACCACCGTTCTCTTCCTCAGGTGGGTTTCTGGGTGACATCGTGGGGGTCGGGCGGATCGATCCGAGTTCCTGATCGACCTTCCCCTTCACCAAACCGGCGGGCCCTCGCGCGTTCGTAGAGAAGTGGCTCGGTAACCCGCGTCGCGTCTGACCACGTCGCACTCGGAAAAACACTTGGGTTTGTTTCGCCCGCGCGATTCTCAAGAATTCCTACTCTTTCTCCCTTGGGTCGGGTGCGAAGGGACGTCCCGTCGACCTTCCAGATACCTCCGCGAGAAGCTCACGACGATCTAGGTGGATCAAGGGACCGCGCCCGTGGCGAAACCGATCGCGTCGCGCGTTGTGTCCGCGCGAGCAACCGAGATCTCGGGTTTGGAGTTGACCTTTCGGCTTCAGAGAGCGAGCGAGGGAAACCCGCCGATTCGATTTCAAGAGACTCGATACGCCATCCGGCGCGGCATCGAGTCAAACACCTAAATCGTACGTATCTCAGTCAGAATCTGATTGGAATTATCAAAATAACAATTAGGCTGACACCCTCCTCATTGCAACTGGTTGTGTCGACGCGCCCAG
>Ga0209631_10007424_pt1 | contig 10999 bp, 9 predicted proteins | sample COG_08_FD_184752 | JGI IMG/M metagenome (GOLD analysis project Ga0209631, IMG submission 184752) | Pelagic Microbial community sample from North Sea - COGITO 998_met_08 (SPAdes) (version 2) | ecosystem: Environmental > Aquatic > Marine > Neritic zone/Coastal water | place: Helgoland, sampling... | reverse complement strand
GAGCAAACCGCTCATAACGGTTTGGCCGTAGGTTCGAGTCCTACCGGGCCCACCAGATTTTTTTTATAGATAATTTGCTTTATTATATTAATTAAGGTTAATTTAAATTGTAAATTTTTTTATTAGTATGATGTTTATGGGAGGAATTCATATGGATGCTAAAGTGATTTGGTTACTAGTTTTTGTAGGTCTATATTGGGCTTATTGTGTTTATTGGGGAATAAAAGGACATCTTCAGGCAAAAACTGCTAGTGATTACTTTTTAGCAGGAAGAGGGATATCTATATGGGTATTTATTTTAGCTGCTACTGCTACTTCTTTTTCTGGATGGACATTTATGGGGCATCCAGGTCTAATTTATAGAGATGGTTTCCCTTATGCATATGCATCATTCTACGCTATTACAATTCCTTTTACTGGAGTAATGTTTTTAAAGCGACAATGGATGCTTGGAAAAAGGTTTGGGTTTATCACTCCAGGAGAAATGTTGTCGGATTATTTTAGATCTGATTTCATACGAATTTTAGTTGTATTAGTAGCTTTAGTGTTTTCAGTGCCTTATTTAGGAATACAATTAAGAGCTTCAGGTTTTTTATTTAATGTATTAACTGATGGAATGTTTAGTGTAAATGTTGGAATGTGGGCTTTATCTGCAGTAGTTTTCTTATATGTAGCAACTGGAGGTTTAAGAGCTGTTGCTTATGTAGACACTATGCAATGTATACTTCTTGCTGGAGGTATAATGGTGATCGGAGCTATAGCTCTTATAAATATTGGCGGATTTGGTACATTACTAGATGGAATAGCTGCATTATCTCAAACCGATACTAAACTAACTCCTGATGGTTATAGCCATTATATTGCAATACCAGGAGTCATTCAATATGTTAAAAGCGGTGCAGAGGCTGTAGGAGGGGCATGGACAGGTATAATGATACTTTCTTATATGTTTGCTTTAATGGGAATTCAATCTGCCCCTGCATTTACTATGTGGTCTTTTTCTAATAAAAGTACAGTTCCATTTGCGCCACAACAAGTATGGGCATCAGCATTTGGTATTGGTTTAATTTTAATGAGTTTTACTGCTATCCAAGGAATAGGCGCTCACTTTTTAGGAGCAGATGCAGTCATGTTAGCAGCGCACCCAGAATTAGTTAATAATGTTATGGGTGCAGGTTTACAAGGCCAAGATATTATGGATACAGCAGGAAAACAGGGAATGTTAGTACCTCAGCTAATTTATTTAATGTCTGATAGTGCTCCTTGGTTAGTAGGTCTTCTATCAGTTTGTGCACTAGCAGCTATGCAATCGACAGGTGCAGCTTATATGTCAACTGCTGGTGGAATGCTTACAAGAGATTTAGTCAAAAGATTTTTATTGCCTAACGCTTCCCATAATTTACAGAAAATTTTAGGAAGGTCTGGAGTAGGGCTTATTGTTTTAGCAGCATTATTAGTAGCAACAGTATCTAAAGATGCATTAGTTCTACTAGGAGGATTAGCAGTAGCTTATGGTTTTCAAATGTGGCCTTCACTTATTGCTATATGTTGGTGGCCTTTTCTTACTAGAGCAGGAGTAACAGTGGGATTAATTGCTGGATTAATAGCTGTTACATTAACAGAAAGTATGGGAAGAGATGTTTTTGGAATTACAGCTTGGGGAAGATGGCCGCTAACAATCCATTCAGCTGGTTGGGGTATAATATTTAATTTAGGCTTTGCAATAATAATATCCTATTTTACTCAAAATACATCTGATACTGAGCATAAAATGAAGTTTCATTCATTTCTTCGGGAACATTCTTCATTATCTGAAGAAAAAAAGAGATTAATTCCAACAGCTGTAATTATAACATTACTTTGGTTTTTCTTTGGAATTGGACCAGGGGCAGTTATTGGAAATTGGATATTTGGAAGTCCTCTAGACCCAAACACCTGGGTATTTGGTATCCCATCAATTTGGGCTTGGCAAATATTATTCTGGATATTAGGAGTTTATATGATGTGGATGCTTGCTTATAAGATGGAAATGTCTACTCCTCCTAAAGATTTTGATGCTTTAACGGATGATATTGGTGATAATTAATTATAACGAGGAATGCATACAGACTAATTCCTAATAGTCTGTATGTAATAAATTTTAAATGCTTAATTATTATTTATTGAGTGTTATTATCTTAACATTGCTTCTATATTATCCTGTTAACAAATTAATATTTGTTCTAAGTGTTAGGAGACTTGAAAAAAAAACAGAAAAAAATTTAAGTAATATGGAAAAGTCAGGTCAGTTAAAAAGATCAAGATTTATATCTATTATTTTAATTTTACTATTTTCATGTTTATTTAATATTAATATTTTAGATATGAAATAGGTATATTTTGGTGTTATCGAAAGTAAAAAATACAGACCCAATTTATAGTATTTTAGTAAAAATTAGTATTATATTATTTATATTATTTACTGGTTGGCTTTTATATGACCATTTCATTAATAGGCCTCCAGAAATGAGATATTATCTTAGTGGAAATACTGCCTTTAAAGATAAAAGATATGATACTTCTCTTGAGAATTATTTTAAGGCCTTTAGTTATGATCAGAGTGATGTATACATAATAGAAGGTATAGCAAGATCTTATATGGAATTAAATGATTATGAAAATTCCTTGAAGTACTTTGATTTAGCAATAAAAACTGATGAAAAATTTGCTCCAGCATATGCAAATTTAGGAGTTCTTTATGATAGAAAGAAAGATTATATAAATGCTATCAAATATTATGATACCGCTCTCAGACTTGATAAAGAATTATCGGAGGGAATGCATTGGATTGATAGACTTTTATATGATGTAAGAGAAAAGCCACCAACAATTATGGATAGATTAAAATATTTGAACGATCAGATGCTGTTACCTGAAAATAAGAGAATATTATCAATTGATATTATTAATGAAGAACAAATTAATTATGAAAAATAACTAAATTACTTTTAATATATCCACTAAAAATACCCTAATAAAAAATATTAATGCAATGCATCCAAAGAGAAGGCGAACAAAATCTTTTTCACCTTCTTTATCTTTATAGGTAATCCCATGCCAAGCTATAATTCCTGTAGCTAAAATAAAAACCCAATTAAATAATTCTTCCATGATAAAAATTGAAAAACCTAATAATTAATAATATATTTAATATCTATGAAACTAGATAATATACTTATAAATGGTCCAAAAGAAGCAAAAAATGTATTATTATTTGCTCATGGAGCAGGGGCTTCTATGGATTCTGTGTTTATGAATTCTATCGTTAAAGGTTTAAGTAAAAATGGTATAATTACTATTAGGTTTGAATTTCCTTACATGGCAAAAAGAAGAATAGGTAAGAATACGTTTCCTGATAAAATTATAGATCTTTGTGTTTTTTATAAAAATTTATACTTTCAAGTTAAAAAAACATACCCTAACAAAAATATATGGTTAGGGGGTAAATCAATGGGTGGAAGAGTCTCAACTATAGTAAGCAGGTCAATAGATGTGAATGGCGTCATAGTATTTGGTTATCCATTTCATCCTATTAACAAAATAGATAAACTAAGATTAGAAAGTTTACAATTAAGTGGTCCTCCTATTTTGATTATACAAGGTACAAGAGATAAATTTGGCAGCATTCATGAAGTTAAACAATATAAAATTCATAAGAATAATAATGTATTTTGGATTGAAGATGGTGATCATTCATATAAAACTTTAAAGAAATCTAAATTCAGTAGTGAAGAATCTATAGCTAAAGCTTACAATGAAGCTTCACTATTTATAAAAAATAATAAAATTGAGTCTATTATATCTTAAATTTTTTAATAATATTTTTTTGTCTGTTATGTAATTCTGTCTCATCAAAGTTTTCAATCAACTTCTCAATGATCTTATGCCAATTTAGTTCAGCGTTTAAATGCATAAAGACTGAGCCAAGACCTACAGCAGCTCTATCTATAAGTACAAATTCTTTTGGTGGAGCAACACCTCCTAATTTTTTTAATTCTTTATAGACATTTGATGCAACTTCTTTTCCATTTTGTTTTGCATCTGGATCTTGAATTTGTCTCTTTTTGTTTTCTAAAAGAGGTCCATAAATATATAAAGCCCAAACATTTAAAACTTTTATTAAATCTTTTGATAAGTCATTAAATCCCCATGACTTATATGCTTTAATAGCAAGATCATAGTTATCGTCTCTCATAGCAATATATAAATCAATAACACCTTTAACAAAATTAGCTGGAAAAACTCTAATACATCCAAAATCTAGTAAATTTATTGAAGGTTTATTTTTATTTGAACTATCAACTTGGTAATTTCCAGGGTGAGGGTCTCCATGAATAATGCCATACTTATAAAAAGGAATATACCAAGCATAAAATAATGTAAGTGCGAGATGATTTTTAATCTCTGAACTTGAGTTTTTATATTTCATGAATGACTTTCCATTAAGCCAACTCATAGTAAGAAGTCTATCTGTAGATAATTTATTAATAGGTTTAGGAATATTTATATATTTCTGGTCATGAAGCATTTCATTAAATAATAGCATATTTTTAAATTCTCTTTTATAGTCTAACTCTTCCTTGAGTCTTTCTGACAGTTCATTATAAATATCCTTAGTTTTAATAGTTTTATCCCAAGTTCCATATAGAGAAAATATGAGTTTTAATTGTTTAAGGTCTGCATCAACTGTAGATACCATATCAGGGTATTGTAATTTACACGCTAAATCTTCGCCATTAATGGTTGCTTTATGAACTTGGCCTAAAGACGCTGCATTTTTTGCTTCATTTTCAAAAGTATCAAATTTTTTTAACCAATCTTTTCCTAATTCATTAGCCATTCTTCTTTTAACAAAAAACCATCCCATGGACGGGGCTTCAGCCTGAAGTGTTTGAAGTTTTTCTGCATATTCTTTTGGAAGAGCATCTGGTATAGTAGATAATAATTGAGCCACCTTCATTAATGGCCCTTTGAGGCCACCTAAAGCATTTAAAATAATATCAGCATTTTTATTTATATCATTATTACCAATTATCTTATTACTAGCCATTTTTGCAGTAGCGCTAGTAATCTTGCTACTGACATTAGCATATCTTTTTACTTTTCCAGAAAGAGTAGGTTTATTTTTGTCCATATATAATAAATCTCATAATTATATTTTATTTACGAATATATCTTAATCATAGATTTATAAATTATTCTGCAGCAATTGCTGAAACTGGACTATCTTCTTTAGAGTTCCATATCTCCAATAATTCTTTTCTTTTTATTTCAGCTTTAATCATGTTCTCTTCCTTAACATGCCCATAACCCCTGATCATCTCTGGGATAGAAGCTATTTGAACTGCTAAAGATATATTTTTTGTATTTAATTCATTTAAAATTTTATTTATATCATTTATATATTGATTAATTAAAAATCTTTCCATTTTACGTTCTTTTGTTTTTCCAAAAGGATCTAATAATGTACCTCTTAAAAATTTAAATTTTGATAAAATTTTAAATACTGGCAATATCCAAGAACCTAAAGTAATTTTTTTTAGTTTGCCCGTATTAGGATCCTTTGGTGAAAATAAAGGAGGAGCAACATGAAATTTTAATTTAAGATCACCTTCAAAGGCTTTATGAAGTTTTTCTTTAAATTCACCATTAGTATATAATCTTGCTACTTCATATTCATCTTTATATGCCATTAGTTTATATAAATACTTTGCAACTGCTATAGATAAATCCTCTTTACCTTTTTCTATTTTATTTTCTTGTTTGATGGTTTTATTTACAAAATCTAAATATGAATTTGAATATTGTTTGTTTTGATAATTTTTAAGAAAACCTTTTCTATCTTTAATTATTTCTTTAAGACCATATTCATCTTTATCTATTTCAATATTATTCATAAATGGGGCTGCTTCTTTCTCAACATATTTATAATCATAAGCAGCCATTCTTCCCCATCTAAAGGCAGATAAATTCATATTTACAGCAATATTATTTAGTTTAATAGCTTCTTCCATACTTTCAGGAAGAACGGGAATAAAACCTTTTTGAAGAGCATAACCTGTTATAAACATATTTGAAGCTATAGAATCACCAAACATAGCAGTAGCAATTTTAATTGCGTTTATAAAGTTAGTTTCTTTAGATGATTTTTCAATAATTTGACGTATTCTTTTTCCCCCAAATGAATGGTCTGGATCTAAAACAAAACCTGCAACAGGAGTTTCATGATCATTTATGATAGAATGAGTACTGTTGATATTCATTAACTCTCGAACTGGAGAAGTAGTTACTACTACCATATCACAGCCCAAAATTAAATCAGCACTAGTTTTTCCTACTTTAACAGAGTGAATATTTTCAGGTGTTGATGCAACTCTAATATGGCTTAGAACTGCTCCACCTTTTTGAGCTACTCCTACTTGGTCTAAAACACTTACTCCTTTATTCTCCATATGAGATGCCATGCCAATAAGTGCACCTATAGTTACAACACCTGTACCACCTATTCCAGTGACAACTATATCAAATGGTTTATCCAAGTTTATTTCTCTTGGTTTAGGTAATTTATTAAATATATCTATAGGAAGATCTGATGTAGCTGTTATTTTTCTTTTTCTAGGGGTAGCACCTTGAACAGTTACAAAAGAAGGACAGAAACCGTCCACACAGCTAAAGTCTTTATTACATGTTGACTGGTTTACCTTACGCTTTCTTCCGAATTTAGTTTCCAGTGGTTCAATAGAAATACAATTAGATGTTTTAGAACAATCTCCGCAACCTTCACAAACTGCATCATTTATAAAACTTCTTTTATCTGGGTCTTCCATCAATCCTCTTTTTCGTCGTCTTCTTTTTTCAGTAGCACAAGTCTGATCATAAATCATAACTGTAACTCCTGGCCATGATCTTAGTTCTTTTTGAACTTGATCTATCTCACTTCTATGATTTATTGTAGTACCTTCAGCAAAGTTTGCATTTAACCCATATTTTTCAGGCTCATCTGAAACAACTGCAATTCTTTTGACGCCTTCCCCATATAACTGATGAGAAATTCTTGATGGCGTAGGAACTCCTTCAGCAGGCTGTCCACCGGTCATAGCAGTCGCATCATTAAATAATATTTTATATGTAATATTTACTTTAGCAGCTACAGAAGCTCGTATAGCAAGTATTCCTGAATGCGTATAAGTTCCATCTCCAATATTTTGGAATATATGGCTATCTTCAACGAAAGCAGACATTCCTATCCAATTAGCTCCTTCTCCTCCCATATGAGTAAAAAGATCTGTATCTCTGTCCATCCAAGCTGCCATAAAATGGCACCCTATGCCTGCCATTGCTTTACTGCCTTCAGGTACTTTAGTAGAACTATTATGTGGACAACCTGAGCAAAAATAAGGAGTTCTATTTGCAATACCTTGAACAGCTGCCGTATCTGGCTCATTTTGCTTAATAATTCTTAATTTTTTTAATAGTTTTTGATCTTTATAATTTAGAGTTATTCTTTCAGCTATTATTTCTGAAACAAAGTCTGGTGTAAGTTCACCAATAGAAGAAATAAGTTCTTTGCCATCTTCATCTCTTTTACCTATAATTTTTTTTGGTCTGTTAGTTTCATTAAATAATATTTCTTTAATTTGATCTTCAACTAAAGGTCTTTTTTCTTCAAAAACAAGTACTTCATTCATATTTTTACAAAATTCAATAATTGATGTTTCTTCTAATGGCCAAGGCATGCCTACTTTAAATAAATGTAATCCAATTTGACTCGCGTATTCTTCATCAATTCCAAGATCTGATAAAGCCTGTCTAACTTCTGCATACCCTTTTCCAGTAGCAACAATTCCAATATTTTTTTTGCCTTTTGACCAAATACTCTGATTGATTTTATTAGCTTTTACAAAAGCTTTAACTGCAGGTATTTTAATTTTATTTAAACGAGTTTCTTGCCCAAGAACATCATCTGGCCACCTAATATGAACGCCTTCTTCTTGTATAGCATATTCAGGAGTATTAATTTTTATTCTTTCTAAATCTATATTTACTGAAGCAGAGCTATCCATTGTTGCGGTCACACATTTCATTGAAACCCACACTCCAGCATATCTAGATAATGCTATTCCTATTAAACCATAATCTAGAAGTTCTTGAACATTTGATGGGTTAAGAACTGGTATTTGGGCATCAACCATTGCATATTCACTCTGATGCGCTAAAGTTGAAGATTTTGCAGTGTGATCATCTCCAAGAAGAGCTAATACTCCTCCATAAGGACTTGTTCCTGCTGAATTTGCATGTTTGAATGCATCTCCAGATCTATCTACTCCTGGTCCTTTTCCATACCAAATTCCAAATACTCCATCCTTTTTACTTTTAGATATTAGTCCTGATTGTTGAGAGCCCCATACTGCTGTAGCAGCTAAATCTTCATTAAGACCAGATTCAAAGTTTATGTCATTATTCTTTAAAAACTTTTTAGCTGTCCATAGAGATTTATCATACATACCAAGAGGTGAACCTCTATAACCTGATATGAAAGCAGCAGTATTTAAATTTTGACTTTTATCCTTTTGTCTTTGAATAATAGGAAGTCTAACTAGTGCTTGAGTACCAGTAATATAAACTCTACCTTCTTCTAAGGTGTATTTATCGTCTAAAGTAATTTTTTTAGATTTTAATTTCATATTATATAATCCCATATTATATAATCTTATATATTAAATTAATAAAACTGTTTTTATTGCATCTCAGTCATGCAATTTATGTTAAAGTAAAAAACTATTGTATTATATACTATTTTTAAATATTTTAAAAACAAATTTATCATAAGAGTTTAAAATTGTTTATAGTAAATATAGTGTATAAGTAACAATTAGGAAATATTATTTAGATATGACAATACTAATAACTGGAATAGCTGGGTTTATAGGCTCTCATTTGGCTAGAAACCTTCTCACTAGAGGAGATAAAATATTAGGAATTGATAATATATCTGATTATTATGATGTTAATTTAAAATATGACAGGTTAAATATTTTAAAAAAGTATAAAAACTTTATTTTTGAAAAAGTTGATATCTCTAATTATACAGATTTAGAAAAAATAATTAAAAAACATAAAGTGTCTAAAATTTGTCATTTAGCGGCACAAGCTGGAGTTAGATATTCTTTAGAAGCTCCTATGGAGTATATTAAAAGCAATATTGTTGGTCATCTAAATATGTTAGAAATATGTAGGAATTATGAGATCAAAAACATAGTTTATGCTTCTTCCTCTTCTGTTTATGGGGGAAATACTAAAGTTCCTTTTTCTGTTAGCGACAGAGTTGATAGCCCGGTTTCTCTTTATGCAGCTACTAAAAGGTCAGATGAATTAATGTCATACACTTATAATCATTTGTATGGAATAAATACTATAGGACTTAGATTTTTTACTGTTTACGGTCCATGGGGAAGGCCGGATATGGCAACTTGGATTTTTACTAAAAAAATAATAAATGACGAACCCATAGAGGTCTTTAATAATGGAAATATGGAAAGGGATTTTACTTATATTGATGATATAATAAATGGAACAATATCTATATTAGATTCTTTTAAAGACGATAGTAATGAGAGCTTTTCTAAGGTTTATAATATTGGAAATAATAAACCAGAAAACTTATTAAATTTTATTACATTAATAGAAGAAAATTTAGGTAAAAAAGCAATTAAAATAATGAAGCCTCTTCAGAAAGGTGATGTCGCAAATACTTATGCAGATATTAAAGATATACAAGCCGATTATAATTTTATACCTAAAACTAAATTAGTTGAAGGTATTCCTAGGTTCATTGAATGGTTTAAGAGTTATCATAATTTAAATTAATTAATGATTATGAAATTTACTATTTAACTTTTCTATTCTTTCACTAGATTGTTCTGCTTGATGTTTTTCTTTCCAATCTTTATAAGGCATTCCATAAACTAACTCTCTTGCATTATCATAGTCCACACTAATTCCATTTTTAGAAGACTCTTCGGAGTACCATTTTGATATACAATTTCTACAGAAATCTGCTAATTCCATTAAATCTATATTTTGAATATTAGGATTTTCTTGAAAATGTTTTAATAGTCTTCTGAAAGTTGCAGCTTCAATTTTTTCTTTTATATTCTCATCCATAATTTATTCTCCAATAATAATTATTTTAAGATAAGTTAAGATTTTTTGCAAAATTATTATATGGTAAACCAAGTTTAATTTGCGCATAATAAATGGCCTGACTAATTTTAATAGATAATTCCTCTATTTTAGAGTAATTATTTCTTGAAAAGATGTCATTTCTTATTTCTATTGATATAAAAGGTCTCTTATCTAGTTCTCCATGATAGGTCATTGTATAATTAACATCTTCATATCCACTGTATGGTTTATTTTTTCCAATTTTATAATTTGAATTATTATTCAGATATTGATTTATTGGTTTATACAAACTTTTGTCATCTCTATATAGTAAGCCAATTTCCCAAGGACGTTTTATTTTATTCTTTAATGATGATGTAAATGAATGAATACATATTAATGAAGTTTTACAGAAAAATAATTCATCCATATTTTTTAAAGTTAATTTTAATTCGTTATGATAAGTTTGATGAAAATTATTTATTCTATAAATTTTTTCTGATTGAGGTAGGTTTTTATTTCCAGGGATTTCTATGCCATCACTTTTCTCAGTAATTAAATTTATATGATTTTTATCTCGGTTCAAATCTATAAAAAGTCTAGAATATTTTGCTAGCACTGCATTAGTTTTAAATATGCTTGATAGCTTTCTAGTTAATGTTTGAGCTCCTATATCATATGCTATATGACTTTTAAGAATTTTTTCCTTTAAGGCAAGTTTTTTATATTGATTTGGTATTAAATTTGAAGCATGATCACAACAAAATAGTAGTGGAAGCTTAGGGTGTTTTTTTTC
>Ga0209631_10007422_pt1 | contig 10999 bp, 8 predicted proteins | sample COG_08_FD_184752 | JGI IMG/M metagenome (GOLD analysis project Ga0209631, IMG submission 184752) | Pelagic Microbial community sample from North Sea - COGITO 998_met_08 (SPAdes) (version 2) | ecosystem: Environmental > Aquatic > Marine > Neritic zone/Coastal water | place: Helgoland, sampling... | reverse complement strand
TCTTCGTTTTTACTGGTGTATTTTTTTTAGTTTGATTAGTTGATTTTAATTTACTATTTAAAACATCTATCCAAGATTTGTCTGAAATTAGTATATTTTTGTCCGATGAGACACCTTTTTGATATCCTACTATAGTGTCCTTATTTATATTATTCGCAAATAGTCTCATAAATATCATTCTAGCTGCGGATATTTGATCACCAGCTAATCCCATCCGTAATTCATCTGAACTATTATTAAAATTACGAACTTCTGAAGATTGAGAATTTTCATCTATACCTCCGTTTTTTGTTAATACGTGTATTTCTTGCCCCCAATCGCCTATACCTTTCATCATACTTACACCCATAATTTCGGTTTGGACGGTTTCGAACAAGTCATCATATTTGGCAGTTTGTGCGGGGATATCACTACGAAGTTGAACCGGTTGGTTTGATACTTCTACGTATATTCTTAAAATTTTGTCTATTATGGCACGGAATGAATTTGGTGCGGATAAACGTGTATCTGATAAACCAGCATATAAATCTAAATCATGGTTTATTGGAATAGGTTTACTCCCTGCTTTTCCTATAGTAGCATTTAGTGTAACTGTATAAATTGATTTATCCTTTTCATCCTTTATGCCCTTTATTCCCTTTTTACCCTTTATAAATTCGGGGTTTTTAGGTATAAATTGAACGTTATAATATAGATCTGGTTCAGGTGATTGCGCTAACGATAGATTCATATTACTTATCACTTCTGGGTTATTGTTTATTGATAAAGTCCCATCTTTCTGTTTGGTAAATTTACATGAAGGCATTCCATCTATTATAGACACAATCGGACAATAAGTATAATTTTTCTGATTTATATGAGGTAAACCGTTTGCACCATTATTTACAATAAAACGTTTCTTCGAGTTCTTAATATAATCACGTAATTTAGCTATATCGCTTTGTGCTCCATTCTTAGCGCGTTTTGTAAATATATTTTCAGGATAATATTCCTTAACTACAACTCTTATCGCATCTAATGATGATTCATCAATATTACTACTATACCAATTATCAAAATCATATAAAATACCAAAATAATCTTTTATTTCATGCGGATAGTATTTTTCAAAATTTTCGGTAAACTCATTAAAAAGAGGTGTTGTATATAGGCCATAATATTCACTTATATATGTAATCCATAATAATAATATTTCACTATTTATTAATAGTTTCATGGATGTTGTTTTTTTATCTTCATTCTCATTTAACAAATAAAAATTCGGAATAGTGTTATATAATCCTTTCTCTGAAGTTTGCTGTAAAGACCCAGTATAATTCAAAAAATATTTCATTATTCTTACCAATACGTGTTTCATTAGACTTTCACCTTCCTCTGTCTGACCTCCACCTAATTTTCTTTTTTTTTCAATTTGTATATTTTCAATATTTTCTTGTGTAAAACAAGTATCAATAATTAACTCAATTGATCCTTTTATATTTCTAAATCGTTCATCCGCACCGGATGTATGGTCTTTATCTGGATGTATTGGGCGAATAATTTTATTTTTAGTACTGCGAAGCATTGATAACATTTCATCATTAGAACGTGATAATATATCATCTGTTAAAGGAGTTATTTGAATATTACTTTCAATTGAATTGTTATCTTCAATATAGGAATTTATTTTAGTTATAGCATCCGGTAAATCCCAAAAACTATTACACGTATATTTAGTATTATCGTTTGATTGTTCGGATAATACAATAGCATATAGGTTTTGTTTTACCTTCTCTTCAATTTCATTTATTTTACTAACAATATCTGTAGTAATCGATGATTTTTCTAAAATAGGCAGTAATTCTGGTTTATATATGGTATGAACCACAGATAATGAAGACCATTCAGAATGTTTTAACTTTTTGATAGCAGGATTAATTATATTTTCTTGTAAAGAAACAAATGAAACAGCATCAATATCTGGGTTTAATTCATCATTTTCTAATAAATCAATTGCATATAACAACCCATCACTAAAGATCTCGTTTGTCAAAGAGCCTACAAAATCATCTACTAATTGTTTCTTATATTCTATAATATCTGTATTATTGTCTGTGCCAGCTATTTCACTTGATTCTATATCAGAATATTTACGTTTTTCTCCTCCAATAGTCGGTCTTTCATTTACCGCTTTTACTAACTTGATCAATTGTTTGGTAACACCTTTTAGTCTTGCACCCATACTAAAGTCATGCCAAGGGTCGTGTGCGAATATACTCAAAAACATATATTTCATACCAATCCCATCTAACTCAACCGGATTGTTACTCATAATAATATATAATAGTCACATATATTTACTATATTGAGAACATTGACAACAAAATCATAAAAATGTATTGGATTTTGATGATGGAGAACTTTAGTTGTAACAAAATTGAAATATCAGTTGAGGTGTAACCCGCACACATAATTTATCACAAAATAGTATATAATAGTATATAATAGCAAACACACTATGTCCGAGTTAGTTAAAAGAACTGGAAAAAATAACAAAGACGTGTATTATTTTTCACCAGATGGTAATTTCGCATTATTGGCTAATGATAAGAATAATACTATTGCGGGAGAAGATGTTCTCTTTATAAAACAAGATTATATTGAAAATATACAACCAGATAGCCCACTTTACCGTATGATACACGAAAGTGACAAATCGAAAGGTCAAATTAAAAAGGCCACCGATAAACCTGTAGATTACGGTTTAATAGGTTATAAATATTATAAAAAGTTAGTGTCAGTATCAGACAAATACACCGAGAAAAAAAATAACGAAAACAAAAAAAAATCAATAAATTTCCACACCTCGAAAACGATTGCTTGGGTTTTGCTGAATGCTTATCTCGAGGTTTTACCCACATCCCGCCAGATACAGCAGTATTACAATCAAAACATTTAACAGAATTAACAGATATTATTGATTGTGACGACTATTCGCGTGATAATAAACCAATATTCGGCGAATGTGACGAAAAAAACATACAAATCGCTATGCAAACCGACACTAAGTATACAAATAATAATGCGGTACCGGAACAAGGTGAAACCTATGCGATTGTAACCGTCAACCACGGAGAGGTCGAGACTACTCCTTTTCACGCAGCTAGTGTAATATATCAGACAGATGACCGCAAGACTAACATTACATTGGAGGCATTTGCCGAGACAAAAGACCAATATCCGCGATTTAAACTGTATACCACGGATCCGGATAGTGAAGATACATTTCATAATAATTGGATGAAAGATACATCCCCCGGAGGTTTTAACAAAAACCCAGAACTACCGAAAATAACTATTGTTTTAAACGATAAACAACCCATCAGAGAAGATGATGATATATACGTAAATTCAAATAAAATAGCAGGCGGGAAATCAAAGAAAAATAAAAACTCAAAAAAACTTAAAAAAACAAAGAAAAATGTAAATAACAGACCCAAAAAGAACGGGCAATCAAAAATCTAAAAATTGAAAAACTTTGTGTCTATCTACTATTACTAACATAACAAAATAATACTAATATATTAGTAACTAACAATCAAAATGGAACAAGTAGACCAGATTAAGCAAATCGCCATTGAAACCGGTAACGAGTGGTTTTTAACACACTCTATTACCAAAATCGGGTTGATAGATTTAAAGGTAAAAACTGAATGGGAACGCATATGGAAAGATGAAGGCGTCAACGCAGATAAAGTTGTGTGTACGTGTAATACCGCAAATACAAAAGATATTTGTTGTTATTACTGCGAGATAGAGGTTGAACGACACCTACAAATTGAGGAATTACAATTACCTAAATCGCTAAACGGTATTTACAATTTTGAAAAAGATGAATATACTAAAACCCGCTGGATTACACACGTTATTGACGGTAAAACGCAAGGGTTTATGTTGATAAAATGCGGTGGGGGGATATTTCAAAATAAAGGATTTACTCACGAGTTAATATTTGCGTGCGTAAGCCCGAAATATAGGCAGATGGGTATATTACAAGCGATGGTGAATAAAATTCCCAAAGAATGGAACGTTTGGTTGGAAGCTACCAGCAATGAAATTCCAAATGTCGAAACCGTATGGGAAAAGTGCGATTTCTCATATTATGGAAGAATTGAGGGACGTATAGATACTCCACAACTCATTTACCAAAAATGCGCGTAGATTAGATATCACGCACCTACAAAAACAAATAAAAAATACTGTATATAGTATTTTTTATTGGTGTAACGAACAAACCCACTCTAAAAAAAGTCACTGTATTATATACGAACGATACACAATGAGTATTTGTAATAATCAATTATTACAAGTTAAGTTAGACAATGAATATATACAAAACTGGACTCCACTAGAGTGTGTTGGTAAAAACCCTCGAAACTGTGGAGCATCAGCATTAGCATTAGCCAAAATTATACCAAAAGATTTAGCTCAACTAATCAGCCAAGATACAGAAATATCTGGTATAAACGAAATGAAGATGTTAGAAATTATTAATAAACAAAACACATTAGAAGCTAAATATGGATTAATATACTCTGATATAAGCAACATTCAAGAAATATTTAAAGAATTAGAACCGGGTAATGGCACCGTTGTTATGTTAACACATCCCACAAATGGCGGACACATAGTAATTTTTGCAAAAGATGATAAAAATACAAACTATATATTAGAAGCACAATATCTAGAAGTTTACACAGGGGAGGAAACGCAATCTTATATAGAGAATCAATCATATAATAATTTTTTTGTGTTTTGTAAGACAACTGAAGCGAACAAACGCCTATTTTATACAATTTTCCAAAGTATATTAGGCAAACGAAAACTGGATAAATTAGAAAATTCTATAGATGATTCAGAAGTAGTGAATACAAAAAAACCAAGGCGTAATACACCTTCTAATAATAACAAAATGGATGTAGTTACTGATGATAACGATAACCCGGTTATTGGTAGTGGTAAAAAATCAAAGAAAGCGAGAACGAAATCTAAAAAGGGGAAAAAGGGTAAAAAAAGTAAGAATTCAAGAAAAAATAGAAAATAAAATCTATATCTAATCAAAATATTGAATGATAACCACAACCCCATTACTACCTGTTTTACCCGAATTTTGACCTTGATTACCACCTTTACCACCATTACCATAAGTATTATTTCCAAATATATTTAAATTACTGGTTGCAACACCTTCGGCAAATCCGACATTGTACTGTGATTGTTTTGGGGTATTGTAATCGCCGTTGTTGGCGTTAACCGCCGTTATCCATCCTGCGCCACGCGTTGAGGTTTGCTCCAGATTGGTTACACCACTTACCCCGTTATAAATAGCAGTCCCAACCAAACCACCGGCTCCTCTGCCTCCAGAACCCTTACTACCACCAAAATCCCATCCCCACGCCCCACCACCACCCTGGTTCCACGACCATCCACCTGACCCCTCTCCACCGCCGGTTGCTTCTACTACTTTAGTAGTATTAATTTTTATATAGCTACTAGTTCCAGCGACTCCATGTGCACCATTCGCTACGGTATTAGCATAGTGATAATGACCATACCTACCACCGGTACCAACCGTTATGCTAATTGTGCCTGTTGGTAGTTGTGCTTTAGTAACATAAGAGAATGCTACACCACCTGCTCCGCCACCACATCCACCAGACATACCGCCATCGATGTTGTTGTGAGTCCCACCGGCACCACCCCCACCGCCACCACCAATAGCAAGTAACCCTATTTTCGTCCAACCGGGTTGTAATGATACTGATGTTTGATTGGAAGTATAAATTGTATATAAAGGAGCAATACGTTTACCTATATCCCCCCCGCTAATATTATACCCGGTAGTAATACCAGCAACCGCATAAGGTCTAGACGCAAATGCTGTATTTAGAATTGTAGCATCTGTAGTTGAATAATCGCAATAATAATCTTCGAATAATATTCCTTTTCTAAAATTTCCCAGGGCGACATCATTCACTTTATAAGATGGAAATGAAATAGAATATTCACCCGAGGGTTCATATGCTACTTCAATCGTTGAAGAACCATCGAAATTATATGATGTACCCAATAATCTATTATCTGTAATTAGCATAATAGAGTATAAGTATACAAAAAAAACTCATAAAATTTTAATTTGGTTCTCTGCCAACAAGAGAGCTTTAATGAATACACAGGCACGAAATTAAGAACTGATGATTATCAACGCAATGTCGGATTGAGTGTCTCTCACTTACGAAACAATTCTATTGTTTTTAACATAATACCTTGTTATGGATAAAGATGTGTATTGACATTCCATTACCAGCATACATACTTGAGTTTGTATAAGTTATGTTTAATTATTGAAAATAAGTTGTATATTTTTTCTTTATATTCGTGCGGTCCGTTACCGTGAATAACTAATGGGTATGTATCAAATCGTATATTTCGTATGACCTTTTCATCATGAAACGCTATGTCTGTTATTGACTCATTTAGTGTTTGAAAAATATAACAAGTGTGGTCCAGAGTTATCCTTTTTTTTAATTTTTCATTTAAATATATATTTGTAAAAAATAATTGGTCGTCGTCTGTATTAGCCACTGTTGCGTCTCGAATAAGTGAATAAATATTATGTGCTGTACCAATAAATCCACCGGAGTTAAGATATAAATATGGAGAGTGATTATCTGGGTATTTACACGCAAGCGATATGTCGGGCCAACAAGATTTTTCTGCTGAAAATAGTATACTATTTGGATTTTGATATTTGTCAAGCACTTCATAATATCGGTTTAATATTGTATTTTCAGTTGAATTTATTAATACATCATATGAATCAGTAAATAATATAATTGTATCACGTAGTGCGATTTCGTCCCACATTGATAATTCTTCTTTCAATAAATTTATTTTATGACCGCCACCCATTCCAATTTCCATGTTTCCTCCCTTCCAAGAAGAGTTTAAACCTAATATTTTATAATGAATGCTGTGCGTATGTAGCATATGAATATAATTTTTATATCCTGGATGATTTTCATCTGTAGCAACAGCTATTACTATGAAGTTTGGTAATTTATTATTATTTGTTATATCACATTCATCTAAAGGAACACGAATAGAATCACACATGGTATATGAATAGTCACATATTTATAAAATCATTAAAATACGCTATATTTTTATGATTTATTTACCACAATATTCTAAATTTGTGGGAGAAGAATAGATAATATGATTGTGATTGCACCTATATAAAACCTAAATCATATTATTAACACAAATGAAAACATTTATAATCAGTTTAAAACACGAAACCGCGAGACGACAATACATGGAAAACATATTAAATACTACTAATATTACAGACTTTTCTTTTATTGATGCGGTTTATGGTATGACAGATTTGCATAAATATAATTTTAAAGTAATGCCAGATTGGGTTGACCCTATTCAAAAACGGAAAATAAATGTCAATGAAATTGGATGTTTTCTATCTCATTACTCAATTTGGAAACAAATTATAAACAATAACATTGATGTCGCATTAATTTTGGAAGACGATTGCGTGTTTAAAGACGATTTTAATCTCAAATTCACCGAAATCTTACAGATAGATACGACTACGTATGATTATTTTACACTTGGACGAAATAAGAATAATGATGTATACAATCTAGGACCAGAAATAGTTATTGAGAATGATTATGTTATTCCAAAATACAGTTATAACGCTCATTCTTATTTATTAACCAATGCCGGCGCAAAAATACTTGCTAACGATTTAGCATTAAAATATATTATACCGGTCGACGAATATATTCCACTCATGTACGATAGTTTCCCATTTCCAAAGTATAATGATTTTTTCAAAAATATGAAAAAATTAAGAGCTATCGGGTTAGTTGATAATATCGTGTCCCAACGCGCCCTTCATATATTACCATCTAGTGTAAGTAATCGTTACATACCCGAATATACATGCAAAACTTATTCAACAAGTGTTACCGACCAAAAACATTTAAAGATTACAACACAACTTAGCCATATGGAACAAACATTGCGTATATTTGATAATTTTTTAGACGATGCGTTATATAGTGAATGTTATGAATATTCAACAAGCCGATTTGAATCCCCAGAAATGTCTTTGCGAACAAATCTCAGTTGGGACCAAAATATTAGAAAAGATAGTAACTTGGTTTTAAACCATATTTTAAGCACTGATAATGATCTATATAAAAAAATAAATGATATTGTCAAAACTAAATGTCAAGTGAATTCAATCAAAAATATTATGTTTTACTATTGGACTCAAGGTAGTCATATACCGTGGCACAATGATGGTTGTCATAATGGGGGTATTACTATTTATTTAAATAAGGTTTGGGATGAAGATTGGGGTGGCATTTTTTTATTCAAAGATCATGAAACCATTAATGGGTTTTATCCAAAACAAAATCGTTCAATTATGCAGGTTGGTGGTATAAAACATTCAGTAGCACCAACAACCCAAAATAGTGATATACGATTTACGATACAAATATTCTTCTAATTATGATTTCAAACATTCAATTAGAAATACCATTTAAATATAATAAGTTATAACTTATTATATGTCGGTTGTTATAAACAGTTCTCGCAAGAATATTGACGATTCATTGTATATATTAAATAATGATAACGCACTGTCTTTGGTGTTACCTGAAATTGCTGATACTTCTTATAGATTAAATACTCAAGTTTCAAATTATGACCCGTTAGAACAGTATGTCTCGCAAATCGCAAAGTTTCATTCTTCGCGTCTGAATTTATCAAACAACAAAACATCATGTGTTGAGTTTTCCATTGTAACGCCAACAGTAAATCAATGTAATATTATATACGACCATCACAATTATGAAAAAATTAACAAAAAAAATAGTCCGATTTGCTCGATAATCGCAAGTTTAAGTGATTATACTCATAAATTTCTATTGACTGACATTAACCATCAACAATATAAATATAAACATTTCGACCAATCACAAAATAAGTTGTTTTTATTTAAAAAGCATATGCATTTAGTGTTTGATAGTAGCAAATACCACGGATTTATTGGCGCATTAAGTCACGATAATATCGACACACGTAATCCTTATTTATTGATTAATTTATGGTCTTATCCTCTTGATAATATACCATACTATTCATCGCAAAATGTTGCTTCGGATTGTGACGTACCTATGAAATTTACTGATATAAATAGTCCAACTGCTACTCGCATAATAGAAACGTCTTGTTTAAATTACAACTTCTTTGATAGGTTACTATACAATTCAGAGTTGATATTAGACGACGAACTTATGAAGAATATAAGTGCTGTCAATTCATATTCTACACATAGGATTATTATGAAAATTAAAAATGAGTCTGAACCTATCGTATCTACGCGCGATTCACCTGAAGTGACTAGTGATAAAAAAGACAATATAAACACTTGGAATATAGACGAGCATATCTATCAAGATAAATTAATACAAGAAACGAATCAGTTTGATGGAAATACGGTCTTATTAGATTTAACAAAGAATAATTATACATTACTTGAAAAATTCGTTTACGATACCGCTATATTCCATTTATCAAGATTGAATATTCACGATATGGAACATCATTATGTAGAATTCTGGTGTAAATCCAAGTTTGATACTCACGCATTACACGTTGATTGTGATGAAAGTTTAAAAATGAAAGGAGAATACGAGTATCCACTGTTATCATGCGTGACATATTTGAATGATGTTCCTGGTTGTCCTACGATTATAACAAATGTTGATATGGATTGCTATAAATATAAAGAGTTCGAGTCTCAAACTGAACTTATATTATCGTTGCCCGTACATAATAAACAAATCACGTTTGATGGAAGTTTCTTTCACGGCGGAACAACGTTAGATGACAACCAACCTATGGACGAACGATACATTATTGCAATTAATTTTTGGAAGACAAAACCCAACGATGTTGAATATTACAAACCAAACACAGACAATGTTCTCGATAATAGAAGTCAATTTGTCCGCGACAACCGCATTATTAATTTGCGTGAAGATATTACTGACATTTGTTCTATAAATGTATGCAATGATACTATTAATTATAACCTATTTAATGATATTCTATATAATAAAAAATCTGATGCGTGCTATAGATTTAATAAATTTATTAAAACAACCACGTGTAATAAGTCACATACATTTAAATTTATATTAGATAATTCGATAAAAGAAGACAAAAAACACGCAGATCTAAAGGCAAAATATGGTGGCATTATGGATGACATTCGTGACATTCAATATAATGATACGAATTTAAAATATAATAACCGATTCTTACAGCGGTTTTCGTTTCCTAAAATATATTCTGCAGATATGTGTAGATATATTATTAATGAATCTGAAAAATACGCAACCCATAATGGGGGATGGACGACTAGTCGGCATAGCGCATATCCTACAACTGATTTACCAGTCGATAAGATACCATCTATTTTTGGTATTATTTTAGAAACGCTAAAAACAATAATGAAACGAATAAGCATATCATATGAGTTGCATAATGATATGACTATTGATGTAAAAGATTTATTTGTAGTAAAATATTCTCACGACGCACAAAATCATTTAGAAATGCATAAAGATGGTTCGACTATTTCATTCAATATATTACTTAATGAATCATGTGAGTTTGAAGGTGGAGGAACAAAATTCGACGACGGATTAACACATCATTCACAGCAAGGTGATCTTTTTATACATAGTAGCCGTATCGACCATTCAGGGCTACCGATTACAAAGGGTATTCGATATTTGTTAGTTGGGTTTTTAGATATTACAATATAGGACTATATATCAATATGTAATTTACATTTTTTATTTCAATAATAGAGTATTTTGTCTACTATTAAACGTGCTGAGTGAAGTCACACTATGTT
>Ga0209631_10007421_pt1 | contig 11000 bp, 7 predicted proteins | sample COG_08_FD_184752 | JGI IMG/M metagenome (GOLD analysis project Ga0209631, IMG submission 184752) | Pelagic Microbial community sample from North Sea - COGITO 998_met_08 (SPAdes) (version 2) | ecosystem: Environmental > Aquatic > Marine > Neritic zone/Coastal water | place: Helgoland, sampling... | reverse complement strand
AGTAACCTTGCCAATGCCGGCACGATTGCCAGCACGAAAGAAGAGGCGTTTCGCGCGCTAAAACCAGTATTTCAAACAACCTATGCCGATCAATTGAAACATTCGGGTGTTTCAACGGTTGATGTTGTGACAGTTGCCGAAGTTACACGGGCTCCGGAAAAAGCATTTATGCCGCATCATCCAAGTGCCGATGCTGATGGTTTTGTTTATCGCGCAGCGGTTGATGAGAATGAAGAAATGGTCGAGATGGTCGAGGCAAGTCGCCAATACCAAAATAATGTAGAGGTCATTTCAACAATACGCGCACTGATGATGCGCACAATAAATATGGGTAAGTAGGGTTCAGTCAGGAGACCTAAGAATGAGTACAATCGACAACAATAATTCGTTGAATTCCATTTTGGACAAGCTGGGTATCAAGCAACAAACTGCTGAGTCTGGCCCAAAGGATTCTCTTGGACAGGCCGAGTTTTTAAAGCTGATGACAACACAGCTTCAAAATCAGGATCCATTTAAACCGACCGACAATACCGAGATGATTGCACAGATGGCGCAATTCTCGACGGTAACAGGCATCACTGAAATGAATGAATCGTTAAAAGGCCTAAATAGTCTGTATTCCGGCCAGCTGTCAGAATTCCGCATCGCAACCGCGGCAAATATGCTTGGTCATTCGGTTCTGGTTCCAGGTGGAAATGCCTATGCATCGCCTGAAGGCAGCATTTCGGGTGCGATTGATATTCCAACAGCGTCAAATAGTACAAATATTGTTTACCGGTCTGAAGCTGGCGAAATTCTTCACACCGAAGACCTTGGCCCACAGCCAGCCGGACTTGTTGGTTTCGCATGGGATGATATCCCTGAGAATATTTTGAATGAAAATGCCTTTTTCCGCGTTGAAGCGTATGCCGATACAGGTGAGGGGCTGCAGGCCGTTGGCGCTTCGGTCTTTGGCGAGGTGCTGGCAGCCTCGACAGGGGGCAGTAACAAAGATGTTGTCTATGACGTTCGAGGCTTTGGCGGCGTTAAGGCAAACGATGTTGTGAGCTTTAAGAACTAAATCTGTTTTATGCAAAAGGGCCCCAGTGAAAGGGCCGCCTAATGGGAGTTAAGTCGAATGTCATTTTATACTGCTTTAACAGGGTTGAACGGGTCACAGGCCGATATTTCAGCAACCTCAAATAATATCGCGAACGTTGGAACAACCGGTTTTAAACGAAGCCGCGCAGAATTTGGTGATATTTTTGCCACCTCACCATTGCAGAATGCGTCATCATCGATTGGTTCGGGTACAATTTTGAAAGGCATTAAGCAGCAGTTTACGCAGGGTAATATTTCCTCATCTTTGAACGCGCTTGATTTGGCGATTTCGGGTCAGGGCTTTTTTACTTTGAAGCCATCCCTGACTTCAGCGCAGAAGGTTTACACACGAAATGGCTCGCTGAACGTTAATAACGACCGTTATGTTGTTGATTCTGCTGGTCAGTATTTGCTTGTTTATCCGGTTAACGATGATGGCTCAGTAACCGCAAAAGACCTTGATAGCGCCCTGCCGTTGCAGTTGCCTGTTACGTCGGGTGATCCGCAAGCGACAAGTAATATTGAATTGGGCGTGAACGTTCCGGCGGCGGCTGATGTGGTGCCGGATCGGCCTGAATTTGCCGATGGCTACACATTTGATCCGTCCAATCCGAACACCTTTACCAATTCAACCTCAATCACGATCTTTGATGATTTGGGTAACCCAACCATTGCAACGATGTATTTCATCAAAACGCAATCGGCGTCGGCAGCAGACCCAACCAACAAATATGACACGCGTCTGGTGATTAATGACACGGTTATTGATCCTGATCTTGTGCCGTCAGTTGATGACGCCGGAAACCAGATCTTTATTGACCGTTTTGGCGCTCAAACAACGCAAGTGCCAGATGATAACTATTTTATTGAAGGAAAGGGCTCAGCCCTCTACAAGCTTGATGATTTGCAGCAGCAAATCCCATCACAGCCAGCCAAATTAACCGGCGAACAAACCGAATTTGATTTTGGTGAAGAGGGTGACAAGCTTGTTGAGATTGTTACTGATCCGGTTTTGTTTAACGCAACGCGTGAAAGTGGCGATGCTGATAGTCGTGTTTATTGGGGCAAGAACTTCCTAACTGTCAATGTCGATAATGGTGACCAACCAGTTAACATTGACCTTCGTCCGGGAAAATATAACGCGACGCAACTGGCAGCTGAAGTAGAGCGGGCAATCAATGCCTCCTATGGTGACGACAGCAAAATCCAGGTTGTACAGAACGTTGACGACACGCTGAATATTAACCTTTTCAAATTGAACGCTGATGGGTCTTCAACTGGCCTAACAAGCTCAATTAATGTTGACCTTCTTGGTGCCAGCTACGTTGCTGACGTTGAGGGTATTTCACTAACTGGAGCATCTCCTGATTTTACGACAGAACAATTCCTTGCGCACTCTCAGGCCAAAATAAATGAAGCATTGAACAACTATGCTGTCTCGCGGTCTACCGATACTGTTTCAGGCGCAAGTGCTCTTGGCGTTTCTAATCAGCTGTTTGCAAGGGCAGCTGGTTCGAAAATGGACGCAATCCTCACTGAAAGCCAGATTGTAAATTTAAAACATTTGGTCAGTTCAGCAAGCACACCAGATACCACTACAGTAACTGCTGAAGATAAGTTTATGGTCTACTCTTATCAGGGTAAAAAACCAAATCTCAGTGTTTATGACAACAAAACGCAAGTGAACCCCGCTGGTAGTGGTGCATCAACAATCGTTTTCAACTCTACGGAAAACACTTTAACGGTAAATTTTGGATCTAATGGAACCAGTAACATTTCAATAAATGAGAAGATTAGAATTGCAGGTGACTTTACAAACTCAAGCGCACTTGCCAGGTCCTCCATTAACGGCCGTGAATTTACCGTCAGCAATGTAGACACAAACTCTAACTCTATTACTATTAACACCACCGGTTTAGCCTTTCCAGATGATGGCTTCACTCTCACAGAAACTGATATTTTTGTTATGAGTGATGAGTCAGAAAAGGTTGAAGCTTTTTTTGAGGGCGCAGATAATGTGTATGATGGTGCGCAGGTCAATTTCAGTAGCCAAAAGATTATTATTCGTGAAAAAGGTGACGCGACAAAACATTCATACACGAACAAGCAAATTGCTAACCTTGAGCCCTTATCATCTAACTTTACAATTGCAACGGACCCAACCTCAGCTGTTACTGCAAATGTCAATACCGGTGCTTTTCCAGCCAATAAAACACTTTCAGGGGTAGCATCGACAACTACTACGCCTGCGGCAGGTGGCGGTGCAGGTGCAACTTTCAAAGTGCAAACCGATGCGAATGGTAAAATCACAAATGTTCTGATTGACTCAACAAGCTTCGGCTATACAAAAGGTGATACCATAACAATTTCTGCCGCCGACCTCGCTGCAGCTGACACAGCGGATACAAGCACTTCTGCAGCCAACTACGATGATATTGTGTTAACTGTTGATGAGGCGAATATCCTGCAGGTATGCCATGGTCAGTTTGACATTAATCAGACCGTTGCCGGTGTTTCGAAAGATTCGCTTGATGTACTTGGTCTGAAAACAGCAGGCATGGCGCAGGATCTGAAAGTAACAACCGATTGGGTTGATGAACGTGCACCAGCGATCAAGGTCAATTATGATGAAGTCACCCAGCGTCTTCAATTTACCGTTGACCGGACTGTGCTTGGAACAGGAACTGAAAGTAACTTTAACTCTTTCTCAGTATTTGGTGCGACGACCGCCGAAGAAAGCAACAATCTTGGTATTCCAACGCAAGATGATGCAAGCGTGTCACTTATTCGTGGTGGTGAAATCCTAAGCACCGAGCCTTTTGTCGCCGATGGTGAAGAAATTCAGCTGAACGATAAACGCTATGGCGCGTCAGTAACCTATAATAGTGACACGCAAACCTTTACTTTTGCGAGTGGTTCCACTGGTGAATACATCGATACGAACGGCGCATTGGGTGTGGTCGAGGAGCAAAAGGCTTCAGGAATTTCAATAGGCCGCTATAGCCTGTCGCAAGTAGATGGATCAATTATTGATGCAAGTGCTCATTTTAGTGGCGATAACCACCTTATGGCAGTAGGCACATCAAAGAATGATGTTATAGCAGAAGCTGGCCGAGGCCTGGCGTCAACGCCAGCCATTTCGGTTGGTGATGCTGCCAATGAAGATTTGACTAGCGTGTTCCGTCTTAATAATACAGGCGGTGAAAATATCTTCAACGTATCAGTTAACGGCATTAGTGGTGTGATTGAGTTACCATCTGGATTTTATGTCGGTTCAACACTTGCTGAAGCATTGCAATCACGGATTAACCAAATTCAGGATCCTGAGACAGGCGATACAGTTGGCGGTGTTATTGTCCGTTATGACGGCACAACAAATAATTTCACTTTCACAACGGGCACGACAGGGGATCAGTCAACAATTAAAGTTAAGGGCGCAGCTCGGCTTGGCCTGGATGATGTGCCTCTCGGTGTGGGAACTGTTCCAAAGATTTACAATCTCGTTCAGGCAAAGACACCCCAGGGTGTGGCTCTTTATGTGAATGCCGCAGGTGAGGTTGTACAGACACCTCCGGAAAACCTCGTTGAAGGCTACTACCCGCTCTACATTGATGAAGGTGAATTGACCTTTGATAATGCCGGTAAAATTGTTAGTCCGAAAAATAATGTCCATTATGAAAAGCAGGAAGAAGGCTTCTCGATTGCACTGGATATCGATTTTGGTCAATCAACACAGTTTGCCCAGCCCTTTTCGGTGCTGAATGTTGAACAGGATGGTTTTACATCAGGCCGTCTTGACGGTTTGGAAATTGATGCATCGGGAACGATCCGAGCCAACTATACCAACGGACAGAATAACCCGCTTGGTAAGATTGTTCTGGCGAACTTTAACAACCAGAACGGTTTGAAGCAGATTGGTAACGCGACCTATGTTGAAACTGCGGTTTCTGGTGAGGCGCAGGTCGGTGAGGCCGGTTCAGAAGGCTATGGTAACATCCTGTCAGGTTCGCTTGAGCGTTCCAACGTGGATATTACTGAAGAGCTGGTGAATTTGATTACTGCCCAGCGAAACTTTCAGGCATCAGCAAAAGCGATTGAAACAACAACAACGCTAACCACAACCATCATTAACATCCGTTAATGGTTCGGTTTGGGGTAAGGACACAAGCCTATGGATAAGATGATCCACACCGCCTTGCACACAATGCATGCGACCTTGATCCAGCAAAATGTTGGTGCGCAAAATATGGCAAACTCCAACGTTCCTGGATTTCGCAGCGATCAAATTGGGGGCAGCTTTGGATCACTTTATCTAAGCGCTGAAAACCAGCTTCAAAGCCGCGCTTTCGTGCGTGAGAGCGAGGCTGGATTATTTTCTGACGAACAAGGGCAGGTTAAATTCACAGGTGAGCAAACCGATCTTGCCATCAAGGGCAAAGGTTATTTCATGGTCGAAAATGTGGCTGGTAAAATGTCCTTTAGTAGGCGTGGTGATTTTGTTCGTGGAATGGATGGCTATTTATTAAACGGCGTTGGTCAAAAAATGCTTGATACCAGCCTTGTTCCAATCGAAGTGCCACCGTTCAAAAAAATCTTTGTGTCTGAGTCTGGCCAAGTTTACATACAGCCAGTTGGCGCTGAACCAAATACGCGCGTTCTGATTAATCAAATCGCTTTAAACTCTGGTAGTGAGGAAGACATCATCAAAGATATTGATGGTGAGTTGCGCCCAAAAGGTGGGTTTAATCGCGAGACCTTCAATCCTGATCAAAATGCAAGATTGCAGCAGGGCTATATCGAAGAAAGTAATGTGAATGTGTTTGAAGAGTTGGTTGCAAACACCGATCTGATGAAACGATTTCAATTGAATACAAAGCTTATCTCTATTGCCAAAGATCTTGACGAAAGCAGCGCCTCATTACTGCGCATGCCAAATGGCTAAATAGAGGGGTTGGCATAAAACTTGCTCTAAAGAAGAAACGCGATTTCTCATGGAGCTTCAAGACAATGTCAACTTTTGCGATGCATGTGGCCAAAACTGGCCTAAATTCCCAACAAGTGAAAATGCAGGTGATCGCGAACAACCTTGCCAACGTGAATACCACGGGCTTCAAGAGTGATCGCGCAAATTTTGAATCACTTCTTTATCAAATTCTTCGCGGTGCCGGTGAAAACACATCTGAAAATACCAGCCTGACTTCTGGTCTTTCAGTTGGAACTGGCACAAGGTTGTTGAACACCAACAAGCTATTTACGCAAGGCAGCTTGATTGACACTGGCAATTCGCTTGATATGTCGGTTGAAGGTGATGGTTTTTTCCAAGTTTTGATGCCTGATGGCCGGATTGGCTACACGCGGTCTGGCGCCTTTTCGCGCAATGCTGAGGGTGTTGTCACAACAGCCAGTGGTTATCCACTTCAACCAGAAATTCAAATTCCAGCAGAAGCAACCTCAATCAATGTTTCATCTGATGGTATTGTCACTGTGCAAGTGCCTGGCGGTGTTGACGCCGAAGAGGTGGGTCAGATCACATTGGCCGATTTCCCAAATAAGCAGGGCCTTCAGCCAAATGGTGAGAGCATGCTGATTGAGACACCGGCTAGTGGTGCGCCAATCATTGCCAACCCTTTTCAAGAAGGGATGGGGCGTCTGGTTCAAGGCGCATTGGAAAGCTCTAACGTTAATGTTGTCCAGCAGCTTGTTGACATGATCGAAACACAGCGCGCCTATGAGGTGAGCTCGAAGACAATCACTTCGGTTGATGAAATGATGCGTTACATTGCACAGAACCTCTAATCAGTCATTTACCTGTTCGGAGGTTTTAAGAGCATGAAAATTGTAAGTTTAAAATTTGTATCCTTTTCTATCTTAGGCGTGTTGATTGGCGGCTGCTCAACCTATACTGAACAGGTTGTCAGCCAGTCATTTCAGCCGGCTGAAGCGCCAGTGATATTAGCTAAATCAACCAATACGAACGGGGCTATCTTTCAGCCTGGGCGAAGCGGTTTGTTTGCAACAGATCAGCGTGCGCGCCGTATCGGTGACATTCTAACAGTTAGCTTCAACGAAACCTATGCTGCAACTAAGGCGCAGACAGCGTCATCAAGTAAAACTGATGCTTTTGGTGTGACCTTGCCGACAGCCTTGCCAAATATGTTGACCGGCGGGTTTGACAAAGATCCGGCTGGATTGAATGCAGGCACAACCCGCAGTTTTGCTGGTGCTGGTAATGCGGTGCAGTCAAACAGCTTTAGCGGTTTGTTGTCGGTTACGGTCGTTCGGGTATTTGACAATGGCAATATGGAAGTTCAGGGGCAAAAAGAACTGACCTTGAATAATGGCAATGAATATGTACGGGTTCGCGGTGTTGTTCGCCCCGAAGATATTTCAGCCAACAATATCGTCTCATCTGACAGGCTTGCCGATGCGCAAATCCGCTATACTGGTTCAGGCCATCTTGCCGATTCATCCCAGCCTGGCTGGCTCAGTCAGCTGATGCGGACAATTTCTCCATTTTAACTATGCCAAAGGCTTTGCGATCATTCATGTTTAAGATCATCAAAATTGGCATTATTGCCCTCGCTGCCACCCTTGCTGGATTATTGCCAGTGCAGGCCGACCGTCTCAAAGATTTAACATCGATTGCCGGTGTTCGCTCGAACCAGCTTGTTGGTTATGGCCTTGTGGTTGGTCTTGCTGGCACGGGTGACGGTAATGCGGCTTTGACGCAGCAGTCGCTGCAATCAATGATTAGCCAATTTGGTGTTGTGACCAGTGCCGCCAACATGAATGGTAAAAATGTAGCTGCGGTTATCATCACCGCCGAATTGTTACCTTTTACAAAGCCAGGGCAAAAACTCGATATTGTTGTTTCAACGGTTGGTCAGGCAAAATCTCTTCGAGGTGGCACCCTGCTAATGACCCCTCTGTTGGGAGCTGATGGTGAAACCTACGCGGTGGCTCAGGGCAATTTGATGGTAGGTGGCTTGGGTGTCGCTGGCGGTGATGGTTCGTCTTTGACCGTTAATGTTCCTACTGTTGGCCGCATTCCGGGTGGTGCAAGCGTTGAAAAAATGATTGAAACGCCGTTTTTGGACAATGCCAATATATTGCTGAACCTTCATCAGGGTGATTTTAGCACAACAAATCGCGTTGCTGAGGCGATCAATGACGTCTTTGGTGGCGGTGTTGCCGTGCCACTTGATTCGACTACGGTTAAAGTGCGAGCGCCAATGGATCCAGAGCAAAAAGTTTCATTTGTTAGCCTTCTTGAAAATATTGAAGTTGAGCCCGCTCGGCCGCGTGCCAAGGTCGTGGTTAATGCGCGAACTGGCACCATTGTTATTGGTGGTGATGTCAGGGTATCTGCGGCGGCGGTAACGCATGGCTCCCTGACAGTCCGTGTTAAAGAGGATGTAGATATAACGCAAACACAAGAAATGGCGGTGGCCAATGGTGTCGCTGCAACCGCACCCGGCGCGGCTGTTGAAACACCGGATACAACAATTACGGCTGAGGAAGAGTTGGCGCGTGCCTTTGTTTTTGATCCAGGGGTCGAATTATCGTCGATTGTGGATGCGCTAAATGCCGTTGGTGGAACGCCATCAGATCTTGTGGCCATTCTTGAAGCCTTGCGTGAAGCGGGATCACTTCGTGCAGAGCTGATCGTAATTTAGGGGGCATCTGATGAATAAAATGGTTCAAGTAACTGGTAATCTGTTGAGCCCTGAGCTGGTGCAGCGTCAAAGCGCGCCTGAAGATTTGCGTGCTGCTGCCGAGCAATTTGAAGCAATTTTCATCCAGACGCTTTTAAAACAAGCCCGTCAGTCAAAGCTGGCTGATGATATTTTGGGCAGCAGCGCAGGCGATAATTACATTGAAATGCTGGAACAAGAACGTGCCAAATCCATGGCGCAAAACATGAACCTTGGTATTGCCGAGGCTCTGGTTAAACAATTTGGGTTGGGCGTTGCTAGTCCTCCAAAGAACGATTGAGTTAGGCACCAATGACTAGTCTATTTGACGTTGGAAAAAGTGGAATTCAAGCCTACCGGCAGTCATTGGCTGTAACCGGGCAGAATATTGCCAACATGAACACTGAGGGTTACTCAAGACGTGAGGCAACTCTTCAAGAGGTTACGGCGAGCCAGGGTGGTATAACAAGCTTGTCCAGTCAGGCAGGACTTGGGGTGCGTGTTGCCGATATACGCCGGTCTTTTGACGCTTTCCTTTTTGACCGAGCAAGAATGACTGCAGGTAGTTTTGAACAAGCTGAGAAGTATCTGGAGCAGCTGGAACAACTTGAAAATATTTTATTGCCTTCCAATGCTGATTTGGGAAGTCAGATAGGACGGTTTTTTGGTGCTCTCGGTGATGTCGCTTCGTCACCTGGTGATTTAGCTCCCAGAGTTGTAGCAGTTGAAGAGGGCGATGCACTGGCATCAAGCTTTAATTCACTCTCTAATTTGCTTGATAAGCAGCAAGCTGGGAGTGTTTCTCTTGCTCAGGATGCTGTAACAGCAGTGAACTTGTTAACTGGTGAACTTGGTAATGTTAACTCACGCATTTTATCTTCAGGCCAGAGTGGACAATCCCCAAATTCGTTGCTTGACTTACGGGATCGTTTAATAGACGACATCGCAAAATTCACTGACATTACGGTAAATTATTCAGACCGAGGAGTTGCGTCAATTTCTCTTGGCTCTTCGGGTGTGGGACCAGTGATTTTAGACCAGAATAATTCTGTTACTTTAGGCTTCAGCAATGAGACTGGTGTCGTGCAGTATTTTCTTAAATCTGGGGGAAATTCTGCGCCTACCTCTCAAATAAAATCTGGTGTTTTAGCGGGTCTTGCTGATGCATATGCCATGGTTCGCGAGGTTATAAAAGAGGTTAACCATCTTGCAAATTTGGTCAGCACTGAATTTAACACTCAACACAAAATGGGTGTAGATCTTGATGGAAACTCTGGCAGACAAATGTTTAGCACAAATGGATTATTGTTAGAAAAAAGCCCCGCAAGCACATCATCTTTGGTTGTTGAGCTCCAAGTAACAGATCTAGACCTTTTGCCTGAAAATCAATTAGATTTGACATATAATTCAGTTGAAAAAAGTTGGGTTTTAACTGGCTTGGACATAAAAGAGCCATTGACTGGGAAGGATAAAATAGTTGGGCCAGGTTTTGTCTTGGAAATTTCTGGTACGCCAAATGATGGCGACTACTACACATTAAAAAGGAACGAAGACGCGGCCTCGACAATACAGTTTTTATTAAAAAGACCGCAAGAGATTGCTGCAGCATCTGCAAAAATGGTCTTTGCAAATAATGAAAATCTAAGCGAATCAGAATTGAAAGTTCAATTAATTAAAGATGACTCAGCCCTGATTCAAAAACCTATTTCAGACACCCTTTTGAATTCACAATCGCCTGTTGAAGCAACAGAGTTTTTGAGAAATGGGTTGGTTGCAACAATTCCGGCTGGAACTGAAAATATTGAACTAAGCTCATTTGCAAAACAATCATCTGCAAAGTTTCTGTTATCCACAGATGATTTGGCTTCGGCCAGCCAGTTAAAATTTGAGCTTGAAGGGGCTTCTAATAATGGGCCTCACATTTTTGATATTTCATACCACACTGCTTTTCCCATGGCAGCCGTAGATAAATTTTGGAGTTCTGGATCTGAAATAGCAAAAGCGCTCAATAATGGCGTTCTAAGATCTAACAATAATCTTTCATTAGCTGACATTGGGATGTTTATGGCAGCATCTTCTGGCGCAATTTCTATGGTTTCATCATCAGGGGAGTTTAAAACAAGTGGTGATAATCGTGCGCAAATTGTATCGGGTGCAGGAGTGGTGGCAGGTATACTGACTGAAGCAGTTGACGCTTCCGATATTCAGGTGTTTACCCGTGAGGGT
>Ga0209631_10007420_pt1 | contig 11001 bp, 7 predicted proteins | sample COG_08_FD_184752 | JGI IMG/M metagenome (GOLD analysis project Ga0209631, IMG submission 184752) | Pelagic Microbial community sample from North Sea - COGITO 998_met_08 (SPAdes) (version 2) | ecosystem: Environmental > Aquatic > Marine > Neritic zone/Coastal water | place: Helgoland, sampling... | reverse complement strand
CTAAATTTTAAACAATTTATTATTCCAAATTTAGTTTTCAAATTTTCATACCCTAAAAATTTCATTCTAAAAGGATAATTTTCTGCATCAAAAAATATATTTATTCGAATGAAATCATTTTTTTTAAGTTTTTTAACATCAAAATGATTTCTAAGAAAATAGAAAGTGGAAATTAAGTCTTGAACATTTTTTTTTATTTTTACAGAACTTAATCTATTGTTTTTAATGTCATTAACATTAGCTAAGTTATTGGAGTAATCGTAATTTATTTCTACATTTTTAGTATAACCTCCTTCATAAATATTTCGAGTAGATTTAATGGGCTGGACTAAGTTTTTATCAAAAAACGTTTCGTAAATATCATCAACTTTAAAAAAAAACCTAGCAATACCCGTAGTTCTTCCTATAGCAGTTGCTTTAAAAACTTTCTCTTCTTCAATAAAATCTTCTTCAAGGTTTAAAGTAGCATAGCTTGCATTAAAAAAACCATAATGAATTCTAAATTTCAAAGATTCACCAGTTTTGAAAGCGTCAAAAGATTTATTGATAAAGGGTGCTTTCACGCCAGAATAACTCTGAGCGATAATTTGATAACAAATAAAAAAAACAGTTAAACTCCAAAATATTCTCAAGCGCATAGTCTGACAAAAATAATAAATACTATTTCATAGAATTTAAAAATTCTTTTATTTTTTTTGCTTTGCTTTCACCTACTTCATTAATCAGAAGATCTAAAGAAGTTTCTTTTATTTTTTTTAATGACTTGAATCTTTTTAGTAAAGTAGTTTTTGTTTTTTCACCAATTCCTGGTATTCCGTCAAAAGAGGAAGTCAGAGCTTGTTTACTTCTTTTATTTCTATGAAAAGTAATTGCAAATCGGTGAGCTTCATTTCTCATTTGTTGAATTACTTTAAGAGTTTCAGACTTTTTGTTTAAATATAAAGGTATGGGGTCGTTAGGATAAAATATTTCTTCCAATCTTTTAGCGATACCTAAAATGGCTATCGTATTTTCTAAATTTAATTTTTTTAGTGCTTTAATTGAAGAACTTAGCTGACCTTTTCCTCCATCTATAATAATTAAACTAGGTAAAACAGATTTTTCATCTACCATTCTTTTATATCGCCTGTAAACCACTTCTTCCATAGAAGCGTAATCATCAGGACCTTCTACAGTTTTAATATTAAAATGTCTATAATCTTTCTTTGATGGTTTAGAGTTTTTAAAAACAATACACGACGCTACTGGGTTAGAACCCTGAATATTTGAGTTGTCAAAACATTCAATATGTATAGGAATTTCATTTAATCTCAAATCTATTTTCATTTGATTTAAAATTCTATTTGTGTGCCTTTCCGGATCAACTATTTGAACCTGTTTTAGTTTTTCAATTTTAAATTGTGTTGCATTTCTTACAGAAAGGTCTAATAGCTTTTTGTTATCTCCAGCTTTAGGATATATAAACTTTAAATTTAAAATTTTATCAAATTCAATATTAGAAATAATAGTATTGTTTTTTGAACTAAACTTGTCTCTTAAATTAACTAGAGTCATAAGTAAAAGTTCTTTGTCTGTTTCATCTAACTTTTTTTTGATTTCTACATTATGAAAACGAACAATTCGGCCAAATGCAACTTGTAAATGATTTACATAAGCATGAGAAGAGTCAGAAATAATACTGAATACATCAATATTATTTAATTTAGAACTAACTACTGTTGATTTAGACTGGTAATTTTCTAGTAACTCAATTTTTTCTTTTGCTTTTTGAGCTTTTTCAAATTTCAACGAATCTGATGCAATTTCCATTTCATTTTTGAAATAGTTTATTGAACTAGATAAATTACCTTTTAAAAAATCTCTGATATTAGAAATGTATATATTATAGTCCTTCTCCTTTTGATGCCCCTCACATCCTCCCAGACAGTTGCCAATATGGTATTCTAAACAAACCTTGTATTTGCGTTCTATGATATTTTTCTGGTTTAAATCATAATGGCATGTTCTTAATGAATAAAGATTAGAAAAAACACCCATAATTGTTCTAACAGTTTTATAATTAGTGAACGGTCCAAAATACTCTGAACCGTCTTTTTCAACCCTTCGAGTTGTTAAAACTCTAGGAAAAGATTCTTTTTTTATTACAATCCAAGGATAAGTTTTATCATCACGCAGTAAAATATTGTATTTAGGTTGAAATTTTTTAATTAGAGAATTTTCTAAAAGCAATGCGTCTGACTCAGATGACACTACAATATGTTTGATATCGTGAATATTTTTAACCAATTTTTTTGTCTTTGTAGAACCAACATTTTTTTGAAAGTAAGATGAAACTCTTTTTTTTAAATTTTTAGCCTTTCCAATGTAAATGATTTTATCATCTTTATTGAAAAATTGATAGACCCCAGGCTCAGAAGGCATTGTTGAGAGCTCTATTTTTAAAGATTGACCAATCACATTTCAAAAATAATTCTTTTATATTTGGGACACTTAATAAATTTATGGAAAGTGAAATGTTTATTGCAATAATTATAACAAATATTTGTTTTATTGGCTGTGCTTATATGGTAAATGAAAATAACGCAGACATGTTATTAGCTGGATATAATACTATGTCTAAAAAAGAAAAAGAATCTTTTGACCTTAAAGGATATCTCATTTTTTTTAAGAAATTTTTTATAAATCTTGCTATATATACTTCTTTAATTTTTTTATTTTTTTATGTAGCTTTTGATGAAATAACAGCGAGTTATGCATATTTTATTTCTGTTCTTTTGCCAATGCCTTATATCATCTACAAAGGCAATAAATTCAAAATTAAAAAATAGTGTTTAAGGAAGAATTAAGAAAGTTTTATAAATTTAAAAGGAGTTCTTTAACTAATAATGAAATTGAAGCTTTGAGTTTGAGCTTAGCTAATATGGTTTTAAAACTAGACATATGGGAATGCAGTAATTATCATATTTTTTTTCCAATAGAAAAAAATAACGAAATAGATACTAAACTGATCATTCAGGTAATTCAAGGAAAAGACAAGAATGTTATTCTCCCTAAATTAAATTTAGAAAACAAATCTTTCTTAAATTTTCTTTTGACTGACGCAACTTTACTAAAAGAAAATAATTTTGGAATTGCAGAGCCTCAATCAGGAATTCAGATTGATGAAAGTCAAATTGAGGTTGTATTTCTTCCTCTATTATGTTTTGACACTCAAGGACATAGGGTTGGATATGGAGGAGGTTATTATGACAGATTTCTAAAAAAATGTCCCGAGAACACAATCAAAATTGGCTTATCTTATTTTGAGTCAATAAAGAAAATACAAGACATTAATAACAAAGATGTTAAAATGAATTTTTGCTTGACTCCTAAGAAAATTTATGAATTTTGAGGGAATATTTTTTTATTAAATAACAGCATTATACCAACTCCAATCGAGATGGAACTGTCAGCAATATTAAAAACAGGCTCAAAAAAAGTAAAACTTTCTCCACCAATATAAGGCAACCAAATTGGCCATTCCCAAGTAAGCATTGGAAATTGAAGCATGTCAACAACATGACCGTGAAAAATAGATTCATATCCATTTCCAGGGCTAAATTGCGCTACGTTGTAGTAGCTTTCTGTGAATAAGTATCCGTAAAAAACAGAATCAATTATATTTCCAATTGCTCCAGCCAGAACCATAGAAAGGCTTATTATTAATAGTTTGCCAGCATTTTTTTTAATACTGTCATAAAGCCAATAAGAAATAAAAGTAACAGCTACAATTCTAAACAAAGTCAAAAATAATTTCCCGCTTCTTTCCGAAATAAAAGGTAAAAAATCATTGATTGTAGCTCCCCAAGCCATTCCTTTATTTTCAATAAACAACAATTTGAACCAACCTAAATCAAATAGAGCCAATTGGCCGTAAAGAGTCAAGGGAAAATTTAATTTAATATAAACTTTAGAGACTTGATCAACAATTAAAATTAAAAGAACAATAAGTAAAGATTTCTTTAAGCTCATAAGACCTAATCATGTAAAAGCTGAAATTATTTTTGAAGATTTTTGGCTTCAATACTTAATGTTGCGTGAGGAACAAGTTCAAGTCTTTTTTTGTTAATTAACTTTCCAGTTACTCTACAAACCCCGTAAGTTTTATTTTCTATTCTTATAAGAGCACTTTTTAAATCTCTTATGAATTTCTCTTGTCGAATAGCAAGCGCAGTATTAGCTTCTTTAGACATAGTTTGAGAACCTTCTTCAAAAGCTTTAAAGGTAGGAGAGGTATCTTCAGTACCATTGTTTCCGTCATTCATATAAGCACTTTTAATTAATGCTAAATCTTTTTGTGCTTTTTCAATTTTCTCTTCAATTAAAGATTTAAAATGCTTTAAGTCTTTATCTATGTATCTAGTAATTGCCATAACTAATTAATTTTTGTTAAATATAATTTAGAATCAATGTTATCAAATTTAAGTTCCACTCCATCCTCAAAATCATCTAAAACTATTAAATTTTCTGCCAATGTCTCAGTTAATATATAATTTTGGTTTTCAAAAATAGCTTTTTCAAGGAGAATATCCTTTTTAATTTTTAAATTAATTTTATCTGTCACCAGCAATCCACTCTCTTTTCTTAAAGTTTGAATTCGATTTACCAGCTCTCTACAGATTCCTTCGTTAATTAATGTGTCATTTAATTGTATATCAAGAGCTACTGTAACACCATTTTCGGAAGCAACTAGCCATCCTTCAATATCTTCAGAAATTATTTCTAAATCACTTGGTTCTAAAATTATTTCTTCTGAATCTATAGTGATAGAAATAGGCTGATTTGCTTCTATTTTTTGAATTTCAGAATCGTCTAGTATTTTAATTTCTTCCATTACAGCAGACAGTTTTTTGCCAAGTTTAGGTCCAAGAGATTTAAAATTAGGCCTAACTTTTTTAATTAATATCCCCGAGGAGTTGCTTATAAGCTCCACTTCTTTAACATTTACTTCAGATTTAATAAGTTCTGAAATTTCTAAAATTTCTTTTTTTTCGTTCTCACTTGAAAAAGGAATCATGATTTTTGAAAGAGGTTGACGAACTTTTAATTTTTCTTTTTTTCTAAGAGATAAAACTAAAGAACATATTGTCTGAGCATTTCTTATTTTTTGTTGTAAATCAGGATAAATTTCTTCAGAGTTTGAAACAGGAAATTCATCATGATGAACAGAGTCCAAAGGATTTTCAGAAGTGTTGTTAATTAAATCTTTATATAATCTATCCATAAAAAACGGAGCGATTGGAGATGATAATTTAGAAACTACTGTTAAACACTTGAAAAGCGTTTGATAAGCACTGATTTTATCATGACTATATGATCCTTTCCAAAACCTTCTTCTGGAAAGCCTTACATACCAATTACTTAAATATAACTGTACGAAGTTTGAAATCGCTCTTGCAGCTTTTGTTGGCTCGTAATTATCGTAATGATCGTCAACTTCAGCTATCAAAGAATTTAACTCAGATAATATCCATTTATCAAGTTCAGGCCTGTCGTTTATATTAATTTCATTTTCCTTGTAACTGAAATTATCAATGTTTGCGTATAAAGCAAAAAAGGAATAAACATTATAAAGTGTTCCAAAGAACTTGCGTTTACTTTCCTCAATTCCGTCTAAATCAAATTTTAAATTATCCCAAGGATTAGCATTACTAATCATATACCACCTTGTTGCATCTGGTCCAAACTCAGAAATAGTTTTAAATGGATCAACAGCATTTCCGAGCCTTTTTGACATTTTTTGACCATTTTTGTCAAGGACAAGGCCATTAGAAATCACATTTTTATATGCTATAGATTTAAAAACTGTTGTAGCAATAGTATGAAGCGTGTAAAACCATCCTCTTGTTTGATCTACTCCTTCAGCAATATAATCAGCAGGAAAAGCTTCATTATTATCAATTTTGCTTTTGTTTTCAAAAGGATAATGCCATTGTGCGTAAGGCATAGATCCAGAATCAAACCACACGTCAATTAAATCAGGCTCGCGATGCATTTTTTCACCTTTTTCAGAACACAGAATAATTTGGTCAACTACATTTTTATGTAAATCAATCTTATCATAATTATTATCACTCATATCTTGAGCATCAAAGTTTTTAAATGGATCATTTTTCATAAAACCCTTGGAAATAGATTTTTTAATTTCCGTTTTTAGATCTTTCATTGAACCAATAACTAAAATTTCTTTAGAGTCACTTGTTCTCCATATAGGTAATGGAATCCCCCAATATCTAGACCTTGATAAATTCCAATCATTTGCGTTTGCAAGCCAGTTTCCAAATCTGCCTTCACCTGTAGATTTAGGCTTCCAGTTTATGGATTTATTAAGCTCAACCAAATCCTCTTTTTTGTCTGTTACTTTTATAAACCAAGAGTCTAAAGGGTAGTATAATATTGGCTTGTCAGTTCTCCAACAGTTAGGATAACTGTGAACATATTTTTCAACTTTGAAAGCTTTATTTTCCTCTTTTAATTTAATAGCGATTTCAACATCTACAGATTTTTGTGGAACTTCATTCACCTTATAATATTCATTTTTAACAAACTTACCCCCCAAAAAACCAAGTTCTTTTCTAAATCTTCCTTGTAAATCAACCAAAGGCACAGGCTGTTGATTTTCATCAAGAATTAATAATGCTGGGATTTCAGGAGAAGCCATTTTAGCAACTTTTGCATCATCTGCACCAAAGGTAGGAGCAGTATGGACTATTCCAGTACCATCTTCTGTTGTTACAAAGTCACCCTGAATAATTCTAAAAGCATTTTCAGGATTTTTGTATGGTAAAGGAGCATCCTCCCATAGCTGAGAATATTTTACACCGACTAATTCGCTTCCATTTATGGACTCGTTAATTAAAAAAGGAATTTTCTTATCGATTTTTGAATCGTATTTAAGTTCCCTTTTGGAACTAACCTTTATATAATTTCCAATGAAAACTTTAGCAACAAGGTCACTAGCTAAAACAACATTTGTAAATTCATGAGTATATTGATTGAAAGTAGACACTACACTATATTTAATTTTTCCACCAACAGTTAGAGCGGTGTTTGAAGGAAGTGTCCAAGGAGTAGTTGTCCATGCTAAAAAATATAAAACTTCATAGCTTGATAGTGATGCAGGAAGAGAATTATTTATAGCTTTAAATTGAGCTGTAACTGTTGTGTCACTTACATCTTGATAAGTACCAGGTTGATTAAGCTCATGTGAACTCAAACCTGTCCCTGCTTTTGGCGAGTATGGTTGTATTGTATAACCTTTATAAATTAAATTTTTATCAAATAGTTCTTTTAAAAGCCACCAAACTGATTCAATGTATTTAGACTTATAAGTAACATAAGGATTACTCATGTCTACCCAGTAACCCATTTTTTTTGTTAAATCGTTCCAAACATCAGTATACTTCATAACGGCTTTTTTACAAGCTTTATTATAATCTTCAACTGAAATTTTAGTCCCTATGTCTTCTTTTGTAATCCCTAAATCTTTTTCAACACTGAGTTCAATAGGAAGTCCATGTGTATCCCATCCAGCCTTTCTGTCAACCTGAAATCCTTTTAAAGTTTTGTATCTACAAAAAATATCTTTGATACTTCTAGCCATAACATGATGGATCCCTGGCATACCATTAGCAGATGGGGGCCCCTCGTAAAAAATAAATTTAGAAGCATTTTTTCTTAAACTAATACTTTTTTCAAAAGAGCGATTTTTCTCCCAATCCGCTAGAACCTCATTAGCAACTTGAGATAAATTTAAACCATTATATTCTTTAAATGCCATTGTGAATAAATCGAAATTTACTAAAAGCGAAAGTAACTATTTTAGATGAAATTTGAAGAACTTAAAACTTATAACTTAAAACTAAATTTAAGTTTCTGCCTGGAGCGGATATTCCTGATGCAAATTCTCTAAAATGAATGTCAAAAACATTGTCTAAAACAAGTAGTGTTTTAAATTTATTTGAAAACTCATATGAAGAAGAAAGTTTAACTACTCCCCATGAAGGCATCCCGTTGAAAGAAAAATCAATACCATCAAAAATTACAGGAGTTTCTTCCAGTCCGTCCTCTCCACCAATACTGTATTTATCAGGATTTTTGGAACTAGAAAACCTATAAGAAAGCTCAAAGTCACTTGATTTGCCAACAATATATCTGAGAGTTAAATGTCCAAATAATGGAGAAATCGATGGCAGTGGGTGGTGACTATCAACACTACCTCCGTGAGTATAAGTTAAATTAGCTTTAAAAGCCCAAACATTCGGTGAACTTAGCCTTAAGTCCAATGTTGCTCCGTATATAAATGCATTTCCTTTATTTACATTAGCCATTGTGATTACCTCTTCTGAATTAAATAGTATGGTAGATGTATCAATTGTAGACGTATCATTACTTATTTCGAAATAATCTCTAGAAATATGTTTAGAAATGTGCGTGTAATATGCGTTTAGAGAAAATATATTTTGTTTATTTAGAGATGATTTAGAAAGCCCTATTTCACTGTTGTAGGCGTATTCTGGCTTTAATTTAGAGTTTGGAACTGAAAGCACACCTTTTTGTTCTCGAATTTTTCCAATATCATCTATGTTTGGAGATCTGAAACCACTAGAAAAATTAGCACTTATTTTCCAGTTATTTTCTGTTCTAAGCACATAACCAAGACTACTTGTAATTGACGAGTTTTGAGAATTAACATCAGAGATGTTAGCATTAATTATGTTTTTATCATTCCACATTGCACTTAATCTAGTGTTAGTAAACCTCATTCCAAAATTAACATTCGATTTTTTTGAAATATCTTTTCTGTATTCATAATAGACAGCAGCCGTTGAATAATGACCTTCATCGCTTGGATATCTTGTTGGAATGTTATGATACTGATCAGATTCAGTTAATTTAGAATTTGTTGACGTGTAATTTTGTAAATAAGCCTTGGAACTTACATCGTTAAAAGTATATTCAATGCCATAAGCCAACGAGGAGTTATTGGAGAACCTTTTAAAATAATCGTTATTTATAGAAAAAACATTTAAATTTTCTATTTGATTAGTTTTAGAAAGATCTTGAAACTTTCTAGAATGCCTTGATTCACCAATTTTCTGAAAAGCAATTAGTAATTTACTTTTATCACTTAATTTCTTAGTTTTTGAAAAATTAAAATGAGTTGAAATCATTGTTCTTTTCTGAGGCCCATAGTACCATTCAGAGTATTTGTAATCTCCGTTTTTAATTTCGTTTAGTTTATCAAATCTATTTATATTGGAAGACTTAGAATGTTGGAAGTTTACGATCATGTTTGAGGACTCCGAAAGCAAAATATTAAATTTTTGCATAAAGTCAAATTGACTGTAGGCGGTATTTAATTGGGTATTGGGATTATCATTATTTATTTCAGAACTATTAAGTAATTTAGAATCTAAATAATGATTGTCTAATCCCCAGTCATCAAAACCATGTTTTCGATTATTTCCCATTACAATATCTCCAAATTTTGAAAAAGAAAAATTTGTATAACTAGCCCATTTATTTGTACTATGCTCAAAATCTAAGTTTTGTACAATGTTATTAAGTCTTGAATTATAAGAAGAAATACCACTTGCTAACCATTTATTTGAATTATTAATTTTGGGTGTTTTGGTATAATAATGTACTACACCTCCTAAGGCATCAGACCCATAACCAACAGATGATGGACCATAAATAACTTCTGTTCTTTCAAGGCTATTCGGATTTATTGTAATAGAGTTTTGTAAATGACCAGATCTGTAAATTGCATTATTCATTCTCACTCCATCAATAACAAGTAGAACTCGATTTGCTTCAAATCCCCTAATTACTGGACTTCCACCACCACCTTGAGACTTTTGTACCCTAACTCCACTTGCGTAATTTAATAAATCGGCAGCAGTTTGAGGCAAGTCTAATTTCAAATCTTTCTTGGTTATTAAAGATACTTGCTTAGAAATTTTTTCTTTACTTTCTTTACTTCTGGCAACTGAAAGAATTACTTCTGATAAGGCCTGTGTGTTAGGTTCTAGAAAAATAATAGTGTTATTTGTTATTGAATTGTTTATTAATTCAATCGAATTATAAGATACATGCCCAATTAACAAGGTATCTCTTTTGTCAAATTGTTCAAGGTCTACAATACCTTTATTATTAGAAATAATTGATTTAAAGCTTTGTTTGCCAAAAACGGTAACATCTGAAACAGGAATATTATTTGTATTGTCAATTAGGATTATTTTTTGAGAATAACCAGTTTTACAGAAAAGTAGAAGACAAATTAAACAAAAGCATCTAGCCAAATAGCTCATAAAGAATATTTAGTGAGTTAGGCCTTTTAAAATCAGGCAAATGTATTTGCATATATTTAATTAAAAATTCAATTAATTTCTTTCTCTTGTGTGAAGTATTAACTTCCTGAACTGAATCATCAAATTCTGTGCCTAAAAAACTTTTAAAATGCGAAATAATTTCACCATTAAAACAATATTCACTTCCATCGTATTTACAAAAAACTCCTTCAATCATATTAAAACCACCAAGGTTTTGATTGGATAAATCTGGTGAAATACCCATAAAAGACAATAACTTTACTAAGAAATGAATATGAAAATTACTAAATCTACTAGATTGATCTAGCCATACTATTGATTGTTTTAAAAAATTAAATAGTGCTAAGTTTTTTTCTTCTTCTTTGATACTTTTAGAAAGAATTTCTGATAAAAACATTACTATGGAGTTTTTAATTATATTTAAATGAATTGTTTTATAAGGATTTATGATTTTTACTGCTCTTAAACCTTCCAAACCTCCATTGTTCTTGTGATTTGCATCTATTTCTAACTGAGTTAGGGGTTGAAAAAAACCAATATTAATTTTTTTTTTTTTAGAAGTGCGAATGCCCTTAAGCAAATAAGATTTTAATCCGTTGGATTTTGTAAAGCATTTAACAATTAT
>Ga0209631_10007415_pt1 | contig 11004 bp, 9 predicted proteins | sample COG_08_FD_184752 | JGI IMG/M metagenome (GOLD analysis project Ga0209631, IMG submission 184752) | Pelagic Microbial community sample from North Sea - COGITO 998_met_08 (SPAdes) (version 2) | ecosystem: Environmental > Aquatic > Marine > Neritic zone/Coastal water | place: Helgoland, sampling... | reverse complement strand
TGGATAAAGATGAATGCAACAGACCAGGAACTACATTAGAAGGTTTGGGAGGATTAAAGCCTGTATTCGATCCTGAAAATGGAACTGTAACAGCGGGTAATTCATCACAATTGTCTGATGGAGCTTCTGTAAATTTAGTTATGTCAGAAGAAAAAGCACTTGAACTTGGATTAAAGCCAATTGCATATTTTAGAGGTTTCACGACTATGGGTTGTGAACCAGATGAGATGGGAATAGGCCCAGTATATTCAGTACCTAAGTTATTAAAAAATTACAATATGTCAGTTGAAGACATTGATTTATGGGAACTTAACGAAGCATTTGCTGTTCAAGTTGCTCATTGCAGAGATACTCTAGGTATACCAATGGACAAGTTAAATGTTAATGGCGGATCTATATCTATAGGTCATCCATTTGGAATGACTGGATCAAGATGTGTTGGGCATTTAACAAGAGAGCTTGTTCGAAGTGACAAGCAGTTTGGTGTTGTAACTATGTGTGTTGGTGGAGGCATGGGAGCATCAGGTTTGTTTGAAAGATACCCTAGCTAGAATTCTAATTGAACTCTGAATTTGAGCTAATTGATTTGTTTAATCAAATAGGCTCTAAATATTATAAAGAAAATGGTGTAATCGTCCCTCCTGGGGATGATTGCGCTGTTTTTGAATCAAAAAAAAAGATAGTTACTTCTGTTGATGCTTCTGTCGAAGGCATACATTTTTTAAAGAACACTGCACCCGAGGATATTGCATACAGATCCATAGCTATTGCAATTAGTGATATTGCTGCAATGGGATGCAATCCTCTGGCATTTAGTTTGTCTGTTACATCGCCATCTCAAGATAGGGAATGGTTTGAAGATTTTGCTAGGGGAACTAATCAAATATCAAATCAATTCGAGTTTCCTTTGATTGGTGGAGATTTAACAAGGGGACCATTAAACGTTAACGTAATAGTATACGGATCACCTTTTAAGAAAAATATTTTAAGAAGAGATGGAGCAATGCCTGGTGACTATATATGTATTAGTAAACAAGTTGGAAGAGGTGCAAGAGGGTTGAAAGATTTGAAGAATAATATTTTAGATTCTCCTTATATAAAAGATTATCTAAGACCAATACCAAAAATTGAATTAGGAAAAAAAATATCTGATTTAGCTAATGCTTGTATAGATACCTCAGATGGATTACTTGTAGATATGCAAAAGATGCTTAAGGCTTCAGGTTGTGGGGGTGAAATTTATTTGGACGATATACCTGTCATATCTGATATTAATGATGTCAATCGTGGTGACGATTATGATTTATGTTTCACAATTCCCAGTAATAAATTCTATGATGATTTTATTAAGATCGGTGTGGTTTCTGAGTCAAGAGAAATTAAACTTATTTCTAATAAAGGTTATGATATAGAAATCAAAGGTTATGAACATTTCTAATAATGAATAATTTTCCAAATCTAAAAAATCCAATACATTTCATAGCAACCTTGGGTGGAGTTGGAAAAATTCCTTTTGCTCCTGGAACTTGGGGGTCTCTATTTTCTTTTTTATTATTCATATTTCTTTCCCACTATATTGATATGCATGCAGTTGTTTTTTTAATCATTTTATTTTCTATATGGATATGTGAGAAAGCATCCGCAGACTTAATTGAAAAAGATCATAGTTCAATAGTAATTGATGAGTTGGCTGGCATGTGGGTAGCATTATTGCCAGCACTTTACATGACAACCCAATCATCTAGAACTACCTATGCAGTGTTAGCATTTATATTTTTTAGAATATTTGATATATGGAAACCTTTTCCAATTTCATATTTTGATAAAAACTTTAAAAATGGATTTGGGATTGTTTTAGATGATCTTATAGCAGGAGTTTTAGCAATTATTCCTGCAATGTTTTTAATTTATTTAGTATTTTTGTAGCGTTAAGCTCAGCATGGTCTAACATTTGTTCTCTTGAAGCGTGATTAATAAATTCATCAGGTATACCAAATAACATAGATTTGATAATTATATTATTTCTTCCGCAAAATTCTTGAACTGCGCTTCCTGCTCCACCTGATATCGAGCCATCTTCTAGAGATAAGAACATTGAAGCATTATTGAGATGTTTGCAAAGTAATTCTTCATCTAAAGGTTTAACAAATCGCATATCAATTAGAGTCATATCCATTTCATTTGCGACAATTTCTGCTTGATCTAGCAGAGCCCCAAAATTAAGGAAAACAATACCTGAGCTGCCTTTTCTTAAAAGTCGAGCTTTACCAATTTCTAAAGATTCTAAAGTAGAATCAATAGATGAATTTGGTCCAGTGCCTCTTGGATACCTTACAGCAGCTGGTCCTTTATAATTATATGCAGTTGAAAGTAATAACCTAGTCTCATTTTCATTTGAAGGTGTCATTAAGATTATGTTTGGAATACATCTTAAATAGGCAATATCATAGTTTCCAGAATGAGTAGGACCATCCTCGCCAACTAAGCCAGCTCTATCTAAAGCAAAAGTAACGTCAAGATTTTGAACAGCAACATCATGAATAAGTTGATCGTATGCTCTTTGTAAGAATGTAGAATATATAGCAACAACTGGTTTCTTATTTTCTTTTGCTAGGCCAGCTGCAAAAGTTACAGAGTGTTGTTCTGCAATTGCCACATCAAAATATCTTTCAGGATATTTTTTACTAAATTCTACAAGTCCTGAACCTTCTCTCATAGCTGGTGTTATAGCAACTAAATTCTCGTCATTTTCTGCCATATCAACAATCCAGTCACTAAAAATATCTTGATATTTAGGTTTTGGAAGTACTTCAGATGTAATACTATTAATTTTACCAATGGCATGAAATCCAATTCTATCTGACTCAGCGGAATCTAATCCAGCACCCTTTTTTGTAATAACATGCAAGAATTGAGGGCCTTCAAAGTCTTTTAAATTTCCAATTACATCTAATAATTCTTTTATATTATGGCCATCAATCGGACCAATATAGTTAAACCCCAATTCTTCAAAAATTGAACCAGGAGCAACCATAGCCTTCATTTGAGTTTCAACTTTTCTTGCTAGATGATATGCCTGAGGAAGAGGTTTTAAGACGCTTGCTCCACTTTTTTTAATTCCTTTGTAGGTTTTAGAAGCCCATATTCTAGAAAAATAATTTGAAAGACCGCCAATATTTTCTGAAATAGACATGTCATTATCATTAAGAATCACAAGTACGTTAGGCTTAAGATGGCCTGCATGGCTTAATGCCTCAAAGGCCATACCAGCAGTCATTGCGCCATCTCCAATAACAGCAATATGTTTTTTATCTGGCATATTTTCTTTTGATGCCATTGCCATCCCTAATATTGCACTTATAGAGGTGCTAGAATGCCCAACTCCAAATGCATCATACTCACTTTCATGAATTGCTGGGAATGGAGCAAGGCCATCTTTTTGCCTTATAGATTGAATTTGGTCTTTTCTTCCAGTAAGAATTTTATGAGGGTAGGCCTGATGACCAACATCCCAGACCAAATTGTCATAAGGAGTATTAAATAAATAATGAAGGGCTACCGTGAGCTCAATAACACCCAAACCACCCCCAAGATGACCGCCACTTTGGCCTACAGAGTATAATAAAAATTCCCTCAACTCGTTTGAAAGAGTTTCTAATTCGGATACTGAAAAAGATCTGATATCAGCAGGGTAGCTAACTCTATCTAAAATAGGAGTTAAAGGCTCTTCTTGTGGAATTTTCTTAAAAATTTTCATTAATTCTGCCTACTAATTAAGTATTTAGCCAAATCCATTAATCTATCTTTTCCAGAAATATCACATGCGTTTATGTTTTTAAGTGCTAATTCTGTTAACTCTTTAGCTTTGGCTTTTGCAGCATCTAATCCTAGAACATCAATGTATGTAATTTTATTATTTTTAATATCAGAGTTTTTATTTTTTCCTAAAACATCTTCTGGCTGAGTAACATCTAAAATATCATCAGTGATTTGAAATGCTAGACCAATTTGTTTGCTAAAACTATCTAATACATTGATTAAATCTTTTTTTTCAGACCCACCAATCTGACCAAGCATAATAGAACATTCAATTAATTTCCCAGTTTTAAGATTATGAATTTCATCAAGCGTATTCTGATCAATATCTTTATTATTTTCATTTTCGATATCTAAATATTGACCATGAACCATTCCATTTTTACCACATGCTTTAGATAAAATTTTAATGCTATGAACTTTTTCATCAGCATCGAGGTGAAGGTCCTCACTAATAATTTCATATGCAAGTGCTTGAAGAGCATCTCCAGCAAGAACAGCATTAGCTTCTCCATATTTAATATGACTAGATGGTTGATTTCTTCTGAGATCATCATTATCCATACATGGAAGGTCATCATGAATTAATGAATATGTATGCATGAGCTCAACAGCAGCAGCAAGTGTAGTTACACTATCTTTATGAAGATTATTATTAGTTTCAGAAGATGCAAAAACTAAGCCGGCCCTCACCATTTTACTTTCAGCCAATGCTGAATATGACATAGCATCCTCAATTAAGTTTGAATTACCAATACATATACTAATTTTATTTATTACAAGTTTTTTTACTCGTGATAAATATTCAGACTGCATTGTGGATTTATGAGTTATCTAATTCTTGTGATGATCCATCTTCAAGCAACTCTTTTACTCTAAGCTCTGCTTTTTCAAGTTGTTTCTGACATTCTTTAACAAGATTGATTCCCGCTTCAAATGATTTAACTGAATCTTCTAAATTAATATTCTCATCCTCTAGTTTTGTGACAATCGATTCAAGCTCCTTCAAAGAGGATTCAAAATCAATTTTTTTATTTGAATTAGACATACTTTATTGTAATTTATTAATTAGTAGTTTTTAAAAACTTTTTAAAATCTTTTCTTAATGCATATGGCAAGGACAGTATTGCAGGAGTTAGAATCAGGGTTATAAAGGTGCTAAAGGCCAAACCAAAAACAATAGATACCGCTAGGTTTGACCACCAATCAACAATAGGACTACCGATGGCCACATCTCTAGAAATAATGTCAAGACTTACCCCCATAGCTAGAGGCATTAATCCAAACACAGTTGTCAATGATGTTAATAAGATAGGTCTAAGTCTTTGCTTGCATGCGTTTATAATATGAATGGTATGTTCTAAATGTGGTGATTCTAGTCTTAATTTATTAAATGTATCTATTAAAACAATATTGTTGTTCACCACTATTCCAGCCAACGTCACTATAGATAAGCCTGTCATGGTTGTACTAAATGGTTTGCCGGTTATTAAAAGTCCTAATAGAACTCCAACAAATGAGATGGTAACTGATGTAAGAATAATAAAAGACTGATAAAAACTATTAAATTGAGTTAGTAACATTAGTAGCATAATAAAAACTGCCATAATGCCAGCCGCCACCATAAAGTTATTAACTTCTTCAGTTTCTTCCGCCATGCCAGCAAATTTATAAGTTATACCATTTCCAAGATCGGTAGATTTCATCCAATTATCAATTTCTTCCACTTTCTCTGAAACTTGAGATTCATCTATTGTTGCTGCACCAACTTGTTGAGTAAATTTTCCATTCCTCCTATTGACTGATTGCACATTTTCTTTTGGAATAACAGAGATAAAAGAGCTTACTGGAACGAGCCCCTCAAGAGTTGTCACATTTAAATTCTGTATTCCAGTGATTGTTCTATCTGACTCAGGGAATCTTGCCCTAATTTCAACCTCATCTCTTGAATCATCGGGTCTGTATTCTCCAACTTTAAAACCATTTGTAAGCATTTGAACTAACGCTCCAACATCTGCAACACTTACACCCAATTGTGCAGCTTTTTGTTTGTCTACTTCAACACTCCACTCTACCGATGGATATGATTTAGATGAAGTTATGTTCTTAAGACCAGTAATTTTTGTTCTCATGTGAGATTCAACTTTATCAGCAGCATCATTCACACTATCTTGAGATACTCCAAATAAGTTAAGTTCTATTGGGTTATCAAAAGATGGCCCTCCTAAATCAGGTGCAATCTCTACAAATATACCTGGCAAATCATTTACAGATTCGTTAAGTAATTTCATAATTTCTAGTCCTGAATTTTTTCTTTCAGAAGCGGGGGCAATTTCTATAAAACCTCCACCTATTTTATCAGCCTCTGAATTCCACCATTCACTTCCAGCACTTAAACCAACACTACTTAAACCGGAGATTTGCAGAAATCTTTTTTCAACTTCTTCAACGATATCTTTTGTTTCAAGAGCTGAATAATTGCCTCTAGCTTTAATAGTTACATTAGCTTCTACAGGATCGACCAAAGCAAAATAAATTGTTCCTTTACCAAAGTAGGAATAACTCATTATGATAACTAATAAAATTGATAAAACAGCTAAGCAGGTTTCAATTGGATTCTTAACGAATTTTTCAATTCTGTTTCCATAAAATTCAGTTAACTTTTTAAAAATAGATTCTCTTCCTTCATCTTGGTTTAGAGCAGAATTTTGTTGACCGAGGTATGAACCTAATACTGGAATCATTATTAACGAGTAAATTAATGACCCTACCAAAACAGTAAAAACCGTTATTGGAAGATATCTCATAAACTGACCGGTAAATCCTGGCCACAACATTACCGGTATAAATGCAGCCATAGTTGTTCCAGTAGACGCTAATATAGGATAAAACATTCTCTTTGATGCCATTTTATAACCCTCAGATCTTGAAAGACCTTCGCCAATTTTTTTATCAGCATATTCGGTTATAACTATTGCGCCATCAATTAACATTCCCATTCCAAGCAATAAACCCATCATTACAAGGAAATTAATCTCCATTCCAAGCGAAAAGAAAATCAGATATGTGAATAAAAAACAAAAAGGTATTGATAAGCCAACAAGCATAGATACTCTAAAACCCATACTCGCTATAACAAGAACCATAATCAAGACCACAGCAGCTATAATATTACCATTTAGCTCTTTGACCATATCGATAGAATAAAGAGTGTCATCTTGAGTAACTAAAATTTCAAGATTCTCAGGAAGCGATTTTTTATAATCATCTAAAATATCTTTAATAGCATATGAAGCATCTATAGAATTAGCACCAACTCTTAATTGAACCTCAAGAGTTACGGCATCTTGACCGTTGATTCGTGCATATGATGTGAAGTCTTTAAATGTTCTCTTAATGTCTGCAATATCTCCCAAGGTCACAATTGCATCTTGCGTAACTTTTATTGGAATAGAGTAAACATCTTGTGCCGATTCAATAATGCTAGGCACCTTAATATTAAAGCTGCCTTTTCCCGTATCTTGGGTTCCTCCTGGAATAATAAGATTATTATTCGAAACAGAATAATAAATATCACTGAGCGTTACCTCATAAGACTCCATTCGAGATTTATTAATAACTCCTTCAAGAACTTCCTCAGGTGCTCCTGAGAGATTTGCTTTTAAGATTTCCTCTAAACTTTCGACCTTATCTTTTAGCTCTTTTGCATAGAAAACTTTTTGCCTTAGAGAGCCTTTACCAGTAATGCTGATGTTCATGACAGGAAAGCTTGCCTCAGAATATTCAGATATTTGTGGGTCCTCTGCCTCTCTAGGCAAGTCATATTTTGTTTCTTCAACAGACTGCTTAATATCCACAAGAGCTTGATCCATATCATAACCAACCTCAAACTCAAGAAAGATTCTTGCAAAACTTAACGTACTTCTAGAACTTATACTTTTTACTCCAGAAACTGTCATGAGTTTGTTTTCTAAAGGTTTTGCAATTAATCTTGATGTATCACTTGGAGAAGCACCATCTAAGTATACTGACACACTTATAAATGGCAGCTGAACGTTAGGGGATGCAGCAATAGATATTTCTTGTCTTGCATATGATCCCGCAATAATTATCATGAAGGCAATCATTAGGGTTGTTTTTGCTTTTGATAAAGCAAAATCTATAATACGCGTCATAGTTTATTGGTTAAGACTTTTTGATTATCTTCAACAAAACCCTGGCCTTGAACAATTAATTCAAGATTTTTTGGGATATCGGTTATCCAAAGGCCCGATTCAGAATCCTCAAGAATTGTTACGTTATGAAATTTAACCAAATTGTCTTCTACTGACCTAATTCCAAGCCTACCGTTATCATTTAAGATTAATATTGATGGTGAAATTTTATGAGCCATAACTAATTTTGTTTTAATTGTTATTTCAGCAGTTATACCATCGCGAACCACACCCTCTTTATTTCCTATTTGCGATTCCACTTTAAATGTTCTAGTAGAGGGAGAGGCGCTCTTAGAAACGAAAGTTAACTTACCTTTTATAAATTCACCAGTAACAAGTCTTATATCTACATCTTGTCCAGTTTCAACTTTATTAATACTAAATTCAGGAACTTCAGCAACAAAAATTATAGGGTTTAGCTGGATAATAGTTGCACAAACCTGACCTCTTTCTAAAAAGTTACCAGGCTTTACAATCTGTTCTATAAACCCAGAAAAGGGAGCTTTAACCTCAGTTCTGTTTAGCTCCACTACTCCTAAACTGCATAATATCGAATCTTTCTCAACAAACTTTCCTTGGGTCGATCCTATTTTTACAACCTCTCCTGAAGTTTTTGCTCTTACATCTACTCTTGCCTCTGACCTTGATGTCGCTTTTAGTTTAATTGTTGGCTGATAAGAAACAGCTTCAGTCAAAATTGTTCCAACAGTGAAAAGGTCTTTTTTCGGAGCTTCATTATTATTAGTATCTTTTACAAATAATCCAGAAATCATCCACAATAAAATTGGAATAAGTATGTATAAAGAGATTCTTATATTTTTAGTCATATATGCATTTTATCACTTATGGTTAGACAAAACCCCCTCCAAAGAAGTTCAGTTTTATCTTATACGTTGTGCTTTTTTCGCAAACTTTCAAAAAGTTTTTTATTTAAGGGAGTTAGCGAGGGTTGATTCGCAGTTTGTTCAATTTTAAATTCATTACCATTGAAAGCTTCAAGTTTTAATTTATTAAATATTTTTTTAAAAGAAAAAAATAATTCTTTACTATCTTTTTCATCTAAAAAATTCCAACCAATTTTTTTTCCAGCAAAATAGACAATTGGGTGGCTCCAAGGATACTCAGCTCTAGGTGAAAAAGATTTTCTTGCTTCGATGTATGCCTCTTCAACTGATGGAAACCCATCTTGATTATTAATTTCTGAACAAGCTTTTATAAGATCTGTTAGAGTTGGTAAATATGATTGTGAGCCAACAACACTTTCTATGCCTTCCAAAATTGTCTCAGTTGAAAAAGATTTTAAACTTGTAGCCCAAAGTTTTTTACCTTCATTCAACCTATCGTCAGTACCGAAAACCTTGTAAAACTGGTAATGGTACGCAAGCTCAAGCTTTAAAAATAAACTATCTATGCATTCAATAAATTCTTCTTTATTAGAGTTTAATTTCTGATGCCCAAGAGGAGTCACCTTTTCTTGATGAGAAATCTTTTTTATATTTTCCTGGCTCAATATGTTTTTTATTTTCTTCATTATCTGTACTTTGATTTCCTAAATGCCTTCTTTTCACATGTTCAATAAATTTAGAATTCCATGTAGAAAAAGCAGCACCATTTTCCTTCCAATATAGTATAAACTCTCTTAAATATTTTATTGCTGATTCTTTCTTAATATCAGACAATTCAAGAATATCATACACATCTTCACTTGGTACCCAGTCTGAACTTATTGAAAAAGGAAGTCCTTTATTAGAACTTTGATCCTTAGCCCATTCTCTTCTAATGTAATCAATAAATGATGTATTCCAATTATTTCTTTCTTGGCCTCGTTCTTGCCAATATAATCTGAATTCCCTAAGTTTATTTTTATGAAATTCATCTGAAACTTGACTCATTTTTAATATTTCTAATGCTTCCTCTGATGGAACCCATTCTGGATCAATTTTAGTTTTATAAGCATTATTTATTCGTGGAGATTGAATCTTATAATTCGCAGCTTTGTTACTATTATCTGCTTTAGGAATAAGTTTATAGTTAACTAATTTATTGATACTTATTTCAGCAATTTTATGATCTATAAAAGGTAAATCTTTCTTTACTAGATCTATAAGATCTTTAATATGATTAGAAAAATTTATTTTTTTTGATTTGCAGTACTCAAGTATGATCGCAGACTCTAGCCCAAGTGTTTCAGCAACTTCTCTTGAAAATGAGATCTTATCGTAATCTTTCAATCGACTAAGAGCCTCTCCTTTTTTCAACTGCATCACTAAGATTTTTAAGGCATGAAACCGTATCTTCCCAGCCTATACAAGCATCGGTAATACTTTGACCATATGTAAGACTGTCTGAGATCTTCTGATTACCTTCAACCAAATGACTTTCTATCATTACACCTTTAATGCTATTGTTACCGCTGATTATTTGTTCAGATATTTCTTCGATAACAGGTAATTGTCTCTTAAATTGTTTTTGGCTATTGCCATGACTTGCATCAATCATAATAGATTCATTAACTTCAGCCTCTCTAAGCGCAATTAATGTTTCATTTATTGAATCTTTATCATAATTTGGTTCTTTCCCGCCCCTAAGAATTATATGAGTATCATTATTCCCAGCAGTTTTAAGCATTGCAATATCAGCTTCTTTTGTAGCCCCAAGGAATACATGAGAATGATTTGCTGCTTGAATACCATCAATAGCTACTTTTAGGCCACCATTAGTTGCATTTTTAATTCCAATTGGACATGACAATCCAGAAGCTAACTCTCTATGAATCTGACTTTCTGCAGTTCTTGCACCAATAGCTCCCCATGAAATAATATCTGTAATGTATTGAGGAGAAATAGGGTCTAGAAATTCTGTACCTGCAGGAAGGTTCAATTTAGCAAGATCTATTAATAATTTTCTTGCCATTTCAACACCCTTACCAATTTGGTAGCTTTCATTTAAATCAGGATCATTTATTAATCCTTTC
>Ga0209631_10007411_pt1 | contig 11006 bp, 15 predicted proteins | sample COG_08_FD_184752 | JGI IMG/M metagenome (GOLD analysis project Ga0209631, IMG submission 184752) | Pelagic Microbial community sample from North Sea - COGITO 998_met_08 (SPAdes) (version 2) | ecosystem: Environmental > Aquatic > Marine > Neritic zone/Coastal water | place: Helgoland, sampling... | reverse complement strand
TGCTACAAGCTACCCACAGAGTAGAGAAAAGAGGGGAACTATGAAAACCCCTTACTTCAGAAAGTTCTACTCCATGAATAGCTTAGAAAAATAGCTACCCACAAGGATAGGAACGATGAATGAATTACATCAAACCTTATGAATAGCTATTACCCACTACTGCTACGGATATGTCGTGTATCAATTTAGCTATAAGTTGATAAACAGTAGTGGATAATAGTTACTAAAGAGTACATAACCCCGTAAACAAAGGGCAATTTACTTTCGTTGTTACGTACTCTAACTAACTACTAATCTTTACGGCAACTCTCACATAGTCTTTTAGCACCATAAGATAATGGTAAGACTATATAGCATGAGCTACACACTTTGTTAGTTTCTTTACCTCTATCAAAGGATATCTTATCCCATTGATTAGGTTGCCAACCTGCATGTTTTACTCCGAGAATACCTGTATCCTTTTCTGGAACGATACCCTCTCTTGATAAACGTGCAAGTCTAGTCATCTTGTTCTCTATATCTTTATCTAAAGACCGACATTCAAAGCACCTCTTGTACTCTATGTCAGTATCTAATCCGAATTTAACACCACATGATACACATTCTCTATCAATGTATTTAACAGGGGCTTCTTGTATAAACTCAGACTGTGTTGTGATAACAGGCAATCTAGTATCCTCATACATAATCTTACCTGTGTCCTCATCTACCCCTACTATAACTTTTTTAGTAGAAGGTACAGTCGGCTTTCTATAACTCTTACTCATACACATTCCTTTATATAGAACTCTATATCTCCCTCAAACAAAGCACCACAGATATAGTCTTTGTATATCTCTAAGTATTGGCTCTCTGTCAAGCTGACACTATATTCTTTATTACACACAGCAGTAAACTGTGCTAATGTATATTTACTCATAACATATCCTTTCATATATACCTTTATAATATATATATTTACTGTCGGTTTCGGCGACATCATCAAGTTAGCAGTCGACAAAAAGTCTGCAAGTTGCCGCTATATAGAGAGAAGATTTGACAACCTCTAAGCATTATGTACTCTATGTACTCTTTATACATATGCTAAGGAGAAATTTTTTTTTTGACTTTCTCTACATTATGTTGCGTACGCATATAAGCCCTGAATATACCAGCGTAGTCTGTGGTTCTCTACATTATAAGGGGTGTAGCGTGGCGTGGCGTAACGTATATTGTGGCGACACGCTCGTATTCTAGGGTTCTCTACATTATATAGGGGCTAGGGGTGGGTAGGCTGTGGTTGGATACATATTCAGTCGGCTGACGTGTCCACAAAAAAAAGGCTGAAGTGGGAACGAAAAATTCCCACAACAACCAACTAGACCTACTCGTGAAATGAATGCAACATATTGAATTCACACAAGTAAATATCTGAAGTAAGTACAGAAACTACACTAGATACTTTCTGCTCACATTCACACATTATTTAGACCAAGATTTCATCTCAGCCTTAGTCTCTTTAATGCTAGGCACACCATCTAACTTAGCGATTGTATCAGTCCCTAACGCCTTGATAAGAGCCTTAGAGAGCGTACCATCTTGATTGAGCTTATAAGTACCTTTCTTAAGAGCTTGAGGGTTATTAAGCACCAAACTCTTGAACTGCATATAAGCATTGTAATTAGTAAGAGGCTCTTTATGTAATACTTTCCTATTACCAAAACCATCTACAATTTTACAAATGTAGAATGCACTCTTACCATCACGTGATAACTTACCTGACACTCTCTTGATACCCATGTAATCGGTTTCCCCAATGCCATTGATATCATAGTCTTTATCATTATTTTTGTAACCAGCCATAATTTTTTATCCTTTCTTTATAACTAATTTTACAACACCTGCTAGAGCATGCTTGTCAAGTCTTGCTAACCCTTCTCTCTGCGTAGCAGATATACGTGTGTTACAACAATTTACTAGTATGCTAGAAAGCTATGTTGAAATTGAACATGCGAACGCTCTAGTCGGCAAGGTTGCCGATAGTCCAACTTGTTGGATAAGTGGATATTCTAAAGAGCTTGAGCTACATTACTTGCCTGTCGTAAGACTTAAAAGAATGTTTAACGTACTATGTATGGTATTGACTTAAAGCAGTCCATATATCCTACAATAATCTACAAATCCTAACAAAGACGCTAAGAGCCACACATAATATATTATAACCTACAACAACTCTGCACCGTGCGCGTACGGATATGCGTCCAGTCTCAATCTGGGGTGGGGGTGGTATATATACGTAAGTATCTCGGAATATTTTGGTAATTCTTGAGGTATAAAAAAGGGGGAAACTGGTAATTGTTTTAGTAATAAATCACTTGCGTGATTCAAGTTACAGGTTACATTACAGGTTTACCAAACAGGATACACCAGCTTCCCTAGTGTAGTATTTTAACAGATAACTGCTATAAAAGAAAGAATAAAGTCTTTATTTTATTAGCAGTATTGTAGTGGGGTCTGTAGTGCTAGAACGGAATATAGCGGACATATAGGGAAACCTATTGAAAAATTTGAATTTTTTTCTTTTTAAGGTCCTTGGGTACATCTTTTGTGGTAATCCCAGTCCATACTTGACAAGAGTATGCAAGATGCTTTTTGCCGTCCGATAGCTCTTACCTGTAACCTTATAGTCAAAAAAAACTATTTGTTATAACTACCATAACACTATAATAAATTAAAACAAGTTACAATTTACAGGAGGAGATTATGTTCACATTTGATACACAAAATGAAGTAGGGAAAGTAGGGGAAACCCTAGTTAGAAAATACTATGAATCACAAACTAATAGAGAAGGTAAAGCTATATTTATCTGCCGACCAGCTAAGTATGATGAGCAGATGAAAGGGGCAGACCTTTTTGTTATAAACAACGAATTAGGCTATAAGTACATAGAAGTAAAAACAGATACACAATCTCATGAAACAGGGAATGTAGCCCTAGAGTTCCAGATATGTCATCATGACGGAAAACTTTCTATAGGGTGTCAGCTCAAGACCTTTGCAGACTACATGTTTTACTGGCAACACCCAACAAACACAATTTATTACTGGAAACCTGAAGACCTCATACCCTTTATTGTAAACTGGTTGATGGAGGATAAGCACAAGATAGTCCATGCAGATAATAAAAAATTTTTTTCACGGAGTCTGCTTATACCTGTGGGGGAACTGCTCGACACGGGTGTAGTAAAAACAATCGAAGTAGAAGAAGGGATAGTAAACAATGTCTTACAGACCGCTTCCTAGTTATTTAATGTTGCAACCTAGCAAGATAGAAGGTCTAGGTTTATTTACTCTTGAAGACTTAGAAAAGAACCAAGTGCTTGGGGTTACGCATATATCAGACGCTGAGACAACACAATTGTTTCGTACACCACTAGGTGGTTTTATAAATCATAGTGAGAAACCTAATTGTAAGTTATATGAAATAGGTAGGTTTAAATATTTAAGGACAATGTATCAAATACCAATGGGTACTGAATTAACGCTCAAGTATACTATGTATGACCCTACCGAGTCATAGGGCGTATATTACCCCAACGGTCTACACGTACAATAGTTTTTCTCTCTGTATCAGAAATACAAGGTAAACCATCTAGGTGATGTCGGTATTGTTCTTTGCAGACTAAACAAGGTTGATGTCTGTTGTATTTAAAATCTACTTTAGCCATAAGCTGTTCTAAGTTAAGAGCAACTTCTCTAGCTTTTTCTTGAATCTTTTTATCCTGCATGGGTATGTTATGATATCATAATGATAAGAATATGCAACTCTTGTAATTTGCCTCTAAAATTCTTTCGGAAGTTTAAGGCTTGCAAGAACTTAGGTTGCACAGAGTATAATAAAAAATTGAGGAGATATGATGCCGTACAGCAAAAGCGGAAAAAAAACAGCTTACAAAGCCACGAGGAAGAGTAAGAAAGGCATGAAGTAACATGTCTAAAAAAGGTGGAATAAAAAACAGACCTAATATTTTTACAAAAGAAGTTTTGTTAAAAGAATGGGCAATGGATTTATCTGATGCATGTGGAAGCAAAATAATTAACAAAAGTCCTAACATCAGCAAGATAGATACATTAATAGAAAAATTTGTAGATGACTATAATATTAATATGCAAGCAATGATAGAACTTAAAAAAAGTGAGGAAGAGTAATGGCTAAGAAACCAGCAAGAAAACCTATCAATGCAACTACAAAGAAAACTTTACAGAATAAAGCTAGTAAATCAAAATACACATATGGACAGTTAGCTAGAGTCTACAGACGTGGACAAGGTGCTTATTTGTCATCAGGTTCTAAATCTGCATCTATGCAAGCATGGGCTATGGGTAGAGTAAATAGTTTTATTAAAGGTGGACATCCACAAGACAATGATATAAAGAAGAAAAAAAGTGCCAAAAAGAAAAAAAAGTAAACGTAAAGTACCTTACGAAAAAGGTGTACCTTCTAAGTATTTAAAAAATAAAAAGAACTCTAAATCTGAAGTAGCGTCTGAGATTAAAAGAACTGCTAAACTTTATAAGGAAGGTAAACGTATTGACCTTAAGAAAGTACAAAAATCTAGGGCAGTAAGGAAAAAGAAGTAATGGCTATAGTATATAGAGGCGAGAGATTCTCAGGTTACAATAAACCTAAACGTACACCAAAAGCTAGCAAGTCACATGCTGTACTAGCAAAACAAGGTGACAAAGTCAAACTTATTAGATTTGGTCAACAAGGTGTATCTGGTGCAGGTAAAAAAACTGATGCTAAATCTAAAGCTAGAAGAAAGTCTTTTAAAGCAAGACACGCTAAGAACATCAAAAAAGGAAAAATGTCTGCAGCTTACTGGGCTGATAAAGTTAAATGGTAAATGTAGTTTGCATCTCAGAAAGTTGCAACGAAGCATTACCAGAGAACTCTACTAAGTATTGTTCTAATAGATGTTATAAAAGAGAATCACAAAGAGCTTATAGAGCTAAAAAAGATGGTAAAGATTATGAGTTACCTGTTAAAGAATTAAATCAACCTAAGTCAGCAACAGTACGTAGAGGTAGTTTATATAAAAAGTTTATAGATGAAAGCTATGCTTTAGATGTTGTAAACGATAACATAACTTCTAAAGAAGCAGCAGAAGCACTTGGTTGTTCTACTGCACAGATTTCTAGAATGTTAGCTGCATATAGAGAAGATATACAAACACAAGTAGAATCCTCTAACTGGGAAGTATCACAAGATGCTCAACAATCTTTAAAAGACTTTAAAGAGTTTAGAGATAGATACTTCTTAACAGAACTAGGTGTACAGTTTGAGACAGCAGATTTTCACCATAATTGGATTACATCAATTAACAAAGCATTATCTAAAGGTGGACAACAAATGATACTTAGTCCTCCACGTCACGGCAAAACAGAACTGCTTATTCATTTTGTTATATGGCTTATCTGTAGAAATCCAAACATAAGAATCTTATGGGTGGGTGGCAACGAAGACATTGCAAAAAATGCTATATCATCTGTTATGGATACTTTAGATGCTAATGAAAAACTTATAGAAGATTTCTGTGGACCAGGTGGTACATTTAAACCTTCGTCAAGAACTGGTAAATCTTGGTCACAAAATGGATTTACTGTAGCTACTCGAACAGTATCAGGTATAAAGTCACCAACAATGGTTGGTATTGGACGTGGTGGTAAGATTCTATCAAGAGACTGTGATATTATTATTGCTGATGACATTGAAGATTTCTCATCTACAATGCAACCTGCTTCAAGAAGAAACACTAAAAACTGGTGGACTACCACATTAGGTTCTAGAAAAGAGGAACATACAGCAATGGTGGTAATTGGTTCAAGACAACACCCTGATGATTTATATTCTGCTTTATTAGAGAACGAAGCGTGGGAGACAATAGTAGAAGAAGCACATGATTCAATGTGTACTACAGCAGAGTTTGAAGAAAAAGACCATACAGAATGTATGCTATGGGGTGATAAACGTACGTTTAAATGGCTAATGGATAGAAAACGTGATGCACAAACAACAGGTGGTTTAGCAAGATTTGAAATGGTGTATCTAAATAAAGCACAAGCACAAGGTTTATCTTTATTCAATCCTGAAGTAATAAAGTTATGTTATGACCCGAATTGGGATATAGGACAGATACCAGATGGTGCATACCTAGTTGCAGGATTAGACCCTGCTGCTACAGGTTATCAAGCTGGTTTTCTCTGGGCTGTTGAAGCTACTAACTCAGAAATTAAGTTAACAATGGTAGATATGGAGAATCATCAAGGTGGTGGTCTAGAAGAAGCTAGAGCCTTAATCAAAAAATGGTTTGAACAATACAACTGTTATCACTGGGTTATAGAAGAAAATGGTTTTCAAAAAGCTATTAGGCAAGATGAAAAGACTAGAGAGTACGCAAACCTACACGGTATAAAGTTAGAGGGACACGAAACACATAAGAATAAATGGGATGAGAGATTTGGTGTTACAGCACTAGCTCCTATGTTTCAAGAAAAGAATATTAAACTACCTTTTTCTAGTATTGACGCTCAAACTAAGAGTATTACCTATACCAAACAATTAAGTTATTTTGCTTCAAAAGGCAATAAAAACTCGTATAAAAGTGATATAGTTATGGCAAGTTGGTTTCCCATGAAAGTAATCAGGAACTTGCAGAAGTTAACCTACGCGGAAATAGGTTTAGACTACACTCCTAGTTATGAAGGATATAGTATGCTAGACTTAAACGATATACCATGGAGTTAAATTGACACCAGACCAGATTATAGACAGAGCTACGTTCTTAAAGAAGTCACACGATAATGCTTTAATTGATAGAGCAAGATTCCGTGCAATACTTAATGGTGGTGAAGATGGTATACGACAATTACTAGGTCCAGGAATGGATAGGTTAGACTCCGCAACGTTACCAGCTCCTAACTTAATGTTATCTGCATTAGATAGACTTGCACAAAAAATAGGTAAAGTTCCGTCATTAGATGTTTCTATTACCAATGCTAGAGATTCTCAAAGAAACAAAATCAAAAAAGATAAGTTAGAGAGAATTATTACATCTTACGATAAGATGCAAGGACTTAAAATGCAATTACCACAAGTAGCTAGATGGCTACCTGGTTATGGATTTGCAGTATGGGTTATCACTACTAAAACAGATGGTGAAGGAAATGTCTATCCATATGCAGAACTTAGAAATCCTTACGATTGTTTCCCTGGATATATGGGTAATAACCAATCTCCAGACGAACTAGCCATAATACAGAAAGTACCTATCAAGCAATTGTTGCAAATGTACCCAGAACTTAAAGCATGGTTTGAATCACAAAATGAAGAAGTAAGAGATTCGTACCTTAACATGGGTTCTGATACCTCTTGGGAAAACAATGCTGAAACAGGAGACGTAATACTTGAATACATGAATGTAGAAGGAACTTATGTTTTACATATGGCTTCTAGAAAAATTATAGACTTTGTACCTAACCCACTTAAATCTGGTCCATCTTTCGTTGTAGCTAAAAGATATTCTTTTGACAAGCTACAAGGACAGTTTGACCAAGTAGTAGGTTTGATGTCATCTATGGCTAAGATAAATATTTTGTCTGTTATAGCTATGGAAGACGCAGTCTTTACAGAAACAAACGTTGTTGGAGAAATAGAATCAGGACAATATAGAAAAGGTAGAAACTCAATTAACTATTTGTCACCAGGTTCACAAGTTATAAAACCTGTTACTAACTTACCGTATCAGCTATTTGAAGCTGTAGGTAGATTAGAAAGACAATTACGCGTTGTTGCTGGGTATCCAGTTCAAGACGACTCTATATCACCCAACTCATTTGTAACTGGTAGAGGTCTGGAAGAACTGGAATCTGGCGTTGGTGCTATGGTCACTGAGTACCACACCATAATTGAACATGCTTTACAGGAAGTAGATAGCAAAAGATTAGAATTAGACGAAGCGTTATTTAGTAAAGAAAGAAAACCTATAAGCGGTACATACAAAGGTGCATCATTCTCTGAAGAATATACTCCTGGTACTGACATAAATAAGAATTACACAACACAACGTAAGTTTGGAGCTATGGCTTCATTTGATGCCCCTAATAAAATAATTACTGGGCTACAACTTTTACAAGCAGGAATAATTGACAAGGAAACTTTTCAACAAGAGATGGACGGTTTAGAAAACTTGACTCAAATTAATGAACGCATAGTAAAAGAAAAGACAGAAGATATCTTATATCAGACTTTGTTACAGCAATCTCAATCAGGAGATAAAGCTGCAATGATGGCTGTTGTAGAGATATACAATAATCCAAAAGATATTGGCATTATTCTAGAGAAGTACTTTACAGCACAAGGTGAAGAACCTACTCCTGAAGAACAAGCTGTCTTACAACAACAGGGTGTACCACAACAAGCAGGTCCACCAAACTTAGCGGCTTTGTTAGGAGGAGCAATTGGCGGATAACCCTACCAATTTAGAATTTGCAAAGATAGTAGCAGCGAACTACACCGTAGAAGAACAGCCTATGTGGGAAATGACTTCTGAGGCTTTACAAGAAGAAGATAGTAATAATGAAATTATAGACATAATGACTATTGCTTATATACCTAAATTAGGAAGATTAGATTTACTTATTGTTCCAGAAAACTTTAAATACGGAGATGGATTTGGAGTTGATGATGGCGCGATTTAATCCTAAAACAAATAAAGCTGTATATGAATCAGAATCTTATGGACAAGGTGTAGAACTAGATAACTTGCAAGATAGTGCAGAAATGTTTAAAGAAGAAGTTGCTGAGACACAGGGTGTACCTAGAGTACAAGCTCCTGCAACACAAAACTTTTTAAATGCACAACAAGGTATTTATACACCTACAAATAGTCCTGGAGAAGATGTAGCTACAAGTCAATACAAAACAGCAAGTGGTTTACCACAAGTCGATGCAAATATGGCATTGAGGAGAATGTATCAGTTTATACAGAGCAAAGATATTATAGCTTTGATGGATGATGAGTCTGCAGCACCAGAGGTAGAATAACCATGGCATGGCAGTGGAACTTCTCTGCACCTTGGGAAGACGGGCAAGACGAAGACTTTAGAAATGAGTCTTTAGCTCAATCAGAACAACTTAATAACTTCTTTGCTAACAATCCAGCTATACCACAAAACATGGCAGAGATATCTAGAAGATTCGGTTACTTACCTAAAGACGTACAAGTAGCTGGTGCATTAAGTGGACTTACAGCAGACTCACCAGAGTTTACAGCTATTGTGGAAAGATTTATGGAGAAAGAATCTTCATGGTGGGAATCAACAAAAGCAGCAACAAGAGGTGTAGTTAGGTCTGCAGTTGTTGGTATGGAGTCTGCATCACAGTTTGTTAAGAAGTATGGAACTGCCAATATGAAATATTACAGCAAAAGACAAATGAATCCATTGTTAGCTTTCTCAGGTATAGGAACATTGATGCCTTTACTTGACCCAGAAGGTAGAGATGAAATAGCACAATCTTTTAAAGACCAAGGTCCTACTCTTGCAACTAGAGCTATAAACCAAATACGCCAAGGTAAAAGAGTTAACTTAGGGGAAGGTTATTTTGGTAACTCTACAGTCGCAGAAGATACAGATATTTATAAAGAACTTGTTGGTAGAGGTGCTAACCCTGACCAAGTAAAAGAAATTATTCAAGAGTATTACGGTACACCTATCTCACAACAAGAGATGTCATCTAGAGAAGGTAACTCAGGAACATACAGAGGTAGAAAAGGTGTAGTTAAACTATCTCCAGGTAGAGTTGCAGCAGTAGAAGTCTTTGAGCCAGGTACAAGAAGTTTCAATCTTATGTCAGGTATTATTGATGCAGCATACACTGTATTTACTGACCCAGCTAACTATGCAGGTATGGGATTTGCTAAAGCTGGTAAAGCAGCTAAGAGTTTCAATCAAACTGCAGCAAAAGCAGATGCAGGACTTTTAGATAAAGTTGTTAGGAAAACAGTTAAAGTACCTACAGCTAAACAATATTTCTTAGAAAGTAAAACAGGAGATGATATAGCTCAACTGTTTGCTGATGCTAAAACTTATGATGAAGTAGAAATACTTCTAGGTAGGCAAGGTAAGTTAGCTACAGAAAAATCTGCAGGTGGCGCAAGATTATATAAAAGATTAAGAGACACTAATGATAAAGACGCAATTAAAAATATTCTTATAAATGCAGTAGAAGACCCTTTGACTAATGTGTCACAAAGACTAGACCCTAACTCATTGTTGTTTAAAGGAAGTCTATCTAAAACAGCAGCTAAGTTTATGTACGGAGATAAACAAGCAGCAGTAGGTCTTAAAACAAACATGAGACTTAATGGTAGTAATAATATATTTAGTAGATTGTTCTCAGAGTTTCCAGCACCCAAAATTAATACTGATGATTTAAATGAAACATTTTTTCAACTAAAAGGATTTATGAAATTTGCAAAGGTTGATGATGATGTTGCAACTAAAGCATTAGATAGAGTTGTAGATGCTATGGAAGATGAAACTCTTAAACAACTAGAAGGTAGTCCAGCATCACTACAAAAACTAAATATGATGTTAGATATTTATTCAGGAGAAACTGGTGTCCTTAGACATATACAAGATAAGTTTGGTGCATTAGGTTTACCTAGAGAAGTTGTAAATCAAATAGGTAAGTTTACTGCAAGCATAGATGAAGCTAACAAATACTTTTATGGTACATATGGAGAAGAAGCATGGAACTTACAAAAACTTGACATTATGGACAAAGGTCTTAACTCTTTAGATAGCATAGAGTTTAATATGGCTGAGACTATAGATTTGCTTGACACCATACTTACAAACACAAGTTTTAAAAAGACTAAAACAATTAGAAAGTTTGAAGACCTTAAACAAGATTTCTTAGCAAATGCTGAATCAGCAGCAAGAGTACCTACTGACTTAGCAGA
>Ga0209631_10007410_pt1 | contig 11007 bp, 7 predicted proteins | sample COG_08_FD_184752 | JGI IMG/M metagenome (GOLD analysis project Ga0209631, IMG submission 184752) | Pelagic Microbial community sample from North Sea - COGITO 998_met_08 (SPAdes) (version 2) | ecosystem: Environmental > Aquatic > Marine > Neritic zone/Coastal water | place: Helgoland, sampling... | reverse complement strand
CACGGTCACTTCGAACGTCCGCGTCACCGGTTCCGCGCACCCGTCGTAAACCACGAGCGCGGCTACGTATTTACCCTCGCGATCGGGCCGAAGCGTCGCGGCCATGTCTGTTTGCAAAAAGCTCGCGTGCGGATCCCCGTAGGTTCCACGTGTCAGCACCGACGGCGCCGGGGAGTGCGTCAGGGTCCACGTGTACGTGAACGTGTCCCCGCCCTCGCCGTCGTCGATGAACGCGCGGTTTTCGTTCGGGTCGGTTGAAAGTTCGCCGTCGAGAATAACCTTGTCGAAACACCTGGGCACGGCCGCGAGGTTCTTCGTCGCCGGGTACGGCTCTATGGGCTCGTACACGGTGACGGGCGCGGGCGGTGCCGCCGTTGACTCCCCCGGGTCGACGAACCCGGCGAGTAGGGGCGGCGGAAGCGGGGGGAGCTCCGGCGGAGGGGGCGGCAACGGCGGCGGCGCCGGCGGAGGCGCCGCGTATCTCCCGCCCAGTTCGAGGTCCAACAGGTTATCCGGGCGATACGAAACCGACGCGTCCGGCACCGGCGCGAGGTTACAGTCCACGTACAGCGTCACGATACCTTCGCTGGTTTGTCCGACGCAACTTCCGGTGCTTTGCACTTTGAAGACGTACTTTCCCGGGCCGTCGGGTACCACGCTCAGTCTCGACGCGTGCCCGATGGGCCCGAGTCTGACAAACGAACGTCGCCAGCCGGTGAATAAGGATTCGTCGGGGGTCGGCGGCGCCGGCGGCGGCGGTGGAAGCGCGAGCGCGCTGGTCCCGCCCCGCGTCGGCGTCGTTCGCGTGTCCGTCTCTTCCGTCTCTTCCTCCACCTCCTGTTCCCACGGGTTGGACTTGTATCCAACCGGCGAGACGGCCCTGTGATAAGAGATAAACAAAACACGAATTGCTCAGTCCAATTGCCTATACGAGAAGGAATTAAAATAGACTCACCTCGGCGCCTCGATGACGGACCACGTGTGCGATACGTACGGATTGTAGCACTTCTGCGGCGATACCGTCGCGCTGACCCGGCTGGTTTGCTCCACGGACACGTACCCTTGTTCGAACGACGTGTCGGTGACCGCCACCGCGCCCTCGAACCTCTGCGAACTGAGCTGCACGCGTTGATACACGAGCTCCGTCGTTGAATTCCCGTCAACTTTTTTCGTGATGAACGCCTTTCGCACGAACGAGAGGTATATCGAGTCGATGCACGCGGGAGGGTGGTACTTGAACGTCTCCCACGCGGGTGGAGGCGGGCTGGGTGGCGAGGGCGGCGGCGGCGGTGCCGGCGGCGAGGGTGGCGGCGCCGGCGGGCTCGGCGGCGGCGTCGGCGGCGGCCTCGCGACGTCGGTATCAAACGACCCCGGGGGTAGATAGGGCGGCATCGGGCTCGGCGGCGGCGGCGGCACCGGCGGCGGAGGTGGCACCGGCGGCGTCGGCGGCGTCGGCGGGGCGATGTACCCCGGCGCGAACGGCGGCGCGGGCGGCGGCGGGAACCCCGGCCGTTCGTCCCCTCTGTGCGTAAGTTTCACCGGCCCGAGCCTGTCCGTCAGTCGAGCGTACGTCACCGCCGAGCCAATCGCGGGCGGCGCGCCTTGAAAGTGAACCTCGGCGCGGACGTCGAACATCTTGCCGATGACGCCCGTCTCCTGAGTGGGTGTTTGCAGCGACATCGTCACCTTGACGTGCGCCCACCGCCCTGGTGGGTACGAGCCGATCACTTTACCCGCCGGCTTCCCTTCAAACGTGAGCGAAAAGTTTGTTCGTTGCACCTCCTCCCAGTTGGGCACCATCGTCCCGTTGAGCCAGTACTTGTCCGGGCACGCCAACCTCGCGCGCCTCTCGGGCTGGCACGTCGTCCCCGCCGCGAGGTACACCAGCCCGTCCTTAAACGACAACCGGTAGACGTCCGTATCGAAGAGCAACATCGTCTGGCTCAATTCCGTCTCTAACCGGTATTCTCCCCACCCTTCGCCGCCCCAGCCCCGGTCCCCGCTCGGGCCCTCCGGCTGCGCCGGGAACACCGCGGCGAGTACCTCCACGTCCGGCATCTGGTCCTCCTGGATGATGTTCTGGTCCGTCGTCATCGTGTCCCTCCACGTGAACTCTCCGCCGTAGCCCGAAGAGACACACGCGGTTCTCTTCGAAGGGCACCTGTGAAATACGAAATACGAAATACGAAATACGACGTCAGTCATTCTAATTGCCCATACACGTACGGAAATAAAAGAGACTCACCCGCCCAAGAGACGCGCCCGCGGGTCCGTCTGCGTCTCGTCGATCGCGTCGATGGACACGTTCGTCAGCGTGCGCGTTGGGACGTGCGAGGATGCGTCCTGGAACTGCGCCGTGGGGAACTTGTTCGGGTGGACGCTGCCGTACTTTGCAAACTCGGTTCCCGTCGGTTGGACGCCGAAGTCCATGACGCAGAAGTCGCCGTTCGCGTCTCGGTGTGGGAACGGGACGGCCCACGTGGGGGGCGTCGGTGGAGGCGGCGGCGACGGCGGCGGGGACGGCCTCGGCGGCGGGGACGGGTTCGGGGGAGGCGGCGGGGGCGCCGGTGGAAGCGGCGGGGGCGCGGGATTCGGCGGCGCCGGCGGAGGCGGCGGTTGCCTGCGATGGGAGGGATTGGGTGTCAACAACGGCAACACTTTATCATTCATCGGATGATTCGACGGGGCGGGCCGGGCTCGTGATGAGGATGCTGGGTATCGCGGATGATGCGTTGTGGGTACTCACCCCGGCAGGTACGACGGCGCGGTGGGCCCGGGCGGCGGCGGCGACGGGAACGCCAGTTCAAACTCCGGATCCTGCCCGCCCACCCCACACACGCAAAAGGCCAGCAGCGTCCACGCCACCAGCGGAACCTGAGCTCTGATTCGCCCGCACGATGGTCTCACGCCGCGTCTCATCGTGCGTGTCACCCCGGACGCGAGCGGCGATGCGCCCTCGCGTATCCGACCCATCGCGATACCTCGGCACACGCGCGACGATCCGCTAACCGGGTCGCCACTAGGCTAGCGCGCGCGCCTCTGAATGGAATGGTCAGGGCCGGCTCACACCAGCCAGAGTGGGCACCGCAAACGGACCGGCCAGATCCAACGGCCACAGCCAAAAGCGTTTCTCGGACGGTGCGCTTTTGCCAAAACGGGGCGCCTGCTCAGTGACCCACCCACTTACTCTCACGCATGGCATGGCAGATGTCCCACCGCACGCCGCGCACGTTCCGCGGATGCTCCTCGAGCGCATCGCGCGCGACCCGGAGTCCGTCGGCCGACCCCACACGTTCACGATCGACGCCGCGGTCGTGGCGGTGGACATCTGCGGGTACGTCCCGATGACCGATTGGGCCATGCGCGGAGTGCTGAGACGCGAGCGGAGCGTCAAGCGCCCGCACAGTCTCCGCGCGTCGTTCTCGTCGTCGTCATCGTTCGAATGGCTCGAAGGAGGCGATCCCGAAATAGACGCGGACGTGGACGCGGCAGATCTTGGGGATGAGCGCGAGGGACGGAGGTCGAGTGACGCATCGGGGTCAGATCTGTGCCTCGGCGTGGCGGGGCTCACCGGGGAAGAGGCGCGCAACGTCGTCACCGCGTGCTTCACGAAAGCCATCCGCGAGATACACGAACGCGGCGGGGACGTGCTCAAGTTCGCGGGAGACGCGCTGTTCGCGGCGTGGACCGCATCCGACGACGTCTCCCTCGGAACGTGCGTCGCACACGCCGCTCGGTGCGCCTCGGCGATACACGCGACCGTTTCCAAAGTTGGAGACTCAAATACCGATAACTCATCATCCGTGCGGCTGAAGGTGTGCGTGGGTGCCGGTGAACTGCACGCGTTCAACGTGGGCGGCGTCGGGGGTAAGTGGGAGTTCATGTGCGCGGGCGAGCCACTCGCGCAGATCGCGAAGCTCATGCCACTCGCCAATCCAGGCCAGACGCTGGTCAGCGAACGAGCTCATTCGATCATTCAAACGCAATCAACCGGCGCCCACCTTCGAACCGCGCCCGCGGCTACCGGCGGGCACCGAGTCGTCATCGATCGTCCACGTACCGACAGCGACGGTATCGAGCACGACATTGAGCACGACATCGAGGACATGATTCCTCCCACTTCCACGCCCGAGGCTATCGTTCGTTTACACGCCCCGAACGACGTGAGTGTGACAAAATTAACGGAGTGGCGCCGAGCCGTCGCGGCGGCTACCGCCGGGTACGTCCCCCACCCCGCCGCGGACGGAGCGGCGGACACCACGCACCACTGGCTCGGCGAGATACGGCGGTGCTCCGTCGCGTTCGTGTGCTTCGAGGGTGTCAACTACGAACGCCCGGACGCGCTTCCGCGGCTGCAAAGAGCGGCGACGACGATGCAACGAGCGCTGCGGCGCGCCGCGGGTGCTTCGCGTCAGATGCTCGTGGATGAGAAGGGTTCCGCGCTCGTCGCCGTGTTCGGCCTCGAGGTTGGGGGCCGATCGAATCGGAGTGCCACGTGTGCGTGCGATGCGACACTCGCGGCGATGGAGATGAGACGCGAGTTGCGGGGCGCGGGGTTGGGAACAAAGTGCGGTAAGTTTATTTTTGTATTATCCGTATGGGCAAATATTTTGATGTCGTGTTTTGTTAACACAGGGGTGAGCACCGGGGACGCGTTCTGCGGTATGGTCGGCGTCGTCGATCGTTGCGAGTGGGCGGTGTACGGTGACGTGGCGAACCTCGCGGCGAGGCTGTGCCACCACGAGATGAACCCCGGTGTGCTGGTCTGCGACGCCACGCGTCGCACGTGCGTCGAGGCGGCGGCCCGGCCGAACAACTCGGGGCGAATCGGCGTCGACTTCGCGGGACCGTTTCATTTCAAGTTGAAAGGGAAGAACCGCGAGGCGCGGGCGTACGAACCGAGGGTAAAGTCGCCCACAAACCCTAACCCTAAGGTCACCTCGTCGGGGCTGAGGCGCACAGGGAGCCTCGCCGCGGAGCTCGATACCCTGCGCCGACGAATCGACGCCATGCCGAGCGGCGCGAGACGGTTGGTAAAAGTAGCCGCCGTCGTCGGCGGATCCATCGACTTGAATTTACTGGCACAAGTCGCTGATAATGCCGATCTCGACGTCGAGGACGGGGTAAGGAAACTGACCGCATCCGGCGTGCTCGTCCACGGTGACCCCGGTGACACGACGTCCGTGGAGTTCGCGGATGAGCTCATGCGTAAGGTTGCGTACAGTACTCTGACGGACGCGGCGAGAAGGCCGCTGCACCAAGCAGTCGCCACCGCTCGAGAGACACAACTCTTCGGCGTCGCGATGAAATCGAATTCGCGTGGGTTCTATTCATCGGCGCCGTGTGCTGTGGGTCCCGAGGACGCGTGTGAGCTGGCGTACCACTGGAACAGAGCCGGGCGCGTGAGCCGCGGCGATGACTACCTCGCCATGGCGGAATCATACGCGGGTGAATCATCATACGGGATCGACGAACACGAATCGGATTTATCGGAGGTTACCGTCACGCTGTCGCTGGCGGCGGACAAAGAGGAGCTCGAGACGACGGCCACACGAGCCGGATGCTTCGCCGGGCTGTTCCGATGACGGAAACACGTTTGTGTTTACGGTTACAATTCAATAATAATAAAACCGAGGGCCCGAGTTCGAAGTTCCCGATGAGCCAACCGGTTCCCATGAAGTGGAGGTTCCAAAAGAGCGAGGTCCTGATCAGTCCATGGTCAGTCCATGGTTAGGAAGTCGCCTACGACGTCTGTTGCAAATCCAAACGCGCCCTCCTCTCCCTCCTGGCCCCAGTCGGCGACAACCTCCACGCCCAACGCCTCCTCGCCAACCTCCTCTCCAGTCGTCACCGCGCTGTCCACCGCGGCGACACCCGCGGCACCCTTCAACCCGCCCTTCTTCTTCGCGTCGCCGGCGGCGCCGGGAAACATGCGGGCGACGTCGCCGGCTTCGGGGTCTGTACCCAATCTGTACCCGACGCCCGCGAGGTGATCCTCGACGTACTTGTTGTGCTTCTCGACATCTTCCTTTAAGTGTTTCAGCCGGAACATGCCGGTGCTGCACTTGACGTACGCCATGATGGCGTCGCCGATGAGGGTGTAGATGAGCGCGTAGACCACCGCGATGATCACGGTTCCGTACTTGTTTCGGAAGCACATCTGTTCCACGCACGATTTCTCACGCGCGAATTCGTAGTCGCAGAGAAAGACTTCGGGGAAACAGGAGCAATGTTTCTGATCGCCGAAGAAGCTTTTGTCCGGGGGTTGAATCCCAAACTGCACCGCGCAACGGCTCGGGCCGTCGCCGCCGCGGTCGTACATGAAGGTATCCACCGGCCAGCAGACGGCGAGCAACGCGGCGAAGACTCCGACGATGATCAGCGAAATTGGAATCGTGACCAATCGCCCGAGCTCCATCTTAGCGCACCGTTCCGTGAAGTTGCACCTGCTCAGCTTCTCCCACAGCAGCGTGAACGGCACGCGGAAGAGTAGGACGATCATGGATTGGATCACGGACTGCCACGGCATCAGGTCCTCCATCGGCTTGGAATTCTGAGTGGTGCACGTCTCGTAGTCCAGGATGATATCGCGGAGGTGCCCGATGTCAATGTGATCGCTCTCGCTGAGCGAGTTGAAGCACGTCTTGATGGCGTCGCCGCCGACGTCGGTTGAACAGAAGCGCTGCTTGACCATCTCGCACGACTGCGGGTCGCAGATTCGCGCCTCCGTCGAGTTAAACTCAAAAGTGGACGCGAAGACGATGATGATCTGAGTCACCAAGAGCTGCACCATGAACAAACCCCAAATGCGTTCGAACCGCGAGTACGGGTCGTGCTCGGCGACGAAAAACGCGCTGAAGATGACGTTGCCCTTGGCGAAGACGTACCGCATCGTCGCCGATGATTTGGTGCCGCCGGACTCGAAAGCCTTTCGCGAGAGATGGTTCAACGACCCGCGCTTGGCGCCGCCGAGAATCACGAGCTTCTTCGACGCGTTACGCGCATCCAGCTTGCGCTTCACCGCCTCAAAGTACGGCATGAACTCCTCGAGGGTGATTTTGTTATCCCTGGCGTTCACGTCCGCCTTTGCGAACTCGTCGCCGACCATCTTCTCGATTCGTTCGTAGGGAACTCCCGCGAAAAAACCGAGCTTTGTCAAAACGGCGAATAGTTCATTTGCGTCCAAGACCCCGTCGCCGTTGGTGTCCGCCTCGGCGAACGCGGCGCGCGCCTCGTCGTAGTAGAACCCGGCGGGGATCTCCTTAGGGTCGTCGCCAGCCTCCGCGTATCCATCGACGGCGGCGGCTTTCTTCACCGCCCTTCGGTAATACGCCTCCAGACAAATTGCGACGAAAAGAATCGCGGCGACTGTACCCGCCATCGGCCCAAACTCCGACTCGGTCTCCTCCACAGTGTCCTCGCTCTCGCCTTTGACCAGCGGGAACTCTTCCGTGCAATCCGTCCTGCCGATCGCTCCGACGTACGGGTCGAACGGCGATCGCACGAGAATGTCGAGCGGAAGGTTGGCGTCGCTCGGCCTTCGCGCGACGCCGTTGCAGTGTTCCGTGAGGTCCTCGACGCTCGAGCTCTTCGTGTACCCGAGGGTCCAGAACCCCGGGTCGTTGGACACGTCGGGGTCGCAGCTGCCGTACGGGTACGTCCCGGCGCCGGATTCCATCCCACCGCCAATCTTGAACGGGTCGGACGTCGTGGCGTCGGTGTCTTCCATGATCGTCAACTGCGTCAGGAACCAAGTCTTCACCGTCTGGGTCCCGTCGTTCGCGACGGAGTGCACGCACTTGAACGTGGGGAAGTTGAGGACGACGTCGTCGTCGAACCACTTCGAGGCGTCGCCGTTGCCGCGCGTCGCGTCGCCCGTGGTTTGGTTGATGTAGACGGTCATCCGGGCCGGCTGGCCGTTGCCTTCGTAGTAGGTGTCCGTCTTGTGAAAGTTGTCGATCCTCGCCCGTAGCACGGCTCCTTCGGTGTAGTTGCTTATGGCGTCCCGGTGGAGCTGGGCCTTGATCGAGGGCGCGGCGATGTCGCCGGTGGAGAGCACCGTGAAGTCCACGAGCCCGCCCGCGGGTGTGCTGCCGACGTTCTCGCCCAGCTTGTACGCCGCGGAAAAGGCGAAATTCGAGTCCACCGACGGTCCCCTCTCGATCCTGACGACGGGCGGGCGCGCCATGTCCTGAATTCGTTTGAGGTAGCTCTCGCGGTTCTTGACGTCGTCGCGTAAACCGGCGGTGGTCCACAACCCGACCGCGTTGTTGTAGTCGAAGATGTACTGGAAGGACTTGTCACTCAGGTTCCCGCTCGGCATTGAGTCGTAGTACGCAGCGTAGGTGAAGTAGGACGCCGCGATTCCGACGACCATCGCCGCGATCAGAGCGAACTGGGCGGCATGATGGGCTATCCGAGGGCCAGTGCCGACCTTCATGGCGACGGAGAGCGCAAACTCGAGATGGGGTGATGCACGGCGGTGCCGATGCAGTGGGTTCTATACCGTTGGTGAATCGCAGTATATTCGTTGACCGAGGGCGCCACGTGTGAAATAGACGACAGTTTTAACATCATTCTCACATACGGCGTCCCATCACTACGAACGCGTCGCGCATCTCACTGTAACGGGTCGTCCAGTCGCCTCGCGTCGGAGCCGTACATCTCGTCCATCGTCGGCGGCGGCGTCGGCCCGAACGAATCCCACGGCGTCTCCATCCCCACCAACGCGTTGATCTTCCTGTTCCGTAAGATGGGCACCTCCAGCCACCCGACTTGTTTCCTCACCAGCTCCAGTTGGCGGTCCACCGGTGACCCGAACCGAGGAACCCCCACGCGCGGCTTAGTGTCGCTCACCTGCGTTCCCCGCACCTCGCACACCGCGTCGGATTCGTCGACGAGGAACTCGAGCACGATCGAATCGTTCCCGCCGAAGACGCCGCGGACGTAATATCCGCCAGCTGTGTCGTCGTTAGCGCCAGCTGTGTTGGATGTGCCGGCGTCGCCGTCACCGTCACCGCGAGGGAGGCCCTGGAGGCGCCCGCCGGTGGCGACGATGGCGTCCTGGATGGCCCGCACCGCCTCGCGCGCGGTGCCCTCGAACTCCCACGGCGCCGCGAAGTAAGGCGGTCTGTCGTCGAAGCACGATCTGCAGTCGTCTTTTCCGAACCCCTCGCAGCGACCCAGCGTGCCGTCCACCGGGCCCTCGCACGAGCTGCACGCGGCGGAGGTATCGTCCGCCGCTCGGGCACCGCTCGGGGATCGCATCAGCGCGAGGGAGGTCGTGAACGCTGCCAGGACGTCCCGTCGTCCCCGCGTCAACTTCGTCGCCTCATCGACGGAAGATTGGGTGGGGTGCCCACCCGTGTAGGTGTCCACGTCGACCACGGCGCGATGGAGGCATCGCGCCGGTTCGGGCACGCGCGCATGAGATCTCCCTGAGGAACCCGGCGCGATCGCACGAACGATCGCGAGCGATGCGAGCATCGTGCTTGCCGTCGTCATCGGAGCTACGCGTGTCGACCTATGACGCGCGTCGTCGCCAGAACTTTTCCGATATCGTCAAGTGAGCGATGACTTCGAGGAAAAGGGTTTCGGGGGGGTGATCACACACGAACGACACCAGGTACGGACCGGTCGTGAAGGATACAACCGGAGGAGTGAGTCACGATGCCGCTCGACCCCGTGGAGGTGGAGTACTGCTCCGTGTGCAGCTGCCCGCTGGAGTACTGCGCGAACGCGGGATGCGAGCGCGTCAAGCTGGAGAAGGAAATGGAGGGCGCCTCCATCTCGGCCGGGGATGGGGGCAAGGATGACGCGGCGCCCACGACGGACGCGCCCGCGACGGACGCGCCCGCGGCCGGCGACGGAGAGAAGAAGAAGAAGAAAGAGAAGAAGGCCAAGGGCGTGACCATCACCCGAACCACGCGGAACAAGAAGAAGACCATCACCAACGTCGCGGGGCTGGAGCACTACCCGGACGTGAAGATTCCCGAGTGCGCCAAGACGCTCGGCAAGAAGTTCGCGTGCGGCGCGTCGGTGACGAAAGGACCGACGGGCAAGGACGAGATCGACGTCCAAGGGGACTTCTCGCACGAGATCGCGGACCTGCTCGCGGAGAAGTTCGGCGTCGACAAGGACACCACCAAGGTGGTGGACAAGGGCAGGCACTGACTTAGGGCAAGACGCAAGTTATTAGCAATGGTAAAAGTATCCCAACTCGATGACGCTCTAACCATGTGCTCAGTACCCCGCGCTCTTATCGACGAGGTTCCACCTGCCGTCGCCTTCAACTCCATCGTCGTCCCCAGTGTACACCCTCGCGTGCTCCACGAACGTGTCCATGGTCAGCTCGTGATAATCATCCGTGAGATCTGCGCAGTGGAAACTCATGAGCACGTTCTCGAGTGAGTAAAAGGGGTGACCGGTCGGCAGAGGCTCCACCGCCGTGACGTCCAGCCCCGCGCCACCGATCCTTCCCTCGGTGAGCGCGTCCACGAGCGCGTCCTCGTCCACCACCGCGCCGCGCCCCACGTTGATCAACACGCCGCTCGGCTTCATGGCGCCGATCGCGGCTGAATCAATCATCTTCTCCGTGCTCGGCGTGTGCGGCAGCGCCAGCACGATGAAGTCACCCTGCTCCATCGCCCTGCGCAGCTCCGTCAGCGGGAGCATCTCGTCCACGGACATATCCCCTTCGCTCTTACGGGGATCCCTTCGAAGCGCGACGACGCGCATGCCCATCGCCTTCGCTCGGATCGCGCACGCCTTTCCGATGTCGCCGTATCCAACGACGCTCATCGTCTTCCCCTTTAACATGCCGACGGTGTCGCGCATCCATTCGCCGGCCGCCTGCGATTTACGCATGGCGTGTACCTTCTTGCTGAACCACAACGACGCGAAGATGGCCCACTCTCCCAGCGAGTCGCTGAACGCACCTTTGGCGTTTGTCATCGGCGAAGGATGATTGACAACCTCTTTTTGTGAATTCAGGATGTGTTCGACGCC
>Ga0209631_10007407_pt1 | contig 11009 bp, 11 predicted proteins | sample COG_08_FD_184752 | JGI IMG/M metagenome (GOLD analysis project Ga0209631, IMG submission 184752) | Pelagic Microbial community sample from North Sea - COGITO 998_met_08 (SPAdes) (version 2) | ecosystem: Environmental > Aquatic > Marine > Neritic zone/Coastal water | place: Helgoland, sampling... | reverse complement strand
GGAGCGCGGTGACCAAACGTTTAGGCCTGGAGGGCTCCGCGAGCACCGCGCTCGTGGGCACCAGGTGGAGGCTCAACCTCGACATCGGACGCGAGAGAGGAACTTGGATGCCGCCCGAGTGGTGAGTTTATTTTAATTACCGTATGGGCAATTCGAATGACGTCGTGTTTTGTTAACAGGGGAGCTTCGGGGTTCAGGGTTCTCCTACCAATCGCGGTGGAGCTGAAAGAAAACGGCGTGGTGGAACCGATCGCGATCGGCGGGTTCGCGCCCACGTCCATCGCCGCCGGGTCGTGGCGGCTGGAAGGTGACGCGCTGAAGTTCGACGTCAAGACGAGCGGGATGGAGCGGGGGGACATATCGTTACCATCCGATTCGTTACATTTTCGCACAGCCGCGTGGGGAGGGACGATGGCGAGTAAGGGTAACCTGATGCTCCTGCAGACGCGGTTCGGGTTCAGGCGCGAGTGGAGGATGGTGGGTGTGTTTAAAGCGGAGCCACTCACTACGAATGGGGACGGGAAGGACGGTGAGGATGGGGACGGTGACGGGGACGGCGATGGCGAGAATAACGCCGAGCGAAAAGTGCTGCTCGATTCCATGCGCGTCACCTCGCGACGGACTAGCTAGTGATCCATCGCGATCTTATTACTATTACGATACTCACGCGATTGATCACACAGACTACTAGCTAGTCACGATGGGTACCCACCCCGAGTGTCTGAGCTCACGATGATTCCTTTGTCGACTTCCAGTTTCGAATGAACTCGCAGATGCTTTTTTCGTTTTCCTCCATGTCTTCGATGGAATCGCTGGCGCACACCTTGACGATGTCCTCGTCGTACGACTCCTTCGCCTCCTCTATCAGCGTCTGGAAGATCTCGCACTCCACGTTACCCCGGATCTTCGTGTCGGAGTACCCCCGTGCTTGTAACCTGTCGTACAGTACACCGTTGTCGCAGGTCAACACGACGACGAGGTCGAACCATCGCTCGGGGAAGAGGTCGCAGCCGTGGTAATCGACGACGACGCCGCCCGCATCGCCGCCCAGGCCGTGCTCCTCCATGTGGTCCAGGACCTTATCCTCGTCGATGACGTGCGTGTCGTGCGTCGCGTCGAAGCTCTCCAGCATGTCCCCATCCTTCGCCAGCTGCGAGACGTCGATGCGCGTCAAGTCATCCACGGCGGCGGCGACGCGCTCCGCCAGGGAGGATTTGCCCGTGCCCGGGGTGCCGGTGATGAGCACGTTGGGCCTGTGCCTCGGTGTGGCGGCGGACTTGCCCATCGTGTGTATGGCTCTCTTCTCGGCGGTGAGCGGTACGCGTCGGTGTGAGGCGCGGTGAGCGTCGTCGGTGTGAGGCGCGGTGTGAGGCGAGAGGGGCCAATCCAACTCGGCACGTGCAGACGTGATGAATGAAATCGAGGTGAGTACTTGTACAAGTATTTCTCGGGCGCGGCCTCCAAGACACACACAGCATGGCGCACAAGCTTCCGTTCCCTGACCGGTTCTACGCCGCGGTGGGGTTCGCCGCCAATCCCCCACTGGGGTCCAGGGCGGTCTCCGATGAGACCCGGCTGCTGTTGTACGCGCTCTACCAGCAGGTACGCGCGCATTGCGAGCCCCGCGGCCAAATCTCAATTTAAGCGTGGAATGAATTCCCACCCTATCCAACGACCGCCCATCCGTCGCTCACCCCACACCCTAAACCCTCACCTAACCAGGTCACCGCGGGTCCGTGCGACACCCCGAAGCCCTTCTGGAACGCACTCGAACGCGCCAAGTGGAACTCGTGGAACTCACTCGGTTCCTTAGGCAAACTGGACGCGATGCGTATGTACGTCAGCGGCATCGAGGATGAGAACCCGGACTGGTACGACCTGGTGACGAACGACGGCGACGAGGAACGCGTCGCGGAGGTGGCGGAGGCTGCCGCGGAGGCCGTCGCCGCCGCGGGCATGGACGCCAAAGCCCAGCTCGCGCGGCTCAACGAACCAGACACGACACAGACGGAAACCAAAGAGCCAAAGGGAGGAACAACAACGCCGACACCCCCGAGACGTAAATCATCTCTCACCGCTCTCCACACACAAGGCGGGTCGCCTCGGCCATCCACCGATCGACTCACGCCGTCCGCGTCACGGTCCTCACTGTCCGCACATCGCGAACCGCCGTTGGACCCACACGTCGCCAAGATACCGTGCCTGGAGGACGGTACGTGGACGGACGTGACTTACGCGGTGGGAGGGACCAAACCCCGGGGACGGAGCGACCACGCGTCCGTTTGCATAGGTTGCGAGGTGAGAGAGTTTACCCTAATTACCGTATAGATTGAAGCAATTAGATTGACACGTCGTGTGTTACTTGTGTACAGGTGTGGACCGTGGGTGGGGTGGCGCGTGGCCGGCGTGTGGGTGACGTCTGTTTGTTTGACACGGTGAAGATGGAATGGATCGAAGTGTCGACTAAAATGAAACCCGGCGAGGTGGAGATTGCGCACCTCACTACTTGGCCCGCGAGGAGCGGTCACGCGGCGTGCGCGTGGGGGAGCAAGGTACTTGTGATCGGCGGGCACGGCGTGGACGACCCGGTGGATGCCAAGTGCGAGGTTTGGGTCCTCGAGACGACGACTAGGGTGCGTTTTTTTTAATTCGTTTCCATCGGCGATTACGAGTAGACTGACATGTACGTGTTTAAACTCTTACAGGAGTGGAGTAGGGTCAAGCTGGACGGTGACGCGCCGCGCGCCAGGGGTGGGCACTCCGCGACACTGGTGGAGGGCAAAGGTACGCCCGGACGAAAGGACGGGCGGGTGGTTGTGTTTGGCGGCGAGGACCGACGCGGGCGGCTTTTGGACGACGCTCGGGTGATCGACCTCGATAAGATGCGATGGATGTCCGACGAACGCGGACTTCCCAACGGAGGATCTGTAGACGAGGAGAAACCTAAGCGAGTGTCCAAACGGGGAACCAAGGCGCCCACGTGGCCGGCGGCTAGGTCCGGACACGTGGCGTGTTGCTTCGGTGACGGGTCGCCCGATGTCTACGTCTTCGGCGGTATAAGAGCTGGCGCGGTACGTTTATTTTAATTCTCGCACGGGCAATTAGACTGAGACTGACGTGATCCGTTTTGTTTGTTCAGGCTGGTGAACCCACGGATGAAACGTGGTGCCTCAACTCGATGACGATGACGTGGCACTTGCTCAATCCAGCCGGTGTCACACCCGCGCCGAGGACGAACGCGGCGGGGTGCGTCGTGGATGCCGGCACGTGGCTCATCGTCGGCGGCGGCGGACTGGACGGGGGCCGGAGGGACACCGTCGGCCTCCGACTGGTCAACTCGACGAAAGGTTCGCCCTCTGGGCTGGAGTGGTTCGGCTGCGGTGAAGTGCAGCGGGGAAGCGCGTTGGCGGCGGAGGGCATGAGCGTCGTCCGCGTGGGTTCGACAAACCCCGGGACGTGCGGCGCGTTGATCGCGTTCGGGGGGTACGACGGACGAAGGTACTCGAACGGCGTCCACGCCATGAGGCGACCCGGTCGAGCCGGGAATAACGTCATATCCGAAAACGCGTCCAACCCTAAGAGCCTTGAGGGTATGTCTAGGTCACAAAACACGCCCAACGGCACGAGGTCCAACGGGGTAGTTACCTCATCGAACACCTTAAGCCGCACGTCTACCGACGGGGGTGAGCTCGGGCGACTGAGACGGGAGAATGAGAGCGTGAGAGACGCTCTGCGCATCGCCAACGAGCGTCTGGCTGAACTCGGCATAGCTCCCGTTGACGTCAGCTCGACACCGGGTGAGTCTTCGACGCAGAAGAAACCGGCGGGTCCCAGACGAAGGGGTCTGTGGGCGTTCATCAGCGGTGGAGACGCGGACGACGTCGACAGTGGCTACGACAGCGACGGAGGAAAGCGTTGACCGCGGGTGAATACAAAACTTAAATTCTTTTAAAACCAAAATACACACCATCACGTCGTCAATCAGTCTCAGAGCATGTTCCTGTCCTTGAAGATTTCGTACATGGCGTTACCCAGCTGCGCCGGTGACTTGACGACGGTGACACCCGCGTGCTGTAAAGCGTCGATCTTATCCTGCGCGCCGCCCTTGCCGCCCGCGATGATAGCGCCCGCGTGGCCCATCCGCCGGCCGGGTGGAGCCTGTTACAGAAAAACACTTACCCGTCAGTCTAATTGCGCGTATAAAGATTAAAAATAAACGTACCGTGAGTCCTGCGATGAACGACACCACGGGCTTGGTTGTGCCGGAGGATCTGATGAAATCAGCCGCCTCCTCCTCGGCGGTGCCCCCGATCTCTCCGATCATGATGATACCCTCGGTCTGGTCATCCTTCACGAACTGCTCGAGGCAGTCCACAAAGTTGGTGCCGTTGAACGGGTCGCCGCCTGTGAGAAGAAGAAAACGGATCACGTCAGTCTAATTGCCCGTACACGAGAATAAAAAACCAAAATAAACGTACCGATGCCCACGCACGTGGATTGACCGAGGCCGACTTGCGTGGTCTGGAACACCGCTTCGTAGGTGAGTGTGCCGGATCGTGAGACGACGCCGATGCGTCCGGGTTTGTGGATGTACCCCGGCATGATGCCGATCTTGCACTCGCCGGGTTTGATGATCCCAGGGCAGTTGGGCCCGATGAGTCGAGTTTTATTTTGCGACAAGAGCGCCTGTTTGACCCTGACCATGTCGTGTTGGGGAATGCCTTCGGTGATGCACACGACGAGCTCGATCTCAGCCTCCATCGCCTCCATGATGGCCTTGGCGGCGAACGGGGGAGGGACGTAGATGGCGGACGCGTTCGCGCCCGTCTCAGCCTTGGCCTCGGCGACGGTGTTGAAGACTGGGAGGCCGAGGTGGGTGGTCCCGCCCTTCTTCGGCGTGACGCCTCCGACCATCTGAGTGCCGTAGGCGATGGCTTGTTCGCTGTGAAACGTGCCGTTCTTGCCGGTGAAACCCTGGGTGATGACCTTGGTGTGTTTGTTCACGAACACCGCGGGTTCCTCGCCGGGGGCGTACCCGGACATCTGGCGCAGGTTCGCGCGGCCAACCTGAGGGTTCGAAGGGGGGATGGATGTGTTGGGGGGCGGATGTTAGGCATCGTGGAAATCTTTTTTGGGGCGGCATGGATCTAGCGTAGAACCAGGGTGCGAACGGCGGGTTCGGTCGTACCGAAGCCACGCGCTGCGTGAAGCGCCTCGCCACATCTCTGGTCGCCATGTCGCTCTCTCCTAACGAACGAACCCGGCGTCGTGTGGGTACGTATGGACGGTTCGAAGCGACGGTTGGCTATTCCTTTCAAACTGAAACTTTCCGAAGAAGAACCCATAACCAAACGAATTTCGCCCCGCACGTTGATCGACGAGCAAACACCTCCCGGGGCTGTATCCACACCGAGGCGCCCCACGCCTGCCGGGGTCACGGTACCGCGTCAGTCACCATGTCGTGGCTCAACAACCTGAACGTGGCCAAGCTAGCGGAGCAGGCGCAGGCGGCCGCGTCCAAGCTCGCCGAGGACGTCGACAAGGGCTTCGACATGCTCGACGAAGGACTTGAGAAGGGAGTGAGCCGAGGGAGTGAGCTTCTCAAGGATGCGCTCAAGGACGACGACGGGCAAAGGGGCGTCGCGATGGGCGGGTCCATGGGCGCGGTAGGTGGAGCGTCCGCGATGGGTGCGATGTCCCATCGCGACGACGACGACGCGGACGAGATCGAAGTGGCGCTGCGTCGCAACCTCGCCGTGGCGCAGTCGGAGATTGCGCGGCTCGACGACGAACTACGGGCATCGCGCGCCGACGCCGACGCCGCGCGCGAGGACGCCTCCAGGTTCGCCAAGCAGGCCGCCGCCGCCGCCATGAAGGCGCGAACCACGCCCACGAAGGAACCAAAGGAGGGACCCAGCAACACGGACGCCTCCACATCTCCGGAGGACCTGGAGAAGGCCAAAGCTGAGGCGGCTTCTTACAAGGAAAAGTTCGCCAAGGCTGTCAAGAAGGGCAAGGGCATCGCGCTGGAACTGGACGGCGCGAACAAGACACTGGGCACCATGAAGCAACAACTGGATGCCGCGAAACAAGAGGCGGAGACGCAGAGGCGCGCGGCGGAGGATGCCTACGCTGAAGTTGCCAACGAAGCGGCTAAAAACGAGTCAGCGGAACACGACGACCCGAGCGCTTTAACAAAGTTGCGTGACGCGGAGGCTGAGATCACATCGCTGGAGCAGCACGTGGAGCGACTGGAGATGGCCGCCGCGGAGACGAACAGGGAGGCTGCGAAGGAGCTCGGCGCGGTACGGAAGCAGGCGACGGAGCTCACGGAAAAGTCAAAGTCGCTCGAGGAAAAGTTGGCGGAGAAGGAGAAGGAACTCAAGAGTTTTGAACAGTCATCTCAGGAGCGACAGCGGGAAGACACCGCGAAAGACACCGCCGATGATTCATCGGCTGAGCTGGCGAAGTACCGGGCGGAGGCGGAGGCTGCGCGATTGGAGACGGAAGGACTCAAGGCTGAGGTTGAATCCCTCGCGGCTAAACTGGAGGAGGCGGATCGAAAGTCGGAAACCGCTCCGGAGACGACGGTTGATTCCAGCGAGGAGTTAAGCACCCTTCGTGCCCAGCTCGAGATGTCGCAATCGACCGTCGCTACCCTCCAGACGGAGCTGAAGTCGGTCACGCAACGCCTGAACGACGCCGATAAGGCTCAGTCGCTGATGCGGCTCGAGGGCGAAGGCTCCGAGAAAGTCGTGGAGGCGCTGCGGGCGGAGATTGACACGCACAGAGCCGCCGCCGAGGAGGCCATCGCCGCCGCGAGGGAGACCCAGAAGGAACTCGACGACGCCGACGCGGACAGGGCCAAGGCTGTCGGTGCACTCGAGTCCAAGGTTGAAAACCTTAGCGCCGAGCTCGACACACTCACCGAGGCCAAGACAGCCGCCGAGAGCGCCGTCGCCGAGGAGGAGGCTGCACGACGCGGCGCCGAGGACAGGGCCGAGGACCTAGAGCGGCGCGTGAACGAGCTCGAGCGGAACGAGGCTACCGAGCGCGAGGGTCGGTCGGGTGCGTCGCGCAAGGTTGCGGATCTCGAGGACCGGATTGCGAAAATGGCAAAGGAGACACGGGAGGCGGAGGAGAGACTCAAGGATGAGACCGAACGCGCGTCAGCCGCGCAGTCCGCCGCGGGACGCGCCGCGGCTGCCATGGCCGACGTCGCCAAAAAGCTCACAAAGGCGAACGCGGATAAGAAAACCGCGGAGGATGAACTCGCGCTTCTTCGGTCAAAGATTGAAAATTTGGACAAGACGGTGGACGACGCCGCTAAAGCCACCGACGCGAGGGACGCGGCTGTGTTACAGGCGGCCGCCGCGGAGCAGCGTGCACGCGCCGCGGACCAGCGCGCGGAGGAGGCCATCGCGGCTGCCGCGGAGACGGCGACGGAGAACGAGGAGCGCAAGCGTCGGTTCGCCAAGCTCCAGACTTCGTTCAAGGAAACGGAGGCGGCGCTTTTGGAGCGTGCGGAAGCCGCCGAGAAGGCGATCGAGACCAAGGACAACACACCCTCCGCGGAGATGGAACAGATGGTGGGCGAGGCGATCGAAGAAGCCGAGTCTGCGGCCAGAGACGCGAAAGATGAGTGCGTTAGGCTCCAAACGGAGACCAATCGACTTCACGCGGAGCTCGACGCGGCGACGACGGAGACGAACGATCTTCGACGAGAACTGTCGGATGTGAAAAATAAATCCGCCGTGCTGGAGGAGATGGCCAAGGTTCGCTCCGAAACTGCATCCATGGGTGGCAAGAAGGGAGGGAGCTCATCACACACGGACATCGCGTCCATCGAAGCCGCCGCGGTCAAGAGGGGCGCGGAGGCTGCGTCGGACGAGATCAAGGCGGCGACGGCCCGAGCCGAAGCCGCCGAGAAAAACGTGAATGCCCTCACCGCCCAACTCGATCAGGTCAGTACCCAGGGCTCAGCTACCCGCACCGAGAGTGGTACCGCGTCTGAGGGTTTAGACGACGAGGCCACGCGGGTTCGCCTGGCGCGTGTGCTGTCCGCGCTGAGGGGCGGCGATAAAGGGGTGGATTCGTCGTTGTGGTCGTGGGCCTTTGGTTCCTCGGAGGAGAACGAAGCGGCTACTTCTCGGTCCACATCCGCGGGCGTGGGTGGCGGTGTGGGGACGGACGGAAAAGTGCCGCCGCTCGATGCGTTACTCGCCGATTTCGAGTCCGCGGTATCGGATGATGGGAACCGAGTTGGAGCGTGGTCGAATGAGACGTTGGAGCAGGCTAGGAAAGTCGCGGCGGATGCGATTTCCAGGGCGGAAAAGGCGGAGAAGGCTTTGAGTTCGAGGGACGAGTCCACCGCCGCCGCCGCCGTGACCGCCGCGGCGTCGCAGGGTGCGCAGGCCAAACGCGCCGCCGCGGCTGAGACGCTCGTGCAGGAGGTTGCCGCTAAGCTTCAGGCGTCGGAGAAGAGGTGCAGGGATCTGGAGTGGCAGGTGTCCATGCTCGTCGATAAGAGCGAGCTCGGCGGCGGGTCCGGAGGCGTCCAGAGAGGGGGTTCGAACGGGACGGGAGGACCCGGTGCTGTCGCGGGCGGTGACGCGCCGAGGGGACCCGGGCAGTGGCTCCAGAAGGCCATCAAGGGTTGCGTGGCGCCCAGGCCGGGACGAGGCGGTGGATGAGAAGAGAGCCTGTTAGCGCCTAAAAGTGTTTTATCACGAATTGCACCGAGTCGGTATCATACGCCTCCACCAATCTCTCGGCGCTGATGTGATCATCACCCGATTTGTCGCTCCGACGCCGCCTTGGCCCGTTTCTTCGCCTCGAGCTCCAGCATCCACGCCGGTTTACCCCCACCGCCGCCACCCTCGGGCGCCGTCGGCGTCATCGCCGGCACAACTCGCACGCCGATCTTCTCGAGATGTTTTGGTGCAGCATCTTCCCCATCCGTGTTCTTTGCCGACGGCCTGGACGCGATGGCACCCTTGAGCTCACCCAGCGACAGACCCCCCATCATCAGTCCCACACCGGCCATCGTTCGCGGCTTATCTCTATCCCCGTCCGCCGCCGCCCCGCGCCACGTCTCCATCACGTCACCGAGCTCGTCCGCCACGGTGGACGCGAGTCGGGCGAGTTCATCATGAGACGCGAGTGTCGCATCGTCTCCGTGCGTCGCCTCGATCGTCGCCAGGGTTTGCAGTGCACGCTCCGCCGATGCCTTCTGTGCCTCGGCGGCTGAACGCAGCGATGCGATCGTCGCGGCTGACATGACGCACCTCCCGTCTGTGTGCGCGCCGTGTTCTGAAGCGCGGTGCCTCTTCTCTGTGTTGTCGAAACTCGTCTCTCCCGACGAGTTTTGTTCGTTGGAGGCTGTGTTACATCAGAGTAAGCCGCGCGGGGTTGTCGAGGCGACGACCGCCGTGGCGCCGGGCGTCCGCCGCCCGTGAGTAGCTACGTAGACGCGGTCGAACCAACCCGAGCGTATCCTCGGTCCGTGGGTCCCTCCGTGTGGGTCGTCGTGACCGGTCAGCGTAGGGTGCCGTTGTTTCCATCAAAGGCGAGATGGGGTGCAGTGCGTCGCAGTTGGAGCAGGCTAAGAAGTACCTCCCCGGCTCACGGGGAGACGCGAAGCACGACATAGACGACATGCCGGACATCCTCCAGAAGCTGACCGCCGCGAAACAGAACGCCGCCGCCAAGGTGGCGCTCAAGATGCTCCAGGACGTCGCGGAGACGGAGACGGCATCCTCCGCGGTGTTTCGTTCAGGTAAAGTCGTGCCCAAGCTGATGGCGTGGGTGTCGAGCAAAGACCCGGAGGTCAAGTCCAGCGCGTTGAACTGCTGCGCGTTGTTATCGACGCACGACACCGGGTGCGCGGAGAGCATCGGCACCCCCGAGTTCCTCACGCAGGTTGGCAACATGTACAAAGCCAAGGATAAAAAACTGGGAGAAGCCGCGGCGCGGTTCTTCAGCAAGGCGGCTGGTAACAAGACGGTGCGTCAGAGGGTGCTGGACGGGAACGTGCACAAACAGCTGTGGATGATGGTCAAGAGTAAGAAGGAGAGCGTGATGAAGCTCGGGCTGATCGGGTACTCAAAGCTGGCGGATGATCCAGCCGCGGCGGAGAAACTTTGCGAGGACGACGTCGAGGAGGTGAGTTTATCTTTATTATCATGTGGGCAATTGGACTGACGGGAATGTGTTTTTTCTTTCACAGTTGGTCAAGTTTTTCTTCATTCGCATCGCCAAGACGGACGACACGGACGTTGAGAAGTGGTGCCTGATCGCCGTCGCGCGTCTATCGTTGGCGGCGGAGTTTGGGAACAAACTAGCGGCGATGGACAAGTTCGGTATCCTGTTCGTCAAAGCCAACGACACGATCGCGGGGCGTAAGTTACCCGCGGCGCTGGCCATCGCAAACTTGGCGACGAATAAGATGTTGCGAGTGCGTCTGATCAAGTACCGGGCGCTGCAGCTGTTCGTGGGAATGTCCCAGGTGTCGTCCAACGCGCGGAAGGACATGCAGGACTTTCAGAGGGTCGCCGCGCTGGGTATACGGAACCTATCGGGTTCGTTCGACCTGAGGGCGCTCGCGGGTAAGATGGGAGCGCTGGAGGCTGTCGTGAAGATGTTGAGAGCAAAGGTGGGTTTATTTTAATTTTTAATTCTCGTATGGGCAATTGTTCTGACGTTTTTATAATACAGGATTTGGACGTGGCTCGTTTCGCCGCGAAAGCCGCGTCGGAGCTCAGCTTACACGAGGAGAACGGGCGTAAGATGGTGCTCGCCGGTGCGTTGAAGCCGCTGATCGACATGGCCAAGAGCGGCGACGCGTACTGCGAGACGGAGGCGGTCGCGGCGTTGGCCAACCTGGCGATGGGTGAAGATAACCAGAAGCAGTTCATGAAGGAGGGCGGCATGGCGGCCATCGAGGTGATGACGTTGTCTAAGAACCCGCGGGTGCAGCACAACGCTAAGCGGTTAATCTCGCGGTTGAG
>Ga0209631_10007398_pt1 | contig 11021 bp, 7 predicted proteins | sample COG_08_FD_184752 | JGI IMG/M metagenome (GOLD analysis project Ga0209631, IMG submission 184752) | Pelagic Microbial community sample from North Sea - COGITO 998_met_08 (SPAdes) (version 2) | ecosystem: Environmental > Aquatic > Marine > Neritic zone/Coastal water | place: Helgoland, sampling... | reverse complement strand
AGCAGATCGACGCAGCCGATCTTCTTGAGCATGTTGTGGTTCGCGGCGTTGGTGCTGAGGTGCCGCAAGGTGACGCTGGCGTGGTCGCACACGTCCATCCCGCGAAGGTCTTGAAACCCGACTTCAAACGTACACGTCGCGGCGCCGTCGTCGTCGACGGTGCACCATCGCGCGAGCTCTTGGTTCACCAGGATGGCCATCTTGTTCTTCGCGGCGATCTTGTGCGTCTCGTCGTTGAACCCGAGGATGGCGGACGCCAGGGCCATCGCGCTGCATCGCACTTGGTCGTAAGGCGAATGCTCGAGCGTTTCCTTGACCGTCTTGAACACGTCGTCGGACTTGACGAGTCGCCCGCAGACGACGCTGTTCTTGTGGCACATCGCCTGCAGCGCGAGGAGCGCGTGTACGCTGCCGTACTGCGCCATGAGCACCAGGTCGCCCTGGTTGTCTCCGTCCGACGCGCCCGCGGTCTTCGACTGCTTGACCGCGAGGTCCTTGTCGTTCTTGTCGATCTTCGCCGTGAGCGCCTGTCGTATCCACTCCGCCGCCTCCGTGGCCTCGGGGGTGACGGACTCGATGTCGCCGCACTCGACGGATTCGGCCCACGCGTGGATGACGGCGGATGCGTCCGCGAGCTTGGCGTCGAACTCCTTGTTGTGTCCCACGACGTCGGTGTCGTACAGGGTCTCGGGCCACTGAAGGTGCGGCGGGTACTGGTCGCGATCGAGGAGGACGGGCGCGGGCGCGGGCTCGATGGACTTGGCGGGTCCCGCCGCGACGTTCGTCACGACGGCGGAACGACGGCGGGCGGCGGGTGCGGTGCCTCGAGACGCGCGCGGGGCTCGAGACTTACGCGCGTTCTGGCCCGTCCCCCCGGCCGCGGTGACGATCGGCTGCGTTCTCGCCGACATCGACATCGTGAATTATACAATTCCGAAAGGGTTCGACTCGACGCGGAGGTGTCCTCGTGGATTATACAAACGACCCGCGCGGTGTCCTTCGACGGCTCGGGGCGTGTCTTGTCGAGTGACGGGACGCGAGCGACGCGAGCGGGTGGCTTTATTGACCGGAGGCGCGCGTGTGGAGAAACACGTGGTGCCGGAAACACGTGGTTGGTTTTCATGATCCAAAACTTTGGAGACTCAAACCACCTGTTTGCTCATACTATTTGCTCATACGAAACAATTAAATATAACCGTGAACGCTTGCAACGTGCACGTCGAATCAGTCTGAATTCGCGCTGCAGAGGAAATCAACAGACGAACGCGAAAGTGGGCTGATCAACTCAAGGAAAGGAACACCGCCGGGTTCCGCCCCACTGGCCCACACACGGACGCGGCGGACACACGCGCGCGAACGTCGAACCGCACCCACCGCCGTTCTCGGAACCGGGCGCACAGTCGCACACGGAACCCGCGCCCCGATCCCACGAGACGGAGCGGTGGAATTGAATCGCGCGGCACTTAGGGCAGAGACACACGAACGATGAGCAACCTCGGGGAGATCCCGGGCGTGCTGAACGTGCTGCTGTTGGACTCCGACGGCAAGCGCGTGGCGGTGAGGTACTACGACTCGGCGATGAAGACCACGGCGGCGCAGATGAAGTTCGAGAAGGAAGTCTTCAGCAAGACGTCACGCAACAACGCGCGCGGCGAAGCCGAGATCGCCCTCCTCGACAATCACATCGTCGTGTACAAATTCTGCGCCGACCTACACTTCTTCGTCACCGCGAAGGTGGACGAGAACGAGATCATCGTCGCCACCGTGCTGAACGCCTTCTTCGACGCGGTGTCCTTGCTGCTACGGGGGGTGGTGGAGAAGCGCGCGGCGCTGGAGAACCTCGACCTCGTCCTGCTCACAATCGACGAGCTCATCGACGGCGGCATCATCCTCGAGACGGATCCCAATAACATCGCCAACAGGGTGACCATGCGGGGAGCGGAGGGTCAAGACACGCCGTTGGCGGAGCAGAGCCTCGCCAGCGCGCTGGCCATCGCGAGGGAGCAGCTCACCCGCAACCTCCTTAGATAGATGCAGAGAGCGTTGTAAGTTAACACATCCAGCCGGTCGGCCAACCAAAACCTCGAAAAAACCTCGTCGATCGATCTGGCGTCCACTCTCTGGAGCGCGTGCGTTAAGGGACACGCGTGGCTTTTGCACAACGCCGAAGAGGCCGGGTCCGTGGGTGCTGCTAGCCCCGCGATCGTCATCAGCGGGTCGTCATGGGCATCCTCGAGAAGATCAAGGACATCGAGCTGGAGATGAGCCGGACGCAGAAGAACAAGGCGACCGAGGGTCATCTCGGCATCCTCAAGTCCAAGCTCGCCAAGCTCCGCACCGAGCTCCTCGCGCCGGCCAAGTCCGGCGCCGGCGAAGGCGAAGGCTTCGAGGTGTCCAAGTACGGCCACGGTCGCGTCGCCCTCATCGGCTTCCCGTCCGTCGGTAAGTCCACGCTGCTCACCCAGCTCACCGGCACCGACTCCGAGGCGGCCGCCTACGAGTTCACCACCCTCACCTGCATCCCGGGCGTGATCCACTACAACGACGCGAAGATCCAGCTCCTGGATCTCCCCGGGATCATCGAGGGCGCGAGCGAGGGCAAAGGCCGAGGGCGGCAGGTCATCGCCGTCGCCAAGTCATCCGACCTCATCCTCATGGTCCTCGACGCGACGAAATCTGAGGCGGCCAACTCGCGATACGCTCACAAAGAAATCCTGACCCGCGAGTTAGAAGCTGTCGGTCTGCGTTTGAACCAGCAACCCCCGCGTGTGTACATCAAGAAGAAACACAGCGGCGGGGTCCAGGTGAACAACACCGTGCCGGGCGGTTTAACTAAGATCGACGAGGCCACCGTGCTGAAGGTTTTGGCCGAGTACAAGATCCACCACTGCGAGCTGCTGATCCGCGAGGACATCGACGTGGACCAGCTCATCGACGTTTTGGAAGGTAACCGCAAGTACATATCGTGTATGTACGTGTACAACAAGGTGGACGCGCTGACGATCGAGGAGGTGGACTCGCTCTCCAGAAGGGACGACTCGGTTTGCATATCGTGTTACATGGAGCTCGGGATGGACCGGCTGCTCCGGCGGATGTGGGCCGCGATGGGACTGGTGCGGGTGTACACGAAGAAGACCGGGGGTAAGCCGGACTTCGACGAGCCGGTGGTGCTCGCGGAACACCGCGGCGGCACGGGGGTCAAGCACTTCTGCGATCAGATTCACAACACGATGGCTAAAAACTTGAAATACGCGCAGGTTTGGGGAACCAGCGCGAAGCACATGGGGCAGCGCGTGGGGGTAAAGCATCCGCTGGAGGACGAGGACGTGGTACAGCTGGTCAAAGGGGACAAGGTCGATAAGGATGAGCTGAAGGGCCGATTTAGCGTGACGAAGAAGAACGACCCGGCGCGAATCGCGGACCGCGTCAAAAAGGCGAAATTAAAAACATAGATTTTTAAAGTTAGTCGAAGGGCGCGGTCATATTAATATCGAATCTAAACCCCTCACGATGAGCGCGGAGGACCCAAAGGAGGGACCCCGCGCTCCACTCTATCACTCTCTCTCTCTCCCAGTATCCCTCCCGTGTGTGTTAATGTTAATAATCCCCGTTACATGATTAAAATCGCTCGCCGAATCGCACGAACCAGTTGCCGTTGGCCTGGTTCCCGTCTGTGGCGTACTCCGCCCGCACGGGCCCGAGCTTGATACCGGCACCCATGCTCGTGCCGCTGCCCGCGCGCCTGTAGTACTCCGTCGGGTTACCCGGCACCGCGCCGGACGTACCCAAGTCGGTGCACCGCTCCCAGAACGCAAACGCGTGCGTGTCGAGTTTCGGGATGGGAACCCGCAACTCCGCCGCGTACTCGAGGAAAGAACGAGCCGCGCCGAGCTCGCCGACGTTGTACCCGCGGCAGCTGTGCGGCCCGCCGAGGGTGAAGGCGTCGTAGGAGGCGCAGTTACCCACCACGGTGCCGCCCTTGGCGTGCGCCACGAGGACGGGCGGCGGGGTGTTCTTCTTCTTGTTCTCGGGTCGAAGCTGGATAAACCGCGTGCACTCGGCGCTGAAGCGGTTGTAGATTGGGAACGAGCTGCCGAGTCCGACGGATTGCGCGAGGTTGAAGATGTCCCTGGCGCCGACTGGGGTGCCGTTGACGAAGTGGGTGGTATCCCGGGTCAGGCCGCCCTGGAAGAACATGAGCCTGTCGGTGCCGTTGCCGCTGTGCGTCGTGGGGGGACCGTCGGCTGAGAGCTGACCTTGCGCGCCCTGCTTGGCCCCCGCGCCCACGACGGCGCCGCTCTCGTCGCGCGTGGTAACCTCCTCGCAAATCACCGACGCGGTCGCCTTGGACTGCCTGGTGAAGTTCTGCGTGACGGTCGCCTTGGCGCCGGCGCGATCGACCCAGATGGAGGGAACCTCCTCCATCAGCGGCCCGCCCGCGAAGACGGGCGAGAGCTTTCGCGAGTTGAACACGGAAGTCTTAAAGTTGGTCTTGTCGGGGTCGCCGTCGCCGAGGCAGTACGGGTGGTGGTACTCGAGCTTGAACCCTAAGTCGTCCTGGGGCTGGAGGAAGTTAGCGGTGGAGACGGAGCCGTACAGCTGCCGGCCCCAGCCGTCGAGGTTGCGGTGTTCGAAAAAGACGGAGCCGCCGGGTTTGATGGACACCAAGTCGGGCTTGCCGCCTTCGCCGGGGGCGATGGACCACTCCAGCTCGGACTCCGCCGTCTTCACGGGCCGTTCGCGGAGTACGATGTCCACCTGGACCTTGCTCTGGTCCCTGTCGTCGGGCCTCGGTACGACCTGCACGTTGTCGAAGAGCTGCAGGAGGAAGATGTCGCGGAGCGCGGTTTTGGCATCTTCGACGTTGTACAGCTGTCCAACCTTGAAGTTGTGCTCGCGCTGGATGACCCGTGGGTGGGTCCGTCCCCTCGTGATGGGCTGCATCTGGTCGTCGAGGAAGACAGCCTTGACGCGGGTGATCTCTCCCTCGATGACGTGCGCCACGACGTCGCCCGTCTCCATGCCGTCAAAGTGCGAGATGGTGCCGAACGTGAGCCCCTTGCTGGTGTAGTACCCCTCGATGATGTTCTTCATCGTGGCGAGGACGCGGACGGTGCACTGGCCTTGCCTGCGCACGGTCGTCAGCACCTCGCGTTCGATCGTGGGGGGCAGCGCGGTGGCGCCCTGCACCTTGAACGTCTGGACGTTGGGCCAGATCTTCTCGCGAAAGACGAACTCGACCGCGTACCCGTTTTTACCCTTGGGCGTCACGTTGGCGTCGACGTTGGCGAACAAGCCGGTGTTGAGGAGCGCCTCGAGATCCGCGGAGAGGTCATCCTTGCTCACCTCGTTGCCCTTGCGCGCGTTGAGGCCTCCGAAGAGCTCAGCCTTGGTGGGAATGCCGGGGCCGGTGGGAAGGTTGGTGGCGAGCACGGACTCGACGATGAAGTTGCCATCCTTGAGCACGCGGCGCGCGGGGATGTCGTCGTCGTCGTCGTCGTCGTCATCGTCATCGTCATCGTCGTCGTCGTCATCGTCGTCCTCGTCATCATCGTCCTCGTCGTCCTCGTCGTCGTCGGAGGCGTAGGCGGCGGGGACGCCCCAGCCGTTGCCGCCGGACCCGCCGTCTCCGCCGTCTCCTCCTCCGCTCGCGCCGTCGCCGCCGTTGCCCGCGAAGGCCATCTGGAGGATGTGCATGGGCTGGGCCACGAACGCGGCGGTCACGCCGGTGACGGCGAGCGCCATGGACTTGGCGGAAGGGAGCGCGAAGCCACCGAGGGTGGGACCGTCGGTGGATGCGACGAAACCCTCCTCGGGGGCGTCGGAGCGATCCGTCGCCATGACGACGACGGAGCGCTCCTTGGACGCGGTCTTCCTCACGGAAAACGCCGTCACGGGCTTTGCGCGCATTGAGCCAGCCTTACGCGCGGGCGCGATGCGGCCCTGCACATGGAGGGAGGTACGGGGAGTCGAACGGGTCAGTTGTGGATAATCATCGAACCTGGATTCCGAAAACAAACCCTAAAACCCGAAGCGCCAATCGGTGCCGGATAACGGCCGGTTGGGCGGTTTACGATGCGTGGGACGTCGCGGGGAGGCTCACCTGGGCCGTCGTGAGGGCCGAGCAAGCGAAGCTGGCCATAGTTGCCGTTTCACTTGGTGTCTGCCTCCGCTCTCGTAGAGGACAGTGAGGCGTCCGTTGGTGGGATTGTGCTTTTTCCTCAGTGCCGACGAGGACAATCTGCGCGACTCGCGCCAGATTTACTCGCGCCGCGCGCTGATCAGAAACATGAACGGCACGGAGGCAACATCCCTCAGATCAGAAAGAGAGCAGCGAGCGCAGACCGATGACGGCGAGGATGTCCGAGGAACCCGGCAGCCCCCAGAGCTTCAACGAGCTCAAGCTCCAGGCGGGCGAGTTCGGTGCGTCCCACGCCCATCCTGCCCTCCGCCAAACCCTCCCTTCGTCGGCCCCGCGCAGCAGCCATCAGAAAAGTTTGACTTTCCAAACGCGCTCGTCTGACTCTTCTACACCCCCCACCCTTCCCCATCCAACAGCCGAGGAGATCTCGCACGGCGAAGATGACGACGCCATGGACGAGTGCGAGTTCGAGATCACGTCCACCGAAGGCCCGGTGGACGCCGAGACACAAAAGTTCGACGCGATCATCGGCGCGCTCGAAGATCTTCTCATGAGCGACGGGTTCGCCGAGGCTCAGGCGCAGTTCTGCCGCGCCAAGTGCGACGTCTTCGAGGACACCGAGGAGAACAAGCTCGAGTACACGCCAATCTTCGACGAGTACACGGAGACGCTGGAGGATAAGATGATGGGACACCTGGACCGTTCCGTGGAAGGGTTCGACGCGACTGAGTTTTTCGACATGATGGAGTCGCGCGAAGGGCAGCTGGACGGCGACGTCTTCGACCTGCTGATGACCCTGACGTCCTTCGAGGCGTTCAAGGAGCTCATGCTGGACTACAAACGAGAGGCTGAGGGTGAAGGCGGCGCGGAACGGGACGCGACAGACGACGGGAACGGAGGTTTCGCGGGCGGAAACATCTTCGGTTTGGGCCTGGGCGCGGGCTTCTCCGTCGCGCCCGCGCCGGCGGTGGGCGAGGAGCAGCTGGACGGCGACGAGCGACCGGACCTCGACGATAGCCTCGTCATCACCCCAGGACCGGGCGCGGACTCGCCGTGAGACGACGGTGGAGGACCTCATTAATGTACTAGTAAGAGTTATTCGTTTGTTTGGCTATCGACGTTGAAAAAAATTAAGCGCCCGGGATTTAGAGCCACCGCCTGTACCGTCTCCACCGGGAGGCGTACTTCACGATCCTCCAACCTATCGCCCTGTACGTCGTCCCCGCGAGCCATACTCGGGCGTACTCCAGGAACAGCACGTTGTACACCACCGCGCACGACGCCAGGAACCAAGCCCGCGACGCGCTGTGCGGCTGCAACAACTGAAACTGCAGCAAGTTGGTCTCCAACCCCGTCAGGGACCACTCCGAGCACGTGTGCGCCGCCGCGCACCCCGCCACCCACAGCTGGCAGTACAACGCCGCGTACGTCCACTCCTGCCAGTCGAAGCATGATATCGCCCGGCCGCCGAGGGACCGATCGAAGCACGGCTCGTGGTTTTTCTCGTTTGCGTCGTTTCGCACCGCGTTTCGATTGCGCATCACGCACGGCCCGCACATGGCTCCCGTGCCTTCGTCGAACTTGCACTTTGGGAACTGGCCCGGGAAGCCGATCTCGCGGAGGGCGACTAGGACCGCGCGTACGTTGTGAACCGGGTTGGTCATCCGGGTCATCAGCGTGTACAGCGAGTCCGTGTGCAGGATCGTGTGCTTGAACTCGTCGGTGAGCGCCGTCTCTTTGGCGAACTTGTCATCTTCCCTGATGCCCTTGAGCATCGAGCCCGATGGCAGGTAATCCCCTCGTTCGGCAACCCTCCCTCGGATCGTGTGCCTGAGCTCGGCGCCCTTGTTTTGTCTAAGTCCAGTGGCGGCCCCTCCTTTGGACGCCGCCTCGGATCGATGATGCTGACTGTCCCACGCCCCGTGCGACGAATGGAGGTGGCGCACCGCGGCGGCGCCCCACTCGCGATGGTATGAGGTGGACGCGGGCGCATCGAGGGCGACCCGAGACAGCCTCCGGCACGCGGCTCGGAGCGCCGACGACGACATCTCCTCCGCGCCTCCGCCACTGGGAGGGACCACGAGGGGCCGATTAATTCAGTTGGAAAAGCGCGACGAAAAAGAGACGACGATTATCCGAGCCGCCGTTCACACAAGACGACGGGCACGGCCACCTGCACCGGCCACACATCCCAGTGACGCCGGCAGATATGTCCGCGTTCATCGCCTCGAGCGTCCTGGCGCGCTCCACCGCCAACCCGAGGGCATCGTCCGTCCCGACCCGCGTCGCATCGACGACGGGAACCAGGGCGTTCGCAAAGTGCCATGGGGCGGATTCCCTGTCCGCGCGAGACGCGCTGGGTGGGTCGTCGCGAGTGCCTTCGCGGACGTCGACCCCGGCGCGCTCCACCGCGCGCTTCGGCGTGAACGCACTCGACGCCGCCATGCCCTTCGACAACGAAGCACGCGCCGCGAAGCGCCTTCGCAAGCTCAAGATCGGGATCGTCGGGTTCGGCAACTTTGGCCAGTTCCTCGCCAAACGCTTCATCGACAACGACCACGCCGTCATCGCCACCTCCCGCGGCGACTACTCGGACGCCGCCAAGAAGATGGGCGCGCGTTACTTCCCCGATCCCGACGACTTCTGCGAGCAACACCCCGACGTCGTCATCTTCGCAACCTCGATCCTCTCAACCGAGGCGACAATCAACTCGTTCCCGGTGCAGCGCCTGAGACGGAACACCTTAGTCGCGGACGTCCTCTCCGTGAAACAGTTCCCCAAGCAGCTCTTCCTGCAGCGGCTACCCGATGACTTCGACATCGTGTGCCTGCACCCGATGTTCGGGCCGGATTCAGGCAAAGGGACGTGGAAGAACCTGCCGCTGGTGTACGACAAGGTCCGCATCGGAGAAGAGCAACCGAGACGTGAACGCGTGGATAACCTTCTCGGTATTTTCGAGGATGAAGGGTGCCGCATGGTGGAGATGTCGTGCGAGGAGCACGACAGGCAGGCGGCGAGCTCGCAGTTCATCACGCACACCGTGGGGCGGATGCTCGGCAGCATGGAGCTGGAGGATACCACCATCAACACCAAGGGGTACGAGTCGCTGCTCAACCTGGTGAACAACACCAGCAACGATTCGTTCGACCTGTACTACGGCCTCTTCATGTACAACAAGAACGCGACGCAGGAGCTCAACCGCCTGGAGCTGGCGTTCTCGCAGGTCAAGGCGCAGCTGTTCGACAGGCTGCACACGCTGATCAGGGACGACATCTTCGACATCGACGGAAGCTCGCCGGAGCAACTCAAGGCGGCGTGGGAAAAGGCGGGCGAGACCATGAACGAGCGGGGGTATAAGGAGCGGCTGATCGACCAGGTGAACAGCACGGGCGTGATCGGCGGGAGCAGGGACGAGCCGGATCGAAAAGGGGCGAATAGCGAGGCGCCCTCTCGTTAATACGAAGTTACAGTTGCATCATTCATCAACGCCAAAAAATAGAAAAAGACTTTCACTCGCACACACACAAAAAATCAGTGGAGTAGCCCGGCGCCCTGATCGTGCCCGTTGTTGTCCTTGTGGTCCCCGCCGGTGTGCCCCGCCGCGTAGTGCAGCAGCGCCAGGGCACCCGCGCTCATCACCGCCGCCAGCGCCGCCCACACCAAATCGAGCGGAGCCGCGTACGTCATGTGCAGCGACATCTCCAGCAGGTTCACCACCATCACCGCGACGATGATCTCGCCAACCTTCTGCTCCAGGTCGTCGATTGACGACACCTTGAGCCACGCGAGCTTCTTTAAACGCCGGTCGCGGACCTGGCCGGCGCGGTTGGACCGCGCCAGGAACAGCTCGAACGACCCGAGGCCGAACACGAGGCAGACCATGCCGAGGAGGAACCTGTCCAGCGCGCCAACCGCGGATGACACCAGGCCGACTGGTGAGTACCCCGCCCACGCCTGTACCGCGTCGAAGAGTACTTCTTTCAACCCCATGGAGAACAGCAGCGCGGAGAGCATGAGGGACGCCAGCACTCCCATGAGCACGAAGAGCGACGCGGATACGAGCGTGAACCGGACGAACACGTACTCGACCTTCTCGATCAACGAAAACTCGCGAAAGGGCTTGCGCACTTCGCGCGAGCGCTGCATGAGCGCGACGTCCGGTTGCTCGAGGTCATCGGCGTCGTACGTCTCGGCCGTGTTGGCATCTTCATCGTCGTAGGACGCGCCGGGCTCGGCGTTCGCCGCGTCCACGAGCGAGCGCGTGTGGCACGCGCGGGAACCCCGCTCAACGAACAGATTGTTCGTCCTGAGAGACTTTCCCCAAGCGGCGGAGCCTCCGCGCGCGGGTCGCGTCGTCGGGACGCGCGCGCGGCGGGCCAGGGTCGCGCGGGGCGCGACCACCTTGGCGCAGGCCGACAGCGACATGGCGCCGATGGAAGACATGCGTGTCGTGTGTCCTCTGCAGTGAAGACGCGTGGGACTGACGCGGATAGAGTTACCGCGGGTCGCCTCATCCTGAGCAGCTGAGCCGTTCATTGGCCGAATCGCGACAGCTGGGAACTTTATAGTCGACGGTCAAACGGTTGATTTATGTGTCATTGACCCCGAAATTGGACCGATCGTGACAATTTGCCCGTAGTGGGAACCTCTATTTGCGAGATCTCCAGCCAATCCTGACTGCAACATGTGCACATCTTGTAATCCTTCGCTTGGATGACTCGGCCAAAAAGCGCGACAGGACGACTTGGCGGTTGCGATCTCGCGTCTCACAGAAGGGCGACTGCCGTTGGCGGGCGAAGGCGGCGATCGAGCTGTTGAAGCGATGTTCCGCAAACCCCTGCCGACGACGGGCGCGCACAAGCTCGGCGGCAGCGACGAG
>Ga0209631_10007392_pt1 | contig 11033 bp, 10 predicted proteins | sample COG_08_FD_184752 | JGI IMG/M metagenome (GOLD analysis project Ga0209631, IMG submission 184752) | Pelagic Microbial community sample from North Sea - COGITO 998_met_08 (SPAdes) (version 2) | ecosystem: Environmental > Aquatic > Marine > Neritic zone/Coastal water | place: Helgoland, sampling... | reverse complement strand
CATAGAGTGGTTCAATTTCTGTGCCGCATGATGATCGACTTGAGGTGCTTTTTACGGGTGTTCAAGTTTGTCTGACAACACCCTCATTCGTCTGACAGGACCAGCCCCATGGTTGGTCGAACCCGAGCACTAGTGCCCTCAAGGCGGTGATGTGCTTTCTCGAATGACGAGCGATACCGGCAAGACTGTGGCGCGCTCCAAATTCTCTTCACTGGGTGTCACAATCCGCGCTAATAGCATTTTTGCAGCAGTTTCGCCTATCATCATGCGGTCCTGCCTTATGGACGTTAACGGCGGGATGAACTGTTCGGCCAGATCAATATCATCAAAACCCATGACCGACACATGATCAGGTACCTTGAAGCCGTGGCGAGAAAGCTCGGCGATGAAACCCATCGCCAGTTGATCGGATGCGCAAAACACCGCCGTTGGACGGTCATTCATGGCGATCCATTCTTGCGCCGCCAGACAGCCAGCCGCGAGAGTGAAGTCTCCAGTCATGATCCATTCCGCTTTCAGTTCGAGGCCGAGGTCCGCAAGTTCTGCGACAAAAGCCTCTTTTCGGGTCTGGCCAAGCACGTTGCCTATCGGGCCCGTGATATGGGCGATTTTGGTGTGCCCAAGCCCGTACAAGTGGTTCACAGCGATGCGTGTGCCTGTGCGGTTTTCGCACCGTACAGACGGGAAGTTCGCGTCCTCGACCCACTCACAGGCGAAGAGGATCCGTTCGGCTTGTGACGCAGCGGCGAGCATCTCAACGACATCTGTTTCAAGACCGCCATCAAGGACGATCATGCCATCCGCACGAGCGTCATCCAAATAATCAATTAGGCGTTCGCCACTGTCATGGACATGTTGGGTGCTGGCAATAAGCATTGAATACCCCTGTCGCGCCAAGACGCGAGAGATGCCTTCAAGGATTGCTGAAAAGAATGGATTGGCCAGATCGGGAAGCAGAACCAGTACTGAATGCGCACGTTGGGTACGCAGATTTCGCGCGGCGTGATTGATGCGGTAACCGGTGGCTTTCACGGCGTCAGCCACCCGCCTACGGGTCGATTCGGATACGACTACAGGGTTCGAAAGCGTCCGTGAGACCGTCGCTGTCGATACATTTGCAACCCGTGCAACATCTTGAAGTGTCGAAGTTTTCAACGTGCTGTTGCCTTATTTTTGTTGATACTTTTGTAATCGATTACATATTTTGTTGACTCAAATAGCAAGACTGTTTCAGTATGTAATCGATTGCAGACCGAGGGAGCTCGGTCTTGGTCTCAAAATCAAAATCGGATATCCGCGTTTTCTGGGAGGAAAAAATGTCTAAAATTCTCAAATCTGCTTTGCTTGGAACCGCTCTAACAGCGGCAACAGCAACAGCCGTCATGGCTGAAGGCGTCGAACTGGAAGTCACTCATTGGTGGACTTCAGGTGGCGAAGCCGCAGCTGTGGCCAAATTTGCCGATGCATGGAATGCAACAGGCAACACTTGGGTCGATGGCGCAATCGCCGGTTCTGGCGGCACAGCGCGCCCCATCATCATTTCGCGCATCATCGGCGGTGATCCGATGGCTGCAACACAGTTGAACCATGGCCGCCAAGCGGAAGAGCTGATCGAAGCTGGTTTGCTTCTTGATCTGACAGATGTCGCAGAAGCTGGTGGCTGGGCTGAAATCGTCAACCCTTCTTCCTTGCTTGACGCATGCACGCTGGACGGTAAAATTTACTGTGTACCAGTGAACATCCACTCTGCACAATGGATCTGGCTGTCCCACGCAGCATATGAAAGCGCAGGCCTCGACGTGCCAACGGATTGGAACGAATTTACGGCATCCGCAGGCTCGCTTAAGGAAGCAGGCATCTTGCCGCTGGCAATGGGTCAGCAGGGCTGGCAGCAAAACATTGCATTCGGCGCGATCACGCTGGCGGTTGCAGGCCAAGAAGCCTGGAACGGCGTTAACATTGACAAGAACGCTGATGTGGCCCGCGGTCCAGAATACACAGCCGCCTTTGAAGCTGTTGCCGCTGCACGTGACCTTGCAGCCGAATCCAATGTTCAGGATTGGAACATGGCCACAAACTTGGTCATCACCGGTCAAGCTGGTGCGCAGATCATGGGCGACTGGGCACAGGGTGAATTCTCTGTTGCTGAGCAAGTTGAAGGCAAAGATTACTCCTGCCTGCCAGGTTTGGGTCTAAATCCTGTGATCGACACAGGTGGTGATGCGTTCTACTTCCCAGTGAACGACGATCCTGCAATTACAGCCGCACAGAAAGAACTTGCTGCATTGCTGATTTCACCTGAAGTTCAGGTGTCATTCAACCTTGCCAAAGGTTCACTGCCAGTGCGTGGTGATATCGACATGTCCACAGCAAACGGCTGTATGCAAAAGGGCCTCGAGATCCTTGCAAACGGTGGCGTGCTGCCATCTGGTGATATCTCGTTCTCTCAGGACACTACCCTTCAGATTGAAGATTTGCAGGCTCAGTTCTGGTCTAGTGATATGTCTGCAGCGGATGCTCAGGCGGCATACGCTGACATCATCGCAAACGCGGACTAGTATTCTCTCCGTGATAGATGGCTCGGCGGCGTGTTCGCCGAGCCGTTGGATTTCCATTCCACTATAGAAACTTAGATGGAGCCGACACGATGACCGTGCCCTCGGTACCCCCCACCCTCAGTGGCAAGCGGCCCAGCAAGCTGTTCAAGAACTGGATGGCAAAGATGGCGTCCTTGCCGATGATTCTGACAGCGCTTGTTGTGTTTGTGGGGGGCACCGCTTGGACAGTGACCTATTCGTTCACAGGCTCGCGTATGCTGCCAAGAACGAAATGGGTCGGCCTTGATCAATACGAACGGCTCTGGTCGTCTGATCGCTGGATAATCTCGATCACGAACCTAGGCATTTATGGCATCTGTTCCTTGATCCTGACTTTGTTCATCGGCTTTACGCTCGCGGCCTGTCTTGATCGCAAAATCCGGTTTGAAGGCGTCTTTCGCTCCATTTTTCTCTATCCTTTTGCCCTGTCGTTCGTTGTGACGGGCCTAGCATGGCAGTGGATTTTGAACCCTGATTTTGGCATGCAGAGTGTTGTGCGCGATTGGGGCTGGACGGCTTTTAGTTTTGATCCGCTGAACAACCCTGACATCGTGATGTTCGGCTTGCTGATTGCGGGCATCTGGCAGGGGTCGGGTTTGATAATGTGCATCATGCTGGCTGGCCTGCGTGGGATTGATGAAGACATCTGGAAAGCTGCCAAGGTCGACGGGATTGGCACGGTCAAAACCTATATCATGGTGGTGATTCCGATGATGCGGCCTGTGTTTGTCACAGCGTTGGTGCTGATCGCGGCGGGCATCATCAAGCTGTATGATCTGGTCGTGGCCCAAACGGGCGGCGGACCGGGGCTGAGCTCAGAAGTACCGGCAAAATACGTGATTGAACTCATGTTCCGAGCTCAGAACTTGGGTCAAGGCTTTGCAGCTTCAACCATGATGTTGTGCTCTGTTGTTATCATTCTAATCCCATGGGCCTACCTTGAATTCGGAGGCCGGAAACGTGGCTGACTTGACAACCAATACCGCAGCAGAGCCACGTGGGCCGAAGCTGAAGAAGGCTTTCTCACGGACCAATATTTTCCTTTATGGTACGTTGATCATGGTCTCCATGTATTACCTGTTGCCGCTGTACGTGATGATCGTCACTTCGTTAAAGGGAATGCCGGAAATCCGTCTGGGAAACGTGTTTGGCCCGCCGATGGACATCACATTTGAGCCATGGGTTAGAGCTTGGTCAGAGGCCTGTACGGGCATTAACTGTGATGGTCTGTCGCGCGGCTTTGGTAACTCAGTCCGCATTCTGATCCCGTCGGTTTTATTGTCCATAGCGATCGCTTCGGTCAACGGCTATGCGCTGTCGAACTGGAAATTTAAAGGGTCTGAGGTTTTCTTTACGATCTTGATTATTGGGGCCTTCATTCCCTATCAGACAATGCTCTATCCGATTGTGATCATGTTGCGCGAAATGGGGTTGATGGGTTCCATTTGGGGATTGGTCCTCGTGCATACGGTTTTTGGAATGCCGATCCTGACGTTGCTGTTTCGAAATTACTTCAGCTCCATCCCGGAAGAGCTGTTTAAGGCTGCGCGCGTGGACGGGGCTGGTTTCTGGCAAATCTATTTCCAGATTATGGTGCCGATGGCGCTGCCGATCTTTGTGGTTGCGATCATCTTGCAGGTCACAGGCATCTGGAACGACTTTTTGTTCGGTGTGATCTATACCAAACCAGCGACCTATCCGATGACGGTGCAGCTCAACAATATTGTGAATTCTGTTCAAGGCGTGAAGGAATACAACGTCAATATGGCGGCAACATTGCTGACCGGATTGGTTCCGCTCGTTATCTATTTCGCTTCTGGAAAACTCTTTGTTCGCGGCATTGCCGCTGGTGCAGTAAAAGGCTGATTTACTCATGGCAAACTCTGTAGAAATCAAAGATCTCGACCTGAACTTCGGTGCGGTCAAGGTCCTCAAACAACTAAACCTCGACATTGCAGAGGGAGAGTTCCTTGTGCTGCTAGGCTCTTCCGGTTGTGGAAAATCGACACTGCTGAACTGCATCGCCGGTTTGTTGGATGTCACGGACGGGCAAATCTTCATCAAGGGCGAGAACGTCACTTGGGCAGAACCGTCTGATCGTGGCATCGGTATGGTGTTTCAGTCCTACGCGCTTTACCCGCAGATGACCGTGCGTGGAAACCTGACCTTTGGATTGAAAAACGCAAAAGTCCCCAAGCCGGAGATTGCAAAACGTGTGGCGCGGGCGGCCGAAATTTTACAGATCGAATCGCTGTTAGATCGTAAGCCGGGTGCTTTGTCCGGCGGTCAGCGCCAGCGCGTTGCGATTGGTCGTGCTTTGGTCCGGGACGTCGATGTGTTCTTGTTTGATGAACCGCTGTCCAACCTCGACGCGAAACTGCGCACAGATTTGCGAGTTGAGCTTAAGCGTCTGCACCAGCAGCTGAAAAATACTATGATCTACGTGACCCACGATCAGGTCGAAGCCATGACGCTGGCAGACAGAATTTCGATTATGAAAGACGGCCTAATTGAACAGTTTGACACGCCTGAGGTAATCTACGCCAAACCTTGCAATAAATACGTGGCTGACTTCATCGGCTCCCCTGCGATGAACCTGTTTGCCGGTAATTTGAACGGCACGAACTTCACATGTGACGGTTTCACAGTAGATGTGGCGGGTTATGAGTTTGCCGATGACACCCGCACAGATGGTGCTGCATGGCTTGGCATCCGCCCCGAACATATTGTAACTGGAGATGTGGCGCAGGGCAGTTCTTTCGCTGGTGTCGCAGAGATCGACATTGTGGAACATATGGGCTCTGACACTCTGGTTTGGGTCAATTTTGCAGGCCAATCGGTTCGCGTGCGCACCGAGGGGCAATCGGGCCTAAAGTCCGGCGACACCCTATCAATCGGTTTTGATGCCGCACGGCTGCATCTTTTCGACGTTGCCACTGAAATCCGTCTTTAATTCTTGGAACCAAACATATGACACCAGCACTGCAACTCTATTCTATGCGCGATTGCGCGGATCAAATCGCACTTTTGACGCAACTGCCCGCTATGGGGATCACCCGTGTCGAAGGCTACGGCGGCGTTTACAGCGAGCCTGCGGCCTACCGTTCGGCGATGGATGCCAACGGTATTTCAATGCCGTCTGGCCACATGGGGCTGGATGACATCGAGGCTGATTTCGATGCCACGATGGGGATCATCGAAACCCTCGGCATTACCCATGTCTTTGCGCCCTATCTTGAGGAAAAGGACCGTCCTGATACGGTGAGCGGATGGGCCGCTCTCGGCCAACGCCTTAACGCGGTCGGTCAGAAATACACCGCTTGCGGCATCACCTTTGGCTGGCACAATCACGATTTCGAATTCGTGACTCTCGCCGATGGTAGCACTCCAATGGACATCCTTCTCGACGCCGCCCCGGATATTGCGTGGGAGGCCGATCTGGCTTGGATCGTGCGCGGCGGGCGTGACCCGAGTGACTATGTCCAGCGTTATGCTGGTCGCCTTTCGGCGATCCACGTCAAAGACATCGCTATGGCGGGCACCAATCTGGATGAAGATGGCTGGTCTGATCTGGGGGCCGGGACGATGGATTGGACCGCTCTCTTGCAAGCGTGCCGCAGGGCGTCCAGCGATCTGATCTACGCGCTGGAACATGACAAGCCGGGTGATCCTGTTGGCTACGCTAGCCGATCTGCCGCTGCGTTTAAAAACCTGTGGAGGAGCACCAATGACTAAAAACCTTGGCGTCGGCATCATCGGTTGTGGCAATATCTCTGCGGCCTACCTGCAACTGGCCCCAATGTTCAAAGGCTACGACATCGTCGCCGTGGCGGACATCAATATGGCCAATGCGCGCGCCAGAGCATCGGAGTTTAACGTGCGCGCCGACACGGTCGATGACCTGCTCGCGTCAAGCGACGTTGATCTGGTAATCAACCTCACCATTCCAGCGGCCCATGTCGGTGTGTCTCGTGCCATTCTTCAGGCGGGCAAACATGTTTATTCTGAAAAACCCTTTGTGCTGAGCCTGTCCGAAGCGGAAGAACTTGGGGACATTGCCAAAGAAAACAATCTGCGGATCGGCTCCGCGCCTGACACGTATATGGGGGGGAGCCACCAAATGGCACGCTCACTGATTGATGCGGGTGCAATAGGCAAAGTCACCTCAGGCACGGCTGTTGTCATGTCCAGCGGTATGGAAGACTGGCACCCGAACCCTGATTTCTTTTTTCAAAAGGGTGGGGGGCCGATCCTTGATTTGGGGCCTTATTACATCTGCAATCTGGTGCAGCTGCTTGGCCCTGTCCAAAAAGTCACGAGCTTTACCGGAATGGCTAGTGACACCCGCACCATCCGGAACGGCCCGCGTAACGGTGAAACCGTGCCGGTTGAAACCCCGACAACGATCCATTCGGTTCTGTCCTTTGCCAATGGCGCGATCATCACGCTTTTGGCCAGTTGGGATGTATGGGCCAGCAATCACCCGATTATGGAGCTTTATGGCACCAACGGGACCATGGATTTGCCAGACCCAAATTTTTTCGGCGGCAAACTGACCGTGACCGAACGCGGTGGTGATCCGATTGAAAAATCGTGGGACCATCCGTTCAGCGTCGCCAATTTCGAAGATGTGCACGCCAACTATCGTGGGGCAGGGCTTGCCGATATGGCCTTGGCGATTTCTGAGGATCGTCCGCACCGCTGCAACGACGCCTTTGCGACCCATGTTGTCGAGGTTATGACAGCCATCCTCCAGGCCGGTGAAACTGGAAACGTCATGACACTGACAACCACCTGTGGCCGACCTGACGCCATGGGCCCTGATCAAGCCCGCGCCCTTTTAGCATGATCGAAAATTATCGGAGAATGAAATGACCAATTCCATCAAAGGCCCTGCGCTGTTTCTGGCCCAGTTTCTTGGCGATGAAGCGCCGTTCAACTCCTTGCCCGCGATTGTCGAGTGGGCCGCGGGATTGGGTTACAAAGGTGTGCAAATCCCGTCGTGGGATGCGCGGGTCTTTGACTTGGACAAGGCCGCGAGCAGCAAGGATTACTGCGATGAGGTCGCAGGAATTTGTGCAGAATACGGCGTAACCATCACCGAACTGTCCTGCCATCTGCAAAGCCAGATTGTGGCCGTGCATCCCGCCTATGACACCGCGTTTGATGCTTTTGCGCCCGCGTATTTGCACGGCAAACCGGCTGAACGTCAGGTATGGGCGGTTGATCAGGTTACCAAGGTGGCGCAGGCGTCGAAAAACCTTGGCCTTGCGGGCGCCGTGGGCTTTACCGGATCACTTGCGTTTCCATATCTCTATCCATGGCCCCAGCGCCCAGCAGGCCTTGTCGAAGATGCGTTTGAAGAGTTGGCGCGACGTTGGAAACCCATTCTGGATATCTATGACGCCGCAGGCGTCGATTTCGGTTTTGAAGTCCATCCGGGAGAAGACGTGTTCGATGGCACGACTTTTGAACGTTTCCTTACCGCGCTCGATGATCATCCGCGCTGCAGGATCACCTACGACCCCTCACACTTCCTTTTGCAGCAGCTGGATTACCTCGCATTTATCGACATCTACCACGAGCACATCAGCGCCTTTCACGTCAAAGACGCGGAATTCAATTCAACGGGCAAACAAGGGGTTTATTCCGGTTACGCCGATTGGACCGACCGCGCTGGCCGCTTCCGGTCCCTAGGCGATGGTCAGATCGATTTCAAAGGCATCTTTTCAAGGCTCACCCAATACGGGTTTGACGGTTGGGCGGTTCTCGAATGGGAATGCTGCCTGAAACACCCCGAACAAGGCGCAGCCGAGGGTGCGCCATTCATTGCTGATCATCTGATCCGCAAAACCGAACGGGCGTTTGACGACTTTGCGGGTGGTAGCACCAATCGGGCCGCTCTTCGCAAATTGATGGGGTTCTAGAATGGCCCCGCTCAAGCTTGGCATGGTTGGAGGCGGCCAAGGCGCGTTCATTGGTGGTGTTCACCGGATGGCTGCGCGCCTGGACGGGTGTTTTGACCTCGTGGCCGGAGCGTTCTCGTCCGATCCCGACCGTGCCCACGCCTCCGCCGCTGAGCTTGGCATCGCGGCGGATCGTTCCTACGCGGATTTCAACGAAATGGCCAAAGCCGAGGCCGTACGATCTGATGGAATTGACGCTGTCTCCATCGTCACGCCCAACCACTTGCACGGGCCGATTGCTGAGGCTTTTCTGGCGCAGGGCATTTCAGTGATTTGCGACAAGCCGATGACCGCAACCTTGGCGCAAGCTGAAAGCCTCCTGTCTGCAGCCCAATCTTCCAAGGGGCACTTTTTCCTCACCCATAATTACACCGGCTATCCGATGATCCGCCAGGCGCGTCAGATGGTGGCCGAGGGTGTACTTGGCGAAGTTAGGATCGTTGAGGCGAACTACCTGCAGGACTGGCTCAGCGAGGCCCCCGCTGAGGATAACAAACAAGCCAAATGGCGGATGGACCCGGTCTTGTCTGGTGGGGGTGCTATCGGCGATATCGGCACTCACGCCTATAATCTTGCGTGTTTCGTCATTGGACAGCGGGCCACATCACTAAGTGCCACATTACGTTCTCACGTTGCCGGGCGATCGGTAGACGATGATGCACGCGTTACCTTGCGGTTTGATGCTGGTGCACGGGGCCATATCTGGGCCAGCCAAGTCGCGATTGGCAATGAAAACAACCTTACACTGGCAATTTATGGCAGTGAAGGATCACTGCGTTGGGCGCAGGAAAATCCGAACGTTCTGTGGTTTTCCAAACTGGGACAGGCGCCCCAGATGATCACCCGGGGTGGTGGTGCTGCAGGCCCTGCGGCCGCCGCCGTCACGCGAATTCCAGCGGGCCATCCCGAGGGCTATCTAGAAGCTTTTGCAACGCTCTATCGAGAGGCTGCGGACGTTATCGCTTCACAGAACCTGGACGGTGCAACGTTGGGAGTCCAAGAGGGTTTGGATGGAGTGCGGTTTGTAGACGCCTGCCAGCGATCATCGCGTGATGAGGCATATTGGATTGACCTTCGTTAGGCATCTTACCGGCACTGTCAGAAGAAACTAACTTGAGACTGGGCAGGCGGTTTCGCAGCCTCGCCGTATGACAAAACACTCCCCATTCAGGTACTTTAAAACGAGCTCCGAGATTATTCGGTTTGCCGTAATACTGTATGTGCGTAAGGCGGTTAGCGTCACTGTTGGACGGCGTTCAAACAAGACACGAAGAAGGAGAGGAAGAAAAATGCAAGGATTTGGTGTTCATACCAGCATGTGGACCATGCAGTGGGACCGCAAAGGGGCAGAGCGCGCGGTAAAGGCTGCGGTCAATTATAACATGGATTTTCTGGAGATCGCACTTCTTGATGCGTCGTCGGTTGATGCCGAACACACGCGTCAACTGTTGGAAAACCACGAGATGAACGCCGTTTGTTCATTGGGCCTTCCAGAAGCTGTTTGGCCGTCAAGAAACCCAGAGGGAGCAATAGATTATTTGAAGGTTGTACTCGATACCGCTAAGGCGATGGGCACCATGGCGGTTTCTGGTGTTGTGTATGGGGGTATCGGCGAGCGTTCAGGCCAACCACCCACTGAAAGTGAGCTGTCAAACGTTGCCGGAGCGCTTGAAGCTTCTGCAAAGTATGCGAAGTCGCTTGGATTGCAATTCGGGATCGAACCGGTCAATCGCTACGAGACACATTTGCTCAACACTGGCTGGCAAGCACGTGAAATGATCGAACGCATCGGGTCGGACAACATTTTCATCCACCTCGACACATATCATATGAACATCGAGGAAAAGGGCGTGGCGAACGGAATTCTGGATGCGCGAGAACACCTTAAATACATCCATCTGTCGGAAAGTGATCGCGGAACGCCTGGTGAAGGCTGCTGTAATTGGGACGAGGTGTTTGGCGCGCTTGCCGCTATCGAATTTAAGGGCGGCTTGGCTATGGAGAGCTTCATTAACATGCCCCCAGAAATTGCGAATGGTTTGTCCGTTTGGCGTCCGGTCGCACCAAGTTTTGAGGAGGTTATGGATAGAGGACTGCCCTTTTTGCGAAACAAAGCTGCTCAATACCGACTGATCTAACGAACGTCTGTACAGGCGTGGACGGTACTATCAGACAAAACTAACTTGAGCCGTGCAGTGCGGTTTCGTAGCCTCGCCGTATGACAAAACACTCCCCATTCAGGTACATAAAACTGGGCACGCGATTATAGCACGATCTTGCCTAGGCCCGTGGACCGGGGGCCAAGAGCCAGTGCTCTATCGGACAATAGAGTACGCACCGTCGACCTATTACCGGCGTTGCCGCGACACAGTTGGGATTGGTTAGTTTTGCTCGGGCCGCGGTCCTTGGACCAAGTCACGCATGCCTAGCAAAGTGATCCAACATGGGGTATAATAAAACCCCATAAACC
>Ga0209631_10007390_pt1 | contig 11035 bp, 11 predicted proteins | sample COG_08_FD_184752 | JGI IMG/M metagenome (GOLD analysis project Ga0209631, IMG submission 184752) | Pelagic Microbial community sample from North Sea - COGITO 998_met_08 (SPAdes) (version 2) | ecosystem: Environmental > Aquatic > Marine > Neritic zone/Coastal water | place: Helgoland, sampling... | reverse complement strand
TCCTCTAAATCAGATGATAGCTTGGATCTATTGTGATAATGGATTTCCATTCCAAATCCTTTGGCTCTTTTTGCTACAGCTCTACCAATTCTTCCCATTCCTAGTATTCCTAACCTCTTATTTGACATTTGCTTTCCTAATAAAAAATCCCAAGACCATTTCCAATTTTGTGTTTCAGCAGCAATTCTTCCTTCATAAGCTTTTCTAGAAGCTCCTAAAAGAAGCAATATTTGAATATCTGCCGTTGCGTCAGTTAAAACATCCGGGGTATTAGTTACAGAGATTCCTTTTGCTCTAGCGGCTTTAAAATCTATATTTCCAAAACCAACTGCTCCATTAGCAATAATTTTAATAGAACTTGATAATTTTGAAATAGTATCAGAGTTAATAGGGTCAGTAACAGAACTTAGAATACCATCACAATTATTAGAACCTTCGATTATTTCTTCAGCACTGTAAATTTTGTCATTAGTATTTAGCTTTACTTCAAATAACTTTTGAAGTTTTTGCTCATTTTCTTTTAAAAGTTTGCGAGTAACAAATACTTTTTTCATAATCAAAAATTTTCTAACTTGTAGGGCTTAGGACCACCAGTAAACCAATCTAATAATTCAACTGTATGAATAATTGGGATTTGAGTTCCATTTGATATCTGTGTCATACAACCTATATTTCCAGTTGAAATAAAATCTGGAGAAACTTTTTCTATATTACCTACTTTATTTTTTAATAAGATTTTTGCCATTTTTTGATGGAGTATATTGTAAGTTCCTGCTGAACCACAACATAGATGTCCTTCGGGTATATCGATTACTTCATTACCTGTTTTTGAGATCAAATCTTTTGGCTGTTGGTGTACTCTTTGACCATGCTGCATAGAGCAAGCTGAATGGTAAGCAATTTTATATTTTTTTTCATCGCTTGTTTTAATTTTTAAATCTAAGCTCTCTTCAAGATACTCAGTGACATCTTTTGTTAGTTCAGAAATCTTTTTAGCTTTTTTCTTCAAATCATTATTATTTTTAAAAATGTGACCATAATCTTTTAAAGTTGTGCCACATCCAGATGTATTGCTGATAATTGCATCTAACCCATTAGCAATATATTCCTCATGCCATTTTTCTATATTTTTAACAAAAGATTGGTGTGCAAGATCTTTTTTTCCTAAGTGATGATTTAATGAACCGCAACATTCTATTTCTGGCATAACAACTACCTCTACATTATGTCTATTAAGTATTCTTATTGTCGACTCGTTTATTTCTGGAGAAATGACTCGTTGAACACATCCAGTTAGCAAAGCAACTCTTGAAATTATTTTACCACTTTCAGGTTTATAAATTTTTTGTGTTTCAATTTTTTTTGAAGGAATTTTATTTGGCATCAAATTAAGTGAGTTTTTTAAAAATTTAGGTAAAAGAAAACTAAATGGTTTAATCAGTTTCGATAAGTAGGCTAAAGCCAAAAAAACTTTTGGTCTAGGTAAAACAAAAGATAATATATTTCTAAATAAACGATCAAAAAAAGGTCTCTTGTAAGTCTCTTCTACATAATTTCTACCGTGGTCGATTAAATGCATGTAATTTACTCCTGAAGGGCATGTCGTCATACACGAGTAGCAAGAAAGGCAACTGTCTATATGCTTAACAACTTTTTTGTTTGCTGGTTTTTTATTTTCAAGCATGTCCTTAATGAGATAAATTCTTCCTCTTGGACCTTCAAGTTCTTCACCATTAACGCAAAAAGTTGGACAAGTTGCATTGCACATACCGCAATGAACACACTTCCTTAAAATGCTCTCGCTTGATTTATTGTCTTTATCTAGAAGCTGTTTGTCAGTAAAAGATGTTTGCATTATATTCCCGTATACATTTTACCTGGATTAAAAATTCTTTTTGGATCAAAACTTTTTTTTATTTTTTCAGAAATCTTATACTTAATTGGGTCTATTGTAAAAATATCAGCAGATGCTTTCATATCCTCCTCAACTTTGATTATAGTAAAATATCCATTATGGTCTTTAGTAATATCTTTTATTTCATTTAGAATTTTAATCGAGATATCATTAAGCTCAAGCCAAATAAGGCTTCCACCCCAATCTAAAAAATAACTTAAATCAACATTTTTTAATTTTTGTAAAAAATTTAAGGTTTCGCTGACAGGAACCACAACTCTAAGTAAATTTTTTTCTGTATTTGAGAAAACTTCAAGATTTTTAGTCTTTTTCCAAAAAATATTTGACTGTTCAACGTTCAAAACTGAATATTCATTTTCAAGTAAATCTAATTCCTCGGATAATCTTTTAATTCTTTGGTCTACAGAATTTGTCGGACCTTCTACTCTTATACCTATTAAAGCACCCTTGTGAATTAGATCATTAAAAGAGAAATGTTTTTCAAAAGAATCTGGATAGAAAACTCCGCCTGAAGGATCTATGGACGAAGATAATGATTTTCCTAAATACTCTAAAGCCGTTTTTACGTGGGGATTATTTATAATTAGTGTTTTGCTTGTCTCTGGTTTTGGTAAAACTTTGACTGATAATTCTGTCAAAACTGTCAAGGTTCCAAAAGATCCTGAAAGTAACTTACATAAATCATATCCTGTTACATTTTTAACTACTGTTCCTCCAGATTTTATTGTTTCACCTTTGCCATTAATTCCTTGAAAACCTAATAAGTGATCCCTTGCACTACCTACTTTAAATCTTCTAGGGCCAGCAAAATTACATGACACTACTCCACCAATTGTACCAGAATTACTTTTACCAGAAAATAAATACCCGAAGTCCGTTGGTTCAAAAGCAAGCTGCTGATTATTTTTATCTAGTTCTTTTTCTATTAGTTCAATAGGCGTCCCTGCTTTTACTTTAATATAAAGTTCTTCTGGCTTATATTCAATAATTCCAGAGTATTTAGATAAATCTAAAGTTTTTTCTGCCTGAAAGTTTCTGCCTATTTTATTTTTTGAGTTAAGACCATTTATCTCAAGAGGAATGCTTTTTTTATAAGATTCTTTAATTATCTCTGAAATTTGTTCCCTTGTTATGGGCTTAAGAACTGATTGGTTAAAATCTAGGAATGTCTGGGAATTTTGTTTTTCCTCCATGGACATGAACCCTTCCTTCCTCAGCGCATTTTCTAAGAATTGGATATACTTTTCCAGGATTTAATAGAGAATTAGGATCTAAAGCAACTTTAATTGTAAGTTGTTGTTGGATATCTTTATCATTAAATGCTTCGCACATTAATTCTCTTTTCTCAATTCCAACACCATGTTCACCAGTTAAGGCTCCGCCAACTTTGACACAATATTTTAATATGTCTGCGCCGAATTCTTCACATTTTCTTAATGACTCTGGATTGTTTGCATCAAACATAATGAGAGGGTGTAAATTTCCATCCCCTGCATGAAAAGCATTGGCTACTGGCAAATCATATTTTTTTGATAGTCTTGAAATCTCATTTAAAACTTCAGCTAATTTTCCTCTAGGTATTGAGCCATCCATACACATGTAATCGGGTGCTAAAACTCCGCAAGCTGGAAAAGCTGCTTTTCGACCAGCCCAAAATTTTAATCTTTCTTCGTTTGATTTGCTTAATTTTAAACTTGAAGAATTATTTTTTTCTGCAATTTGTTTTACTTTACCTATGTAATCCTCAACTTCGTGTTCAGTTCCATCAAATTCTACTATCATCATAGCTTCAGCATCTGTTGGATAACCGGCTTTTGAATAGTCATTCGTTGCTTTCGTCAGAGCCTTATCCATAATTTCCATTCCTGCTGGAATGCACCCTTGAGCGATAATTTCTGCAACACAGTTTCCTGCATCCTCAATTGTTGGAAAACCAACTAAAGCGGCTTTCACAACTTCAGGGGCTTTTAAAATTTTTACTGTCACTTCAGTAATAACTCCAAGTAGACCCTCTGAACCTGTCATCAAACCTAGAAAGTCATATCCTTCTGAGTCCATTGTTTTGCCACCGAATTTAGTTATGGTTCCATCCATTAATACAACTTCAATACCTAAAAGATTGTTTGTGGTAGCTCCATATTTTAGAGAGTGAACACCTCCAGAATTTTCGGCAACATTTCCACCGATTGAACATGCTATTTGACTTGATGGATCTGGAGCGTAATAAAATCCTTTGTCTTGAACAGCATGTGTAATAGCTAAATTTGTTACACACGGTTGAGTTACAACACATCTGTTTTCATAATCTATTTCAAGAACTTTATTAAATTTTCCCATAGCCATTAAAACACAATCTTCTAAAGGCATTGATCCCCCTGATAAACCTGTGCCGGCACCTCTTGGAACTACTTTAATTTTATTTTCATTACAATATTTCAAAATTTTACTAACTTCCTCAACAGTTTCAGGCATAGCTACCGCTAGAGGCATTTTTCTATATGCTGTTAAACCATCTGTTTCAAAAGGTCTAAGTTCGTCGGGATGTGAGAGTACATTTTTTGGTTTTATAATTGATCCCATATCAGAAACAATTTTATCTTTATTTGATAAGATTGAACTATCGACTTTTGGCATTTGTAAACTGCTCATATATTTTACCTTATATTTTTAATTGTTTTTGGTCAAAATACTTTAATGACCTACTTTAGCATTTTCCCAATTTTTTCTAGGGCTTTTTGAATATTATCCTGTGACGCGGCAAAGCTAAATCTAACGTAATCTATTGATGTTTTCCCAAAAGCAGTTCCTGGCACGATTGCTACACCAGCCTCATGCATACATTTTTTTGAAAATTCTGAGCCATTCATTCCTGTTCCTTTTACATTAGGAAAGGCATAAAATGCGCCTCCGGGCATGCTACACGTTACACCAGGTAAATCATTTAGTCCTTTGTGAATTAGTTTTCTTCTTTGATCAAATTTTTTCATCATTTCATGAATAGGGTCGTCTGGACCATCTAGTGCTGCTATACCCGCAAATTGTGAAGGGGCATTCACACAAGAAAAACTGTTTATTGCTAATTTAGTGATGTGAGGTATCAATTTTTCTGGCCATACACTCCAACCCATTCTCCAACCAGTCATTGAATAAGCTTTACTCCATCCATCTAATACTATTAACCTGTCTTGAAGATCAGGGTAGTTAAAAAATGTTGGCATTTTTTTTCCATCATAAATCTGTCTACTATAAATTTCATCGCTAAGAATCGCTACGTGGGGATATTTTTTTAATCCCTCTGCAAGAAAATCAATTGAAGATTTTTCAACAAAACTTCCAGTTGGATTGTTTGGATTTATTAAAACAAGTAATCTAGTTTTATCTGTAATTAGTGATAAAATTTTTTCTGGATCAAGCTTTAAATCTTTATCTTCTGTCAAATCATATGGGACGGGCTTTGCACCTGTGTAATTAATCATAGACTCATAAATTGGAAATCCTGGCGTAGGGTGAATTATTTCTGCACCTGGTTCACCAATCATTGAAATAGCAAAGTACATTGTGGGCTTACCGCCTGGCATAATCATTACTCTTTCAGGACTAATATCTTTTTTGTAAAGTGATTTAATTTTTCTCGATACAGCCTCTCTACATTCTAAAATTCCATTAGCTAAAACATATCCGTGATGACCCTCATCAATTGCTTTTTTGGCTGCTTCAACTACATGTTTTGGTGATTTAAAATCAGGTTGCCCTAAACCTAAATGAATCATTTCTTTGCCTTGAGCTTCAAGTTTTTTAGCTTCAGCTAAAATACTAAATGCTGACTCGGTTCCTAATCTTTCTAAATTTTTTGCTAATTTCATTATATTATTATAATTTTGTTTATATTTCCTACAAATTTTTTTATTGCATTACCGGTATGCAATTTTAGTTTTATTGAGTTCTTTAACAGTTTTGCAGCCTAAGAGTATCATATCTCTTCTGAGTTCATCTTTCATTCTTTTTAAAATTTGTTCAACACCCGCTTGACCACCTGCGCCTAGTGCAAATAAAAAACCTTTTCCAAAACTACAAGCCGTTGCCCCTAGAGAAAGAGCTTTTAAAACGTGTGTACCCCTTCTTATTCCTCCATCTAGAATTATTTCTAAATTATCACCAACCGCATCTTTGATTGCTGGTAATTGATCAAATGGAGACCTTGAACCATCAAGCTGTCTACCACCATGATTTGAAAGCAAAATTGCAGATGCTCCAATATCAACTGCTTTTTTTGCGTCTTCCACTGACATCACTCCTTTTATTGCAAATGGACCGCCCCATCTTTTAATGCAATATTCTGCATCTTTCCAACTCATCGCAGGATCATATTGCTCATTAATATAATCCATAACCCCTTTAGCTATACTTGATCCCTTTTTCGTGAAATCTTTTACATTTGCTAGCTGAAATTTTTCATGCGTTAAATAATTAAATGTCCACTTTGGACGTTTCATAAAGCCTAAAATACTTTTTAAAGTTAGCTTAGGTGGTGTTGTGAACCCCCACCTGTGATCTCTTTCACGATTTCCTGCAGTAACTGTATCAACTGTAAGACACATTGATTTAAAACCAGAACTTTTACATCTATCAATTAGGTTATCAGTTAGTCCTTTTATTTTATGTATATATATTTGGAACATTTTTGGTCCACCTGATATATTTGATATTTCCTCAATTGAAGAAGTTGCCATAGTAGACATACTGTAAAAAGTTCCAAATTTTTCTGCAGCTTTTGCACTAGCCTTGTCACCTTCGTGGTGAAAAAGTCTTTGCATTGCTACAGGAGATAAAAATAATGGCATATCAATTTTTTGGCCAAAGACAGTTGTTGAAAGATCCGGTTCTCCCACACTAGCTAAAATATTTGGAACTAAATCACATTTTAAAAATGATTCTGTGTTTCTTTTGAGTGTTGTTTCGTCATCAGAGCCTCCATCAATATAATGAAAGATTGGAGCTGGTAAATTTTTTTTTGCTAATTTTCTAAAATCTTCAAAATTGTAACAATCATTTAAACTCATTACATTTAAAAATTTTTAGAGAAAGTTATTTGTTGATTGTCTGTTCCTGGATTTGTATCTCCCCAATCACTATTAGAGATATGACTATAGCTATAGCTTAATTTTGAGTTTTCAAAAATATCTAGTCCTACTTTTATTTCACTTTTAAATTCTAAAACACTTCCAAGATCTTTTCCTCCTCCTTTTTCATAATACCCTGGAGCAAAACTTGGTAGAATCTTTAAAGGACCTAATCCATATTGACCTTCAACTCCAGTGTATAAATATAATGAACTATTCCCTGTCATAAAAGCACCAGTTACAGGTTTAAATTTTCCAAAAAAAGTATCTCTGAACAAATTTGGATTTTTATGCTCTATACCAAACAAAGATGTTTTATCATCACCTTCTTTATCGATTAAATCAAAAGTGCCTGTATAAAATGAAATTTCACTATCACCTTCGTTAGCTAAGACCAAGTTATTAGTCCAAAATATAATCAATATTGTTATTAGAGCTTTGAATTTCATATTTAAAAAATACAACTAAATGGTTAACTTGTACAGTGACCTTTATAAATTTCTTTTTCTTTTTATTATCAAGAAGATAATAACTCCCCCCAGGATAAGGGCTAAATAGGGCAAAAACCATAACAAGAAATTGTGTTGATTAAGTTGAGGTTTAAATACAATCCATTCTCCATATTTATCTGCCATAAATGAATAAATTTCTTCTTCGGTTTTTCCTTCTTTGATTAAATCTTTAATCACTAACTTTACTGTTTGGGCAAAGTCAGAATTGGAATCTGCAATAGATTGTCCTTGGCACACTAGACAACGTAGGTTTTTATGAATAGTGTTTTGATCTATTGTTTTTTCAGTTCCACAAAGTAGACTAAAATTAAAAAGTACCGTAATTAAAACTAATATAAATTTCATAATTAATTAATAATTTCTATGATTGAATTGAAATCATTAGTAGACAATGGTCCTACAAATTTTTTTAAGATTATTAGATTTTTATTCACTAGAATGCTTTCAGGTATACCATAAGTACCAAAAATTATTGAATGTTTACCTTGCTCATCTTTAGCTAAAAAATCATATGGGTTACCAAAATTATCTAAAAATATCTTTGCTTGCTTTTTTTTATCTTTGAAATTTATACCCAATAGTTTCAAATTTTTTTCTTTAGAAAGTTTAATTAGAAACGGATGCTCTGCTCTACATGGTGCACACCACGATGCCCAAAAATTAATTAACGTATAATTACTTTTTTTAAAAATATCTTTTTGATAAAATTTATTTTCATTAAAATATTCAAGACTTATATTGGGAATTTTTTTTCCAATTAAAGAATTTGTTCTATAATTCACATCTTTGTTTAAACTGATAAAAAATACTCCCATTATAAAAAGGATTATTGCAGGAACTATTATTTTAATTATTCTTTGCATTTTTGAATAATCTTATTAGTCCTCCAAAAACGATCATAATTGTAGAAATCCATATCCAAATCATTAATGGTTTTTTTTGAAATTTAATATTGTAATAGTCAGATCTATCGATATTACTCATTGTTATATAGTAATCTTTTAAAATATTGGTTTTAATTGCAGCCTCATAAGTTAAAGTTTTAGGATTTTCATATATTCTAATTTCGGGCTTCAAAATATCCTTTATACTTGTCTCTTTGTTGCTTATTTCTAATTCACCAATTACAGTTTTATAGTTAGGAAAATTTTTTAATTCTAAATTTTGTAATTTTAAAGTGTAATTATCAAAGTTTTTTATCTCTCCTAATTTGATATTATAATCTTTTTCTATTGAAAAATTATCATTTAAACCAATAAAAAGTACTAGAAATCCAAAAGAAGCATGAGAAACTATTTGAGCAAAATCAATTTTTTTGTCTCTATAAGATTTAATCGCATCAAATGAGGATGAGATGATCAAAAAAAGTGCCGATATAATAATTAAATTAGATAGAATGCTATAGCTTTTAAATAAAAAAATTATTAAAAAATTTATTAATAAAGATCCCGCTAGAATAAATATGTAATTTTTTAAATTTTCAAATCTTGCTTTAATCCATTTTACCTTTGGTGCAATTGCCATAAACAAAAGAAATATTGTTACAAAGGGTAATATCACTATATTGTAAAAGGGTGGCCCAACTGAAATTTTATTCTTTGTTAGGACATCAGTGAATATGGGGTATATTGTTCCCAAAAGAATAGTTATTAAATAAAACATCATAAACCAATTATTTACTAGGATAAATGTTTCTTTACTATTTGGATTTAAATCATAATCTTTCTTTTTATATTTTTTAAATAACAAATAAATAGATGAAAAAATCATTAAACATAAAAATAATAAAATATAAATTCCTCTCGCAGGATCACTAGCAAAAGTATGAACTGAATTTAAAATTCCTGATCTCACAAGAAATGTTCCTGTAACGCTTAAGATAAAAGTCAATAAACATAAAGTGATAACCCAAAAATAAAATAAACCTCTTTTTTCAAAAACTATTAAAGAATGAAAAAGTGCTGTCATTGCAAACCAAGGTAGTAAAGACACATTTTCTACAGGATCCCAAAACCAAAAGCCTCCCCAGCCCAATTCATAATATGCCCATATAGAACCAACTAGGATTCCAAGTGATTGGAAGCTCCAAGATATTAAAACCCAATTTTTAATTGATTGGGCAAATGAATTTTGAGAATAATTTGTTATTAACGAAGCCATCGCTGCCGAAAAATATATGGATGAACCAACAAACCCTATATAAAGCAAAGGTGGGTGAATTGCTAATGCTGGGTCTTGCAAAATGGGATTTAATCCCAATCCTTCTTTTGAAATTGGTGACAGAATGCTAAAAGGATTTGAATTAAACAAAATAAAAAATAAAAAACCAATTATTAAAATATTTTGTATTATTAATGTGATTATTCTAAACTGTTTAGGATGTTCTCTGGTAAAAATTAAAAATAAAAAAGAAAATATTATAAGAATAACAACCCATAATAATAAGCTACCTTCATGATTTCCCCACGTTCCAGCAATTTTGTAAAATGTAGGTTTTAAAGTATGCGAGTTTTGATAAACAGTTATTAAAGAGAAATCTGACACAATAAACGCTGCAATTAACGTAAAAAAACAAATAATTATTAAAGTGCTTTGAAGGGCGCTTATTTGATAAATTTTTTTAGGGATTATACTTTCAGTTAATTTTAAACATCTAAAAGCAGAGTAAATTAAGGTAAAACCTAATATAATATTTAAGAATAATAATAAATTTCCAAAGTTACTTAACATTTTTTTTCATTATATCTTTTAATTCTGGCGGCATATAACTTTCATCATGTTTAGCTAAAATTCTGTCAGCAATAAAAAAGTTTTTATCTAGTAATTTTCCCTCTGCAACAACACCTTTTTCTTCTGAAAATAAATTAGGAACTGCGCCTCTATAACTAATTTGTAATTCATTTTTAAAATCAGTTATTGTAAATTTTATCTCTTCTTCACTAATAAATAACGAGTTTTTTTTAACCATTCCACCAACTCTTATTTTTTTATTAAAATTTATATCTTGACTTACTTTTATATCAGTTGGTGACTTAAAATATAAAATATTTTTATCTAAAGATCGTATTACAAAAAGAATAGCTAGACCCGAAATTAATAAAAGGACTATTAAGAGTGATGCTCTTTTTTTAACTTTTTTTTGAAGCATTCACTGCTTTAGATTGTTTTGCTATAAGAGGACAAAACCTGAGAAGCTATTTTTGAGTTTCCTAAAACTAATTCTTTTTTTTCAGTTGAAAGCTCATTGATTTCTTTTGCAAATTCTCTTTCATATTTTTTAAGTGTTTTTTTAGTTTTATAAAAAACAAACGCGCATGAAAAAATAGTAATTGAGAATGATGCCCATACAAATAAACCATAACCGTTCATAGATAATAAATTTTGAATCATAACCTTTTTAAGTTTTTTTTCTTTATTCTAATGATTTCTGTCTTGTATTTCATTAGAAAAATTAGCGCACAATACATCAACATTACAAAAAACAAAAG
>Ga0209631_10007388_pt1 | contig 11038 bp, 9 predicted proteins | sample COG_08_FD_184752 | JGI IMG/M metagenome (GOLD analysis project Ga0209631, IMG submission 184752) | Pelagic Microbial community sample from North Sea - COGITO 998_met_08 (SPAdes) (version 2) | ecosystem: Environmental > Aquatic > Marine > Neritic zone/Coastal water | place: Helgoland, sampling... | reverse complement strand
CGTTTATAGATAATGTTGCAACTATCAAAGCAATATTGAATTCAGCTTATTCAATTAATAAATACTCAAAATCTTTAGAAGCCTCAATCATTAACGCTGTAGGAGAGTGGGATGAAGTTAATCTAGGTCAAAAAAATGAATACATTAAATTTATTAATTTCAAAAACAAATTTTATAAAAAATTACCAAGATATAGATTTCTTTTTAGTCGGATTTCATACTTAATTATATTTTTTAAATCATTTTTTCCCTTGAAAAATTTAATTTTAAAAGACAAGCCTGATTATTTAATTATTCACTTAATAGTATCACTTCCTCTAATTCTTTTTAAATTATTTAATTTTGATACAAAATTGTGTTTAAGAATATCTGGTAAACCACATTTAAATTTAATTAGAAGGACACTTTGGAAATTTTCATCAGACAAAGTGCATTTGGTGTTTTGTCCAACTCAAGAAACAAAAGAAATCTTAATTAAAGAAAAAATTTTTAAATGTGAAATATTGACTTTGTATGACCCAGTTATTTACCATAAAGATATTAAAAAATTAAAAGATAAAAATATTTTTGATGAAAATAATTTTAAAAAAAATAATATCACAATGCTGGGAAGACTTACTAAACAAAAAAATCACCTACTTATAATTAATAACTTTCAATCAATCATAAAATTTTATCCAAACTTATGCATAAATATTTTTGGTGAGGGTGAACTAAACAAAGATCTTTCAAATCTAGTTAAAAAAAAAAGTTTAGATAAAAATATTATTTTTCACGGTTATACAGATAATGTTTTTAAATACCTCAAAGCAAGTAAAATTTTTTTGCTAACATCGTTATGGGAAGATCCAGGATTTGTTTTAATAGAAGCGGCCTACTGTGATACATTAATAGTTTCAAGCAACTGCCCAAGTGGACCAAAAGAATTTTGTGAAAAAAATTCAGGATTTCTTTTTGAAAACAACTCTGCAAAATCATTAACAGACACTTTACACTTAGCATTAAAAACAGACGAAAGAAATAAAAGAACAAAAATAATAAATGCAAAAAAAAAAGTAAAATTATTTAGCTTATTTTATCATTTTAAAACTTTAGAAAGATATTTATTAAACCAAAAATTATAAAATAATAAATAATGATTTGGTACAAAAAACTTATAAAAAATGAAAAATCAGAAATATAATTTATCTGAACTAATTATTTTCACACCCAATATCGATCATGGGGGTGTCGAAAAAAATTTGTTTTTATTGACAAATTTTCTCAGTAAAAAATTCAGTAAAATAAGTTTAATTACTTTTAACAGTTCTGATAAAAAATATTTTAATAAAAAAGTTAAATTTATAACTCCTAAAATTTTTTATGATATCAAAAATAGATTAATTAAGAATTTAATTTGCTCAATGATATTAATGAAGATGGTTTTTTTTGGAAAAAAAAAATTAATTTTTTCATTTAATTCAAATTTGTATGCAACTATATTAGCAAAAATATTTGGAGCAAAAATAATAATCAGGATAAATGCCTCACACAAATTATGGGCTAAAAATTTTATAAAAAAAAAGATATTTAAAATTTTTTTTAAATTACCTAATAAAGTTATTGTAAATTCAGTTGATTTAAAAAAAGAAATAGACAAGGAATTTAAAATAAAATCGAAATGTATATTAAATCCATTAAATAAAAAAAAAATTTTAAAGATAAAAAAGAATAATAAAAAACTTTTCGGTGTAAATCAAAAAACTTTTAAAATTCTTTTTTTAGGAAGACTTGTTGACCAAAAAGATCCCTTTACCTTTATAAAAAGCATAAAAAAACTACCTAAAGAATTAGATTTTAAAGCACTAATGATTGGAAGTGGATATATGAAAAAAAATATTTTGAAATATATTAAAGAAAATTCACTTCAAAAAAAAATAAATCAAATTGATTTTACTCCAAAAGCAGTACAATATCTAAATCAATGTGACCTTTTTGTTTTAACATCAAAGTTTGAGGGTTTGCCGAATGTTTTATTAGAGGCTCAATTCTTAAAAAAATATATAATTGCATCAGATTGCCCAACTGGTCCGAGAGAAATTCTTTTAGGTGGAAAAGCTGGTGATTTGATAAAAATGAAAAACTCAAAGCTGTTATCGCAAAGAATTATTAATTATTACTTTAATAGAAAAAAAAATGACTATAACAGAAAAATTCAATTAGGTTTTAAAAGATTGAATAGATACGATTTTAAGACTAATTGTGAGAAGTATTTCAACTTAATTAAAGAATTATCTTAATTTAATGGAAAAAAAAAATCTTGTAATATTTCTTCCTAATTTTTCGGCAGGTGGAGCAGGAAATTCAATACTAAATATTTGTAAAAATTTAAATAAAAAAAAATACAATATTTTTGTTCTATCTTTAAAAAAAAATTTTTATAGAAATGAACTATCCAAATATTGTAAAGAGGTTTTTGAAATAAATGGTTCTAGTACTCTTTTTTCACTAAGTAAGATTAATAATTACTTAGAAAAATTTGATAAAAATAATACTTTAGTTATTTCAAATATTAATTACTCAAACTCATTATTTGTCCTTTATTTCAAGATGCTAAAAAAATACAAATTGATAATAATTGAACGAACACCCTACCAAGAGCTCAGCATTTATTACTCTCTTAGAGACTTTTATAAAAAGATAATTATTAAAACGATAATTAAATTTTTTTATTACAAAGCAGACGCATTAATAGCAAATTCGAGAAAAACTGCTTTTGATTATCAAAACATATTAAAAAAAAATTGTTTTTATGTTTATCCGCTTTCATTTGAATCAAAAATTAATATTAAAAAAAAAGATAAGATTAATAATCCAGTTAAGTTATTAACAATTGCAAGATTATCTAAAGAAAAAAAAATCGAAGATCAAATTTATGCTTTAAAAAAAATTGCTAACACAAAATATACTTTGACCATAGTTGGTGATGGCGAATTAAAAGTATCTTTAAATAATTTGATAAAAAAATATAAAGTTAGAGCAAAAATAGTTAATTATTCAAATAAAAATAAGTTAAATTATCTAAAAAAATCAGATTTGTATATTTGTTCATCAGATTTTGAAGGTTTTCCAAACACCGTTGTTGATGCAATAAGTTTTGGTTTGCCGGTTATTTCATCTAGAAATCATGGAGGAATCTATGAAATTCTTTTAAATGGATCTGGTGGAGAATTTTATAAAACAAGGGATATAGACGATCTCTCATATAAAATAACAAATGCTGTCAAATTTTACAAAAAAATTTTAAAAAAAAGTAATATTGCTAAAAAAGCATTAAACAGGTTTTCTGTATCAAACATTAAAAAGTATGAAAATATATTTGATAAAATTTTAATCAAATAAATGACTGTTATTTTTATACCAATTAATTGTATTTTTGATTGAAACTTCTAGATTAGTAAAATTAAAGTTTCCTATTTTTTTTTTTATTTTTGTATTGCTGCCATGTGTTTTGTAAATATCTGCAAGCTGTTTTTTTCTTAAAATAATTTTTGTCTTAGGAGTAAATTTACCTATAAAATTTATAACTTTTTTTAGGCCAATAGGTTTATTGGAGCAAATGTTATATACTTCATGTTTATCATTTTTAACTTTTCTTAATTTTATAACTAAGGAAATTACATCTTTTATATATGTGAAATCTCTATAATGATTACCTTTATTGTTTAAAAAAAATTTTCTTTTTTTGTAGGCAGCATTTAACAGTTTCAACATAAACATGTCTGGTCTTCCCCATTCACCAAAAACTGTAAAAAATCTTAGACCAATAGATTTAAAATTATACATTTCAAAAAAATTCTGAGCTATCTCCTCATTAAATTTTTTCGATAAGCCATAAATGTTTTTAGGATTAATCTCTTCTTTTTCATGAAGTGGAAATCTATTATTATCTCCATAAACTGAGCTTGAAGATGCATAGAAAAACTTTTTAGTTTTAAAATTTTTAGCCACATTAATAAGATTGCTAAAACCAGAGACATTCGTGTCAATATAAGCAGATGGATTCTCCATAGAATATCTTACACCTGCCTGAGCTGCAAAATTATAAACTTCATCAAATTTAAAAGTTTTAAAAATTTTGATTATTTTATCTTTTTCTAATAAATCTATTTTTAAAAATTTGAAATTTTTATTTTTATTTAATAACTGTATTCTTTTTTTTTTTAATCTTACTGAATAGTAGTCACTAAAATTATCAATACCCACTATTTTTACATTTTTATTTTTTGATATTTCTTTTGCAAAATTAAAAGCTATAAATCCAGCAATACCTGTGATAAGAATTTTCATTTTTGAATATATATATATTAAATTTATAAAAACCACAAAGATGAATAATAAAATAAAACCTTGTGTAATTGGTCTCGGCTATGTTGGTTTGCCTTTATTTCTAAGACTCCAGGCAAAGTTTTTTTCAGTCGGTTTTGATAATGATAAAAAACGAATTAAAAATCTTAATAAAAAAATTGACACTAATAAAGAATTTGAAAAACAGAATTTAATTACTAAAAATAAATCATTTTTTAGCTCAGATAGCCGTGTATTAAAAAATTCAAATTTTTTTATTGTTACTGTCCCTACACCAGTCACAAAAAAAAATAAACCAGATATTTCACACTTAAAGAATGCCTCAATTTTAATAGCAAAAAGTTTAAAAAAAGGTGATATCATCATCTTTGAGTCTACTGTTTATCCTAGCACCACAAATTTTCTTATTAAAAATTATTTAAATAAATTCTCTAATTTAGTTGAAGGAATTCATTATTTTGTTGGTTATAGTCCAGAAAGAGTAAATCCAGGTGATAGTAAACACTCAATATCTAAAATAAAAAAAATCTTGGCTATACCAGGAAGTCTTAGAACAAAAAATAAAGTAAAATCAGTTTATAGACATGTATCTAAAAAATTAATTTTAACAAATTCAATAGAGTCAGCTGAGACTGCAAAAGTAATTGAAAACATACAAAGAGATTTAAATATTGCATTCATAAATGAAATATTACTTTTTACAGATAAAATGAATTACAATTTTGATGAAATTTTAAGATTAGCATCATCTAAGTGGAATTTTATGAAATTCAAACCAGGTTTAGTTGGGGGTCATTGTTTGCCAGTTGATCCGCATTATTTAAATTACATAGCTAGTTTGAATAAAATGAAATTAAAAACACTTCTTGCTGGAAGAGAAGTAAACAATTCTATGCAAAAATTTGTTTCAAAAAAGATAGAAGAAAAAATTATATCAATTCAGCAAAAAAAAATTGACCCAAAAGTCTTGATATGTGGTCTTACATATAAAAAAGATGTTTCAGACGTACGAAATTCACTATCTTTGAAAATTTTTATAAATTTAAGGAAAAAATATAAAAAAATTATTGGTTACGACTATGTCTGTGAGGACAAAATTTCTTTAAAATTTAAGATAAGAAGAAATATTGAAAGAATTAAAGATAGCTTTGATCTAGTAATTTTTTTAGTTGATCACAAAAAAAATAGATCATTATATAACTATTTTAAAAAACAAAATAAAACTATTGTAGACCCATTTAAACTTTATAAATAAGTGCAAAAAAATAAAAAACCTTTTTTTTCAATTATAACTGTTACTAGAAATAGTGAAAAATATATCGAAAGAAATATTAAAAGTCTTAAAAATCAAAGTTTTAAAAATTTTGAGCATATAATAATTGACGGTGACTCAAAGGATAAGACTTTACAAATAATAAAAAAATATAGAAAAAATGTTGATTATTTTATTTCAAAAAAAGATAGAAATATGTGGCATGCAATTAACAGGGGTATAAAAGTTGCGCGAGGTGAAGTAATAGGAATTTTAAATTCAGATGATGTGTTCTATAAAGATGGATTAAAAATAGCTAGAAATTACTTTATTAGTCAACGTTTGGATTGTTTATTTGCTTCAGTACAGAAAAAAAAAGTTCATCATGGTTTTGATCTAAGTAAAATTTATTATAAATTTAATATATTTCCGTCTCATTCAGTGGGGTTTTTTCTAAAAAAAAAAATATATGATAAAATTGGAATGTATGATGACACCTTAAAGTATTGTTCAGATTATGATTTGATCTTTAGGTTATCAAAAAAAAATTTGAAAATTGGCAAGACATCTAAAAGGGAAGTTGTTGGAAGATTTTATTCAGGTGGCATGTCTGAAAAATTAAATTATATTTCAAATATATATTATCAGTCAAAAGTAAGAATTAAAAATAAACAAAATATATTTTATGTAATTTTTTTATCAATATTAACTACTATTTATAAATATCTACTAAAAATTTTTAGATTTAAAAAAAATTAAATATAAACTATAAATTATTATGTCAATTCAGAGTTTTTTTGAAAATAAATTTAAGCACAATCGATCTTTTGTAAAAAAATTAAAAAGTTTTGCCAAATACTTTGGTTTTAATCTGGAGTATTGGCATAGATATGCAACTTACAAATTAATTAAAAAAGATATTAGTTTTTTAAAATTTGAAAATCTTGATGTTTTGGAAATTTCAGCTGGAGAATATTGGAAAGAAAATTATAAGTTTAAATCTTTTGATCAAATGGACTTTCCAGAGCATGATATATGCAAAAATGTTTATGGTGAAAAAAAATATGATCTTATTATAGCAGATAATGTATGGGAACATTTGAGATATCCTTACAGAGCTACTAAGAATGTTTTTAATATGCTTAAAGATAATGGATATTTTTTAGTCATCACACCTTTTCTAATTAGGGTTCACGAAGTTCCAATAGATTGTACAAGATGGACAGAGGATGGATTAAAATACTTTTTAAATGAAAATGGATTTACTTTGGATAAGATTTTTACAAATTCTTGGGGAAATAAAAAATGTGCGAAATCAGATATTAGAGAAGATTCAACATGGACAAGAATTGGCATTTATAAAGATATGACAAATAATAAAAATTTTCCTCTTCAAGTCTGGGCTTTAGCTAAAAAAAATTAATGGAAAAAAATAAAAAGTTAATTTCTATCATTATTCCATATTATAAAAAAAGACTTTTTATTTTCAAAACACTCAAATCAATATTAAATCAATCTTATAAAAATTTTGAGATAATAATTGTTTACGATGACATTGATATGTCAGATTTATATTATTTAAAAAAAATAATTAAAGGCAATAAGCAAATTAAAATTTTTGTTAATAAAAGCAATTTTGGAGTATCAAAATCGAGGAATATAGGAATAAAAAAAAGTAAAGGAAAATACATTGCATTTATTGATAGTGACGATACATGGAAAAAAAATAAGCTGAAGACTCAAATTCAATTTATGGAAAAAAAAAGATATATGATTTCCCACACTGATTATAAAATTATAAATAAGAATGATAAGATAATAGGATATATGCCTATCAAAAAAGTTCTTAATTATAATGATTTGATTTATTCCTGTGATATCGCTCTTTCTACAGTAATGATAAACAGTAAAATAAAACCCATAATAAAATTTCCCAATATAACCACTAAAGAAGATTATATACTATGGTTAAGTCTTTCAAAAAAATTTAAAATATATGGAATCCAAAAAAATCTCACATCATGGAGAAAAAACAATTCATCATTAGAATATATAATTAGAAAATTTAAGGATGCATTTATAGTTTATTCAAAATACGAAAAATTTAATTTTTTTAAGTCAATATTTTTTGTGTTATTTCTGTCAATAAACTTTTTAAAAAAAAGCATAGTCCAAAAATTCAATAAATGATAAATTTTATAATTTTCTTTATTATCCATTTTTTTATAAATAAAATTTGTTTAAAAACAAATTATTTAATAGATAAAAAAGATATATCTGATCACAAGAAAAAAATTATAACTGAAACTAAAACGCCTTTATCTGGAGGTCTTGTTTTTATTATTTTATTTATTTTTGTTATTCCTTACGAAAATTATATATTATTAGCGTCTTTAATTTTTCTTTATTTTGTTGGAATAATGTCAGATATAAACTATCTATCATCACCACCAAAAAGATTTGTGCTTCAAAGTTTGGTAATTTTAGCTTTAATATTGGGCACTGACCTAACAATTATCTCGTTGTCTATAGATTTTTTAGATAATTTATTAGAATTTAAAATTATAAATATTTTTTTTATTCTTGTTTGTTTTTTAGTATTAATTAATGGTTTTAATTTTTTAGATGGAATTAATACTCTCGTTATAGGTAATTTTATGATTTGTTTGATAGCAATATATTACACAGCAAATCAATATAGTCTTTCTATCAATTTTGATTTGATTAAAAATGTATTAACTATTTTATTAATTATTTTTATTTTTAACTTTTTTGGAAAGTCTTTTTTAGGAGACTCCGGAACTTATATGATAGGTTTATTAGTTGGATTCATTGTGATAAATTTTGCTTATAATAATTATCTAACTACTTCACCTTATTTTGCTGCATGTTTGTTATGGTATCCAGCTTTAGAAAATCTATTTTCGATTTTAAGAAGATTTTTTTTTAAAAATAAATTATCAAAAGCAGATAATAATCATTTACATCATTTGATTTATTTAAAGATCAGAAAACAAAAATTTTTGAAAAAAAATTTATGGATTAATACATTAACTGGATTAATTATAAATTGTTATGTATTTTTTTCAACTTATGTTGCTTCACTTAATTACAGTCATACCAAATCATTGTTATTAATCATTTTACTTAATATCTTTGTATATCTATCTTCATATTATTATTTTTCTAAAAGAGCAAAACTTAATTAAATGAATAATTTTAAACAAGAAAAATGTTATAAGTCCCAAGACCTCTGCATTAGCGCCATCAAAAATTTTTAATAAATAACCTTTTGATTAATTTTTTCTATTTTAAGAAAAATAGTTTTATCATATGCGACAATATTAAAAGTCCATCTTTAAAAGCATTCACCTTTTTTTTTCCAGCTATTCTAGATCTTTCGTGTGCTACAGTTGACAACAAAATATGACCTGCTCTTTGTGCTTTAATTGGTAATTCTACACAAAAAGAAAAATCTTTTTGTTTTAAATTTAATTTTTTTGCTTTTTCAGTTTCACCTAATACAAACGTATATAAGATGTCAGAAATTGGTAATGAAAAAATTATTTTTCCTAATAATGTAAATATCTTATTTCCTACATAAGTCACAACAGTATCATCATCACTACTTGCGTCATAGAGGTATCTAGATCCAAATATAAAACCTAAATTATTTTTTTTGCAACTCTCATGCATATTCTTAATTTCTGCTGGGTCGAATGATCCATCAGCATTAAAGATACAAAAAAATTGAGTTTTAATATTTTCTATTCCATAAATTAAGGCATCACCATAACCCTTGTTATTTTGGTATAATATTTCACAATTGTAATTTTTTATAGCTTCAATTGTTTCGGTATCGTTAGCACTTAATATCACACAAATATTGTATTCAAATTTTTTAAGTTCATCCAAAACTTTAGGTAAAGAATCCCTTTCATTCTTTGCAGGTATTATTAATGTTAAATCATTCATGAAAATATTTAATATAGTTTAATAATTGGCTGTATTATAATTAATATAAAAAAAATAGACATAAAAGATATTTTTTTCAAAAAAATATGATCAATTTTTTATTTTAAATTAGCTAAAGACAAAATAACTATAAGTGAGATACAATATTTTATCAATAAAAGCGATATTGTGAAGTAATTGAAAATAAAGTATAAAAATATTAGTTTTTTTAATGCACCCATATCTTTTATTTAAATAATGATACCCAATATATTTGTTTTATTTTCCTTCTATCTAATCATCATTATTAGTTTGATAGGTTATGGCTATCTATTTGAAAGGCTTTTCTACAGAGAAATTTTAGAGTCAAATTTTGGATATACCGGTTTAAGAGGAATTTTTTTATTAATTTTCTACTCTTTTTTATCACATTTTTTTTTCGCACACGGGTATTTACACAACGTCATTCTAACCTTGTTAGGTGTAATTTTTTTTACATTTTATATTCTAAAAGATACTAAAAAAAAAAAATATCCATTAATAATATTAGTAAATTTTTTCATATTATTTATTGGGATTATTATATTTAAGACTCATGATGATTTTCCATTTTATCATTTTCCCTACAGTTACTACATTACCCAAAATCCTTTACATATTGGTGTCGGTTTATTTAATAGTGGTTTTAAAACTCCATCTTCTATTTTTTATTTAAATTCATTATTTTATCTTCCAATAATTAAATATTACTCCTTTTATATTGCAACATTAGCGATCATGTTGTTCTCGAATACAATACTTTTATCAAATATTATTCACAAAATTAAATTAAAAAAAATTAATTATAAATTTTATTTAAGTCTTTTATTTTTTATATTTATAAATATTTTTTTTTATAGAATACAGGAACATGGGACAGATAGATCAGCACAGATATTAATATTAATATTATTTTTGCAACTATTGTCATTTATCAATTTCGATTTAAACTACAAAAAGAAGCTAGACATAATTTTAGTATTATTAGGAATAATAATTTCTCTTAAAGCATTTTATGTTCTTTATTTAATTTTATCTTTACCAATATTATTTATTTTGTATAAAAAAAAAAAGTTATTCATTATTAACGAGCTTTTTAGAAATAAAATTTTTTATATTTTATCGTCTCTGATAATTTTAATTTTAATAACATATTACTTAAATTCAGGTTGTCTAATCTATCCAGTTTATCAAACTTGTTTTGACGGTCTACCATGGTCAACAGGATCAGATGAAGTTAGAAAAATGAATGAATGGTATCAGCAATGGTCAAAAGCAGGGGCTACTCCAAATTTTAGAGTTGAAAATCCTCAAGATTATATAATTCAATTTAATTGGGTAAAAAATTGGTTTGATACGTATTTTTTTAATAAAGTTTCAGATTTTTTATTAGGATTGTTAGCAGTGTGCTTGATTACATCTGTAATTTATTACAATAAACAAACA
>Ga0209631_10007387_pt1 | contig 11040 bp, 9 predicted proteins | sample COG_08_FD_184752 | JGI IMG/M metagenome (GOLD analysis project Ga0209631, IMG submission 184752) | Pelagic Microbial community sample from North Sea - COGITO 998_met_08 (SPAdes) (version 2) | ecosystem: Environmental > Aquatic > Marine > Neritic zone/Coastal water | place: Helgoland, sampling... | reverse complement strand
ATCTCCTCCGTCTCTTGCCACAGCTGGGCGTATTTTGGTATCTAAAACTTCGATTATTTTATTAACTGTTTCATTGCTATTATTAGCCTTTTTAGGTTGTATTTTTTCATCTGTTAAGATCGGTTCATTATTTTTATCAAAATACTCATTTAAAAGAGAAATGACCATTGGTTTAAGTTCATTCCAAGTAACATCTTTTGTCTTTTTTACTGATAAAAAATTTTTGGAAAGTAAAATAAGTTCAACCCCTTTAAATTCTAAAAGTTCTTTTATAAATGTATTTGAAATTTCATTTTTTTTACTTTTTTGAAACTCTTCTGGACCAATAGCAGAAATAGTTTTTTCAGATAAAAACTTTAAAGAATCAGGGTTTGGTGTTGGTTCTGTTTGTATCATGTAGAATTTATATTATATCAATCCCACTATATCACGTATATTTTTAAGGTTTTCCTCAGCTATTATGTTAGCCTTTTCACTTCCTTTTTTTAAAATATCCTTTAAATGTGACTTATCATCCAGTAATTTTTGAATTTCTTTAGCTATTGGTGTGATTTCGCTAATTAAAATTTCTGCTAACTTCGTTTTTAAAAAAGAATATTGATTGCCAGCCATATCCTGAAGTGTTTTTTCTAGGGTTTTTTTAGATAGTTCAGAATAAATAGTTAACAAATTTAATGCTTCAGGTTTTTTTTCTAATAATTTTAAATTATCTGGAATTGGCTCAGAGTCAGATTTAGCTTTTTTAATTTTTTTATTTATTTCATCTGCGCTATCTCTTAAATTAATTCTTGAATAATCAGATTCCTCTGATTTACTCATTTTTTTAGTTGCATCTCTTAGACTCATAACTCTGGAGATTTTTTTTGATATTAGAGGCTCAGGAAGTGGGAAATAGTTTTCACATTTAAAATCATTATTAAATTTTTGAGCTATATCTCTAGATAATTCTAAATGTTGCTTTTGATCTGCTCCCACTGGTACATGAGTTGCTTTATATAGAAGAATGTCAGCTGCCATTAAATTAGGGTAAATGTATAATCCAACACTTGCTTTTTCTTTATCTGATCCTGCTTTATCTTTGAATTGTGTCATTCTATTTAACCAACCTATTCTAGATATACAGTTAAAAATCCAAGCCAATTCAGAATGTCCGGAGACCGAAGACTGGTTAAAGATTATACTTTTATTTGGATCTATGCCTGCTGCTAAAAAACTAGCTGCTGTCTGAAGAACATTGTCTTGTAATTGACTGGGTTTTTGAAAAGTAGTGATGGCATGCAAATCAACCACACAGTAAATACATGACATTTCTTTTTGTAAAGATGTAAAATTTTTTAGTGCTCCTAGATAATTACCCAAATGTAGATTACCTGTAGGTTGAACGCCAGAAAATACTAATTTTTTATTACTCATTTAATATGTTTTATAATTTTTTACCTTTAACATTCCGAATAAATAACAGGATAACAAATAAACAATACCTGTGAAACCTACAATTGAAAATAAATAAATTGCTTTAAATTTATACAAGTAATTTAAATAATTTTCATAGTTATTTAATAATAAAACCAGAATAATAGACATTATCATTGTTGAAACTAAAATTTTTATTAAATTTGGTAATAATTGAATATTTAATAATAAAAATTTTTTCTGATGTAAAAGATAAATGTAAATTAAAACACCAATCCAGGTGGATATAGAAGTTGAGATAGGAATAATTATAAATCCAAAATATGTAAATAAACTAACGCATATAGTGGTATTTATTACAACAATTGCTGTTGAAATATAAAAAGGTGTTTTTGTATTATTTCTTGCAAAAAAGAAATTTGATAATATTTTTACTAAAGCAAAAGCTGGGATTCCAAATCCAAAAAATTTTACTGCATTAGATGTCAATTTTACATCATCCACTGAAAAAGACCCATATCCAAATAAAGCATTAACTATTTCTTCAGATGCAAAAATTAAACCGAGACTTGCTGGTATTGATAACAATAAAGAAAGTTCGACAGATTTGTTTTGAATAATTGATAATTTTTTAATATTTTTACTTTTAAATGCTTTTGAAAGTGCGGGTAAGGAAACTGTACTTACAGCTATTCCTGCTATTGCTAGATTAATTTGATAAATTCGATCTGCGTAATATAAATAAGATACAGCTCCTGCTTCAAAAGAGGCAATGATTGTTCCAATTAAAATATTAATTTGTGTTACACCTGATGAAAAAATACTTGGTAAAAGTTTTTTAAAAAATAATTTGACTTTACTATTATTATTTAATTTAAAAGTTAAGGTTGGTTTATAAAATTTTAAAGTTATAAAAAAAAGAAATATAAGTTGTAGAATTCCAGCTAGTGTAACTCCATATGATAATTGTTTAGCAAAATCAAGACTCCACTTATATGAAATAATTAAACTTAAAATTAAAATAATATTTAATATTATTGGCGCAGCGGCAGCGGCTGCAAATTTATTGTTTGAATTTAAGATACCTGAGAAAAAAGATGAAAGACTTACAAATAATAAAAAAGGAAATGTGATTCTTGTTAGCTCTACAGCAAGACTAAATTTTATATCATTTTCAATAAAACCAGGTGCGATGATATAAACTAAATACGGCATGAAAATTTCTACAACTGTGACTATTACTATTAAGATTAGTAGTAATGAGCCTAAAATATCATCAGCAAACTTTTTACCTTTATTTTTATTATCTATTTTTGCTGATGCATAGCTTGGAATAAAAGCTGCATTAAAAGTTCCTTCTGCAAATAATCTCCTAAATGTATTTGGCAACCTAAATGCTACAAAAAAAGCATCAGCGAATATTGATGCTCCTAAAAAAAAAGCTATTAAAATATCCCTTAAATAGCCTAAAATTCTACTGATTAAAGTAAAAAAACTAAATATGGAAGTTGAGGAGAGAAGGTTCATATATAATCTTAATTAAGCCATAAATATTTAGTGAATTATTATTTTTTATATTACATACTCATTCAACTAAATGCCAAAAAAAACAGAAATTGATCATTATACTGATAAAGAAGCCCTTGATTTCCATTTAAAGGGCAAGTCAGGCAAAATTGAGATTTCCTCCTCTAAACCACTAACTACTAAAAGAGATTTGTCTTTAGCTTATTCCCCTGGTGTAGCTGCCCCAGTAAAAGAAATAGCTAAAAATCCTGACCTTGCTTATGATTACACTAGCAAGGGAAATTTAGTTGCTGTTATTAGTAATGGATCTGCAATTTTAGGTTTAGGAAACTTAGGTTCTCTTGCATCTAAACCTGTTATGGAGGGGAAATCAGTTTTATTTAAAAGATTTGCAGACATAGATTCTATTGATATTGAGATTGATAGCGCAGATTCTGACACGATTATAGAAACTATAAAAAATATAAGTGGTACATTTGGGGGAATTAATCTTGAAGATATTGCTGCGCCAGAATGTTTTATTATTGAAGAAAAATTGAAAAAAGTTTTAGATATTCCCATCTTTCATGATGACCAACACGGTACAGCTATTATCACAACAGCAGCACTAATAAATGCTTTAGATATTTCTAAAAAAAAAATTTCTGATGTGAAAATCGTTGTTAACGGAGCCGGTGCTTCTGCACAAGCATGTGCAAATCTATTTAAAAGTTCAGGCGTAAAAAATGAAAATTTAATTATGTGTGATAGTAAAGGTGTTATCTACAAAGGAAGAAAAAACATTGATCAATTTAAATCTACATACGCTGTTGAAACTAAATTAAGAACTTTAGAAGAGGCAATTAAAGGGTCTGATGTTTTTTTAGGATTATCAGCTAAAGATGTAGTTAGCAAAGAAATGATAAAATCTATGGCTAAAAATCCTATAATCTTTGCTTGTGCAAACCCAGACCCAGAAATTAAACCCGAACTTATCAAAGAAGTTAGGGATGATGCAATTATAGCTACAGGTAGATCAGACTATCCTAACCAAGTAAATAATTTGATAGGATTTCCTTATATATTTAGAGGTGCTCTTGATGTTAGATCAAAAGCAATTAATGAAGAAATGAAAGTTGCCGCAGCTAAAGCAATAGCTCTTTTGGCAAGAGAAAATGTTCCTGACGAAGTTGTTTCTGCTTATGGTGGAGACAGACCAAGATACGGAAAAAATTATATAATTCCCTCAACATTTGATCCTAGATTAATAAGTGTAATACCAGCTGCAGTAGCTGAAGCTGCTATTAAAAGTGGAGTAGCTCGTAAAAAAATAGAAGATTTCGATTTATACAAAGACCAACTTTCAAATCGTTTAGATCCTTCAATGTCATTGATGCAAGGTATAAACGCGAAAGTTAGAAAAAGTCCTAAAAGAGTAATATTTGCCGAAGGTGAAGATGAAAACATGCTTAAGGCTGCAATAGAATTTGGGAGAAACAGATTAGGCAAGCCAATACTAATCGGTGCTGAAAAAAGAATTAAAGAACAACTAAAAAAAATAGGATTAGATGAAAACTATAAAATTGAGATTGTAAATTCTACAGATAAAGAAAAGAGAGAAAAATATGTTGAACATTTATATAAAAGATTGCAAAGAGAGGGACAGTTAGAAAGAGATGTTGATCGGCTAGTTAGAAATGATCGTATCGCATGGGGTTCTTCTATGATTGCATGTAAAGATGCAGACGCGATGGTAACTGGAAATATTAGGCATTATGCTGCGTCAATTGAAAAACTAAAAAGAGTAGTAGAAGCTAGACCAGGTGAAGAAATATTTGGAATGACTATGATTGTTTCCAAAGGTAAAACTATTCTTGTTGCAGATACTAATGTAAAAGATTTTCCTTCTTCTGAGCGTTTAGTTAACGTTTCAAAATCTTGTGTAAGGGTTGCTCGCCTATTTGGTTTTGATCCTAAAGTAGCATTTTTATCTCACTCCACTTTTGGAAAACCTATATCTAAAAACACAAAACATGTCAGAGATGCTATTGAAATACTTAAAAAAGAAAAAGTTGATTTTGATTTTGATGGTGAAATGCAGCCAGATGTTGCTTTAAATCCAATTTATCAAGAGATTTATCCTTTTTCAAAAATAGTAGGAAATGCAAACATATTAATTATGCCAGCTCTTCATAGTGCTGCAATCTCAACTAAACTTATGAAAGTTTTTGGAGGTGGAAAATTAATTGGACCTCTTTTAATAGGCTTAGGCTTACCAATTGAAGTTGCACCTTTAAGAGCTAGTACATCTGAAATTTTAAACTTAGCGTCAATTGCAGCGTTTTCATCTGATGTAATTGATTATTCTGACTAAAATTTATTTCTACTTAACTCTGTTGCTAAATAAATTGAAGGAAAAATTTCCTGTACATCATAAATTTTATTTGCTTCATTAATAACTTCTTTTTTTTCTGCCTCATCCATAGCAATTCCAAAAATATAAATATTTTTATTAATTGTCTCTAAAGTATAGTTTCTTGCTTTTGTTTTTTTGTTAAAAACTAAAGCTGTTCTTAATTGACTTGTAATTAAAATGTCTTTAGCTGTGCTTTTAAAGTTACTTTGACCTTTAATAGTAATTGCATTTTTTACTGATCTTACTCCCTTAGTTTCCCAAGCCATTTTTGTTATTTTAATTTTCTCTTCAGGTTCCTCAACTTTACCTGACAAAAATATGCTTCCATCTAAAACTTCTGATTGAATTGATAAAAAGTATTTTTTATTTGTAAGTGCTAACCTAGCTGATAGATTTTTTTGCATAATGGTATCATCTATTTGCATGCCAATTGTTCTTGGGTCAAAAGTAATATCAACTCCTGCCCCAAACCTTCCTACCGAACTACAAGAGGTCAATAAAAAAATTAGAACTATACTAAGAATTTTTTTCATTTTTTTCTTTTAGACATAATTTATAAACTTCTTTTTTATTAATTGTTTCTGTTTCTAAAATAAGGTCTACAGTATCTCTTAGACTGTATTTTTTTAAATATTTTTTTGCTTTATTAACAATTTTTTCTTTATCAAATGCTTTTTTTTTAAGATTTTTTTCTGAAATTATGACTGTCAATTCTCCTTTTATTCTATCTTTAAATATTTTCAAATCATCAATATTACCTCTAAAAAAAGTTTCATGTATTTTTGTTAATTCTTTTGCAATCAATAATTTTCTACCTGAAAAATGTTTTTTAAATTTTTTTAAGTAAAAATTTATTTTTAATGCGGGAATAAAAAAAATTTGAGAAAATGAATTTTGAGATAGAGAAAATAGTACTTTCTCTATTTCATTCTCTGTTTTAGGTAAAAAACCATAAAATAAAAATTGATCCCTAAATCCTGAAACACTCATAGCAGTAGTTATTGAGGAAACTCCAGGAATCGGAACAATTTTAATTTTATTCTCAATACATTGGTTAATTAAAATTCGACCTGGGTCAGACAATAATGGCGTTCCAGCATCAGATATAAGGGACAAAATTTTGCCCTGATTAATATATTCAATAACATTTGAAAGTTGTTTTTTTTCATTAAACTTATGATAGGAAATTAGTTTCTTTTTTATTTTTAAATGATTAAATAATTTAAGTGAACGCCTCGTGTCTTCGCATAAAACAATGTCGCAATTTTTTAATACTTCTATAGCTCTAAAAGTAATATCATCGAGATTTCCAATGGGGGTAGAAACAATATATAAGCTATTGAGAGATAATTTCATTTTATGAAAAATAAATTCATTTTAATTCTAATTTATATAGTATTTTTTTTTAATTCTAACGTTTTAAGTGAAGAAAATAATAAAACTCTAAAAGTAGGTTTACTTGCCCCATTAAGTGGGTCTTATGCAAAATTAGGAAACTCACTTTTATACTCTCTACAGTTAGCGCTAGATGAAATTGGTGATAAGGATATTTTTATTATTCCAAGGGACTCGGGATTTAACGACAAAGATAAGCTTGATGAAGCTATTCAAGATATCAAATCCCAAGGGATAAAAATTATAATTGGACCAATTACACATGAGGAATTTGACAAAGTAAAAAAATATGATGATTTAATTTTTATTTCTCCCTCAAATATTAGTCCAGAGTTTACGAACAATATAATCAGTATCGGCGTTAGTTTTGAGTCACAGTTAATTGCTTTAATGAATTTTATAAAAAAGCAAAAAAAAAAGAAAACTGTAATAATGTACCCAAACAATCAATACGCAGAATTGATCAAGAAAAAATTAAAAAAACTTAACTTAAGTGACATAAGAAGTTTTACGTATAATTCAAATCCAGAAGTACTTACTGGAGAGATTGAAGTTTTAACTAATTATTCTCAAAGGAAAAATAATTTAAAGTTAAGAAAAAGGATGTTTGAAGATAAGGAAGATGAACAATCTATTAAAGAATTGGAAAGATTAGAACAATTATATACTTTGGGTGAAGTAAACTTTGACTCTGTTATAATCATCGATTTTGGCAACAATCTTAAAAGTGTTTTAACTTCTTTAGTCTATACAGACGTTGATCAGAAAAAAGTTTTATTTACAACGATTAATCAATGGTTCGATAAAAGTATATTTTATGAAAACACTATAAAAAATTTATACTATCCATCTATTAATTATAAAGAATTTGTAAAATATAACGAAAAATATTTCAAAAAATTTAAGAGTTATCCGAGCGAAATTACCATTTTAACTTATGACGCTTTAGGATTAATTTATTATGCTTGGAAAAAAAATGGAAAGATTAATTCTATTAATGATTTTTCTTTTAAAAACGAAATTAAAGGTAAAATAGGGACTTTTAGTTTTAAAGATAAAAAGGTTTTGCAGAAGTTAAATATTTATAAAACAGATAAAGGCAAATTTATTAAATTCTAATTTTTTTTTTTAATTTTTTGAATGCATTGAATCGATGGTCCATCTTAATTTTTTTTGTTTTAGACATTTGACCAAAAGTGACTTTTTCATTATTGGGAATAAAAATCGGATCAAATCCGAAGCCTTTTTTTCCTAATATTTTATTTGAAATTTTCCCATTTATTTTTCCTTCTGCTGATATTATTTTTCCATTAGAATCTTTGTAAGAAAGGTTGCATATAAAAACTGCTGATCTATTTTTTTTTTTTTTTAATTTATTTAATATAAATTTCATTGCTTTTAAAAAATTACCTTTTTTTTTAGCTAGTCTTGCTGTATGTATACCGGGCTTATTACCTAAAGATTTAATACACAATCCTGAATCATCAGATATAACCGGATAATTAACAAATTTTGAAAAAAACTTCACTTTGAGTTTTGAATTAGATAAAAATGTATTGCCTGTCTCTTGTGGGCTTTTAATTTTAAGTGTTGCTGGAGATATTTTTTTGAACTTCTTTGAAATTAAAAAGGCTATTTCCTTAAATTTTCCCTTATTATGGGTGCCTATTAAAATTTTTTTCATTTATGTCTAGTAATTCATTAATTACTTATTATATAGCAGATTGAATGAACAAAAATGACAAAAAAACTAATGATAAAGACATTAATAATGGCGTTAATGAGCTTTCAAAAGAAGAACTAAAGAAACAATCTTTAGAAGAAAAACTTAAAGAAACTGAGGAAAAACTACTTAGATCATTAGCTGAAATAGAAAATCAAAGAAGAAGATTTGAAAAAGAAATAAAAGATGCTTTTGAATTTGGTTCATTTAATTTCGCAAAAGAAAGTCTCGTAATTCTTGATAATCTTCAAAGAGCCAAAATAGCCATCAAAAATGATGAAAGTTTTAGGGCTAATAAAGACTTAAATAAATTCTTAGAAAATATAACAATTATTGAAAATGACTTAATTTCGATATTCGAAAAAAATAGAATTAAAAAAATTGATACAAAAAATAAAAAATTTGATCCTAATTTTCATCAAGCTATGTCAGAGATTGAAGATAAAAAAGCTGAGCCTGGAACTATTCTACAAGAAATACAAGCTGGATACATGTTGGCTGAGAGGCTTTTAAGACCTGCTTTAGTAGGTGTTGCAAAAAAAAATGAGGAAAATAGGGATAAAAAAGAAGAAAAATAACCTTGTAGATGAAAAAAAAACACCCATATAAAGATTTCAAACAAAAGGATTATATTTAATGAGTAAAGTAATAGGAATAGATTTAGGTACAACAAACTCATGTGTAGCCATTATGGATGGCTCGCAGGCAAAAGTTTTAGAAAACGCAGAAGGCGCCAGAACAACACCTTCTGTTGTTGCCTTTTTAGATAACGAGGAAAAATTAATTGGTCAACCAGCTAAAAGACAAGCTGTGACTAACGCACAAGATACAATTTTTGCTGCCAAAAGGTTAATCGGCAGATCTTTTGAAGATGAAACTGTAAAAAAAGATATTAGTAAAGTTCCATTTAAAATTATCAAATCTGACAACAACGAAGCGTGGGTGGAAGGTAAAAGTAAAAAATATTCTCCTTCTCAAATATCAGCTTTTATATTACAAAAAATGAAAGAAACAGCAGAAAAATATTTAGGTCAAGCAGTTACAAAAGCTGTAATAACAGTGCCTGCATATTTTAATGATGCACAAAGACAAGCAACTAAAGATGCTGGAAAAATAGCCGGACTTGAAGTTTTAAGAATTATTAATGAACCAACTGCTGCTGCGCTTGCTTATGGACTTGATAAAAAGAGTGGTCAAAAAATTGCAGTTTACGATTTAGGAGGAGGAACATTTGATGTTTCTATTCTTGAAATTGGTGACGGTGTTTTTGAAGTTAAATCTACAAACGGCGATACGTTTTTAGGGGGCGAGGATTTTGATGATTCAATTGTAAATTATTTAATTGATGAATTTAAAAAAGATAATGGTATTGATCTAAGAAATGACAAACTGGCTCTTCAAAGATTAAAGGAAGCAGCAGAAAAAGCTAAAATAGAATTATCCTCTGCAACTCAAACTGAGATAAATCTTCCATTTATAACTGCAGATAAAACTGGCCCTAAACATGTAAATCTAAAATTTACTAGGGCTAAACTAGAAGCTTTAGTTGCTGATCTTGTAGAAAAAACACTTGAACCATGTAAGACAGCATTAAAAGACTCTGGTTTTTCAGCAGCAGAAATTAACGAAGTAGTTTTAGTAGGTGGTATGACTAGAATGCCTAAGATTATTGAAACTGTAAAAAATTTTTTTGGTAAAGAACCTAATAAGAGCGTTAATCCTGATGAAGTAGTTGCAATGGGCGCTGCTATACAAGGAGGAGTGCTTCAAGGCGATGTTAAGGACGTATTATTATTAGATGTGACTCCATTATCTCTTGGGATTGAAACTTTAGGCGGAGTATCAACAAAATTAATTGAAAAAAATACAACTATACCAACAAAAAAAAGTCAGGTTTTTTCAACTGCAGAGGACAATCAACCTGCCGTTTCTATTAGAGTTCTTCAAGGTGAGAGAGAAATGGCTTCTGATAATAAAATCTTGGGCAATTTTGAGTTAGTAGGTTTACCACCGGCACCAAGGGGCACACCGCAGATTGAGGTTACTTTTGATATAGATGCGAATGGTATCGTTAATGTTTCTGCAAAAGATAAAGGAACGGGAAAAGAACAAAAAATACAAATTCAGGCTTCTGGTGGACTATCCGAAGAAGAAATTCAAAAAATGGTTAAAGAAGCTGAGGCAAATAAAGAAGCCGATAAAAAGAAAAGAGATTCTGTTGATGCTAGAAATCAAGCCGATAGTTTAGTTTTTTCTACGGAGAAAAGTCTAAAAGAACATGGTGATAAAATTTCAGCTGAAGAAAAAAAAGCTATTGAAAATGGTATAGCTGATCTTAAAAAATCTTTAGAGGGAACAGAGGTTGAAGATGTTAAAAAGAAAACACAAAATTTAATTCAAGTTTCTATGAAATTAGGTGAGGCTGTATATAAGAGTCAACAAAAGCCTGAAGCTAATAAAACAGACGGATCAAAAGACTCGAAGCCTAATGACAAAGAAAATGTAGTTGATGCAGATTTTGAAGATGTAAAAGAAAAAGAAGAAGATAAAGAAAAAAGCGCCTAAGAAAATAATTAAGGAGACGTCC
>Ga0209631_10007377_pt1 | contig 11049 bp, 8 predicted proteins | sample COG_08_FD_184752 | JGI IMG/M metagenome (GOLD analysis project Ga0209631, IMG submission 184752) | Pelagic Microbial community sample from North Sea - COGITO 998_met_08 (SPAdes) (version 2) | ecosystem: Environmental > Aquatic > Marine > Neritic zone/Coastal water | place: Helgoland, sampling... | reverse complement strand
CTGCTCGATCGGCGGGTTGCACTCCCTTCAGGTGGCTATTTGGTCATTGATGAAACCGAGGCCCTAGTTGCAATCGATGTCAATACGGGCTCCTTTGTCGGCAGCGGAACCGTCGAGCACAGTTATGTTCAAACCAATCTCGAAGCGGCTTTAGCGATCCCAGATGCGCTTCGTCTAAGACAGCTTGCGGGAATTGTTGTGATTGACTTTATTGATCTGGTTCAACGTGAAGACCAACAGTTAGTGCGCGAACAATTGGTGCAAGCCTTGGCCAATCATGGCCTGCGGTGTGCGGTTTCTGAGATGTCGCAGTTGGGTTTAATTGCGCTTTCGAGAACGAAGCTGGGCCCCAGCTTAAAGCGATCCATTGATCTAAAGAACACCCTTGGTGAAGACCCAAAGGCCTGGGCTCAGCGATTGTTTGGGATGAGTCCGGCGAGCCAGGTCCAAGATTGGCTTGTGGGGTTCCAGCAAGAACTGGATTCGGGTCATGCCTTCATGATCGAGGTTTCGGCGAACGCGGCAACGTTACGAGCGTTACTGGATGACCCGATGTTTTTACAGGTTAGCGGGCAACCCGGCGTCTGTGTGACCTTACAACTTCAAGCGGATCAAGGCACCGGATTACGAATCAAGGTGAATGGCCAACGGGTGGCGTTATCCGTTGGAGGCAGTGATGTTGCGTAGCATACGGTGGTTTTTGTGGATGCGCGTCGCTGTCATTGGTTTTGTCATTGCAGCGGCGGTTGTTTTGACCTTGCTGAGGATCTTGGTGGGCGCCCTTGCGTTTTACCACCAAGAGATTGAGGGGCGCTTATCCAATGAATTAGGTGCTCCGGTTCGGTTTGAATCGTTGGCGGCAGATTGGGTCTACTTTGATCCAGTCTTAAGGCTGCAAGGCTTAAGTCTTGGGCCCGAATCCTCGGATCATTTGAGGGTCGATCGGTTTTCGATTCGGTTAGATGGTTTAAAGAGCATCATGGGCAAAGCCCCGGTGCTGCGCGAACTGGAGGTGATCGGCCTGCAAGCTGTGATTGCGCCAGATGAGCTTGGCAACTGGCGGGTTTCAGGGTTGCCGGCCAGAACGCGCTCGCCTGAGGTGGATTATCTAAAACTGTTCGAACAATCTGGTCGGTTGGTGATTGAGTCCTCCAAAATCTCAGTTGAAGGACCTTATCCCTTTGCAATAGAAATTGAGTCGGATGGTCAGGGGCTGCGGTTGGCGACAACTGAATCGCACCGAGTGCTGTCGGGCAGTTTTAGGGTTGTTTCCGATACGGCGAGCGCTGTGCGGTTTCAGGAAGTGGCGACCATTATTGCAAGGTTTAAGGGGGTTTCTGGATCGGTGCTGCGATCGGATTTTGACGCATTTTTAACCTTAAAGCCGGCCGAAATTGAAGCAGACGATGGCCCCATTCCAATGGGGCAGCACGAGCTCAGCGCGGAGCTTTGGGTTACGGCGAGCGGCGGCGCTGGTCAGATTGTCGGCTCGAGTGATTGGGCTTCTTATTTGTCGGAAGAAGCCGGGCAGGGTCAGCCTGATGTGGCGCTGCGATCCAGCATCGAGGGCGATTTTTCCCAAACCGAGGGCTCTTTCAGTGTGCTACTGCCGGATGCGCAACTCAAGGTCAGTGGGCAAGCCATCGAAATTGGACCCATTGGACTTGCTGGTGAAAAAAGCGCGGATCAAGATGAGTACACCCTTGCGGGCTATCTTGATCATTTTGAGGTGAACGCTGCCGCCGTAAAGGCCCTCGCCGTGAGCGAGGACGTGTTTGGCTTGTCGGCGGATGAGCGGTTGCAGCTTGAACAGGTTTCCCCAAGGCTGCGACTGGAACATGTGCAGTGGCAGCTCGAGCCAATGCGGGTTCGGGAGCGCTTTTCGGTGCTGGCTGATGTCGCCAATTTAGAGCTGTCCCTCGCAGGCGCCGTTCCTGGACTTTCGGGCCTGAGCGGCTTTGCCCGGGTTGGGTTCGGTGCGGGTTACCTCGACCTTGATGCGGACAATGCACGGGTACACTTTGGAAGCCTATACGACGAGCCTTGGTCTGTTGAGGCGATTCAGGGCCGTCTAGCTTACCGTCAAGCTGAGGATGGTTTCGCATTGACCTCTGGGAAGTTGGTCGCGCGTGCCGAGGGTCTTACGGCTGAAGGCAAGCTCCATATGAATTTGACCCAGGACCGACGGTTGCGAACCTGGGGGCTAATCCTCAGCGCGAAAGACTTCGATTTGAGTGCCGCTTTGCCGTTTATGCCCAACACCGTTCCTGAAACTTCGACGCGATGGCTGAAGCAAAATCTGCTAGCGGGTCGTTCATCGACCACCGGACTTTTTGTTCATGGCTCTCTCGATCGAATCAGTCCAAAAGCGGAAAAGCAATATGGTGTTCAAATTGCGCTTGAGAATGGTGTCATTCAATACGATCCGGATTGGCCGGTTGCCTCTGCAACGGTAGGGCGAATCGATGTCTCGAATAAAGGAATCTTTGGCGAGCAATTGGTGACCCAGCTCTATGCAACGGCGGCAAGTGGCGTCAGCTTAAGCATGCCTTTTACCGATGCAGGGTTGCTCACAGAAGTTGTGGTTCAGGGGCAAGTGCAGGGCCCTGTTGCTGATTTAATTCGATTCTTTCAAGAGACGCCGCTGCAGGGCCAGGTCAAAGGGGTTGCCGATTCGTGGACGGGTAAGGGGCGAGCATTAGGCAGCGCTAAAGTGACGGTGCCACTAGATGGGACAATCAGGGCACCTGATGTGAGTGCAGGTCTTTGGGTTGACCAAGCGGAGATTGCGCTCAACGATATTGGGCTGAACCTTACGGATTTCCGCGGGCAGTTTGATTACGAAACCAAAACCGGACTGTCAGCCAAACAAATTCAGTTTGATGTCCTGGGCGGCTCTACCAACGCGCGAATCCGCTCAGAACTTTTTGGCAACGGGGGCGTCACCTTGATTGCCCTTGAGGGCGACGTTGATATGGCGCCGGTCACGGATTGGTTGGACCTGACCTTGCTTCGCTTAACGGAAGGCTCGACCGTTTATCAAGGTAGTCTGTCGGTGCCTTATGGCGGCCGGGAAGACCAACCCGTTTTTGAGTTTGCGAGCGATCTTCGGGGCGTCACGATCGATATGCCGCCGCCAACTGGGAAGATCGTTGCAGATACACGCCGACCCCTGCGGGTTACCCAGAGTTTCGACGCGACCGGGTCGGAACTGGCGTTTGAGCTTGACCAGAGTGCCGGTGGTATTCTGAGACTGGCTGGCGATGAGGTTCAGGGCGGCATTATTGAGATTGGGCGTTATGAGCCGAAAGCGGCGGCCTTCGACTCAATTCGAATTACTGGCGCGTTACCGTATGCCAGTCTCGAAGAATGGGATGAATTTTTACTCAGACTTGATGCGCTCTCAAAGGGTGATGTTTCGGAAGCCTTTCGTGCGCGGCTCGACTCTGTCCAGGTCCAGGCCGCCCAATTTGACCTTTTTGGATACGCGCTAGAAGACGTCGCTTTAGGGCTGTATCCCGATGCAGGCAGTTGGCGTATGACGCTCTTAAATTCGGAAGTCGATGGGATGGTTCGGCTAAATGATGATCCAGATGTGCCATTAGAAATTGTCTTAGATAGCCTTAATTTGATATCGGACGGCGCGCTAGGAGACCCGCTTTTGGGTTTAACGAGTGAGGATTTGTTGCCAGCCGATGTTTTGATTCGTTCTGTTTACTGGGACGGTGAAGATTACGGCCGCTGGCAGTTTCGCCTGCAGCCGAACGATGAGAGCGTGCTGTTGTCGAATCTAACGGCGCAAAGCAAAGGCATGTTGATTGATGTAAAAGAAGGGCTGCACTGGTACCCCGCAAGCGAGGCGCCCTATTCTAGATTTGAAGGATTGGTGACGGTTGAAGATATGCGCGCGTGTCTTGCAGCATGGGGTTATGCCTCGGGTCTAGAGGGTGAAGATTTTGGATTTCAAACGACTTTAGAGTGGCCAGGATCACCCCTAAATATTGATTTGGACCGGATTCGGGGGTCGATTAACCTCACCGGTGGGCAGGGCCGAATCGTGCAAGCAGAAGCCAGTTCCGGCGCGCTAAAATTGCTGGGTATATTTGATTTTGCAGAGATTGCTCAGCGATTCAGCTTCGACTTGTCTAGGATGTTGAGCGAAGGACATGCATTTAATAGCATGACAGGGTCTTTCTTTCTGAAAAATGGCTTGGTGTCGATCGATTCGCCGATCGTGGTCGCCGGCGCGGGAAGTCAACTGACCTTGGCGGGTGAGGTCAATTTACTGACAGAGACCTTAGATAATGATTTGATCGTGACGCTGCCGCTGAATAAAAATTTGCCTTGGTATGCCGCCTACAGTGCTGTCGCGACAGGGCCGCTGGTGGGTGCCGGGGTTTTTCTGGCTCAGAAAGTGTTTAAGAAGCAAATTGATGAGCTCACGAGCTTGAAGTACGAAGTGTCTGGTACGTTCAGTGAACCCAACGTTCAGTTCCTGTCTATGTTTGACTCGTCTTTGAGGAAATCGGCTGATCCAGCGGCAGTCACCGAGTCCCCAGAGCCTGACGCGGATGCCGCCCGTGAATGAGACTGTTGCCATTGCGGTGGTGCAACTCTGCAGCAGCCAAGATGTTTCGCTGAGCCTGGCGCAGCTATCATCCGTTTTAGCGGAACTTAAGCCGGGCGCGGTCGACGCGATTTTTTTACCTGAAAATTTTGCCGCGCTGGCGGCTCCTTCAGCCCATCAGATTGGACTCGCTGAAGCAGAAGGCCCGGGGTTCATTAGAAATTTTATCGCAAACAAGGCGATTGAGACGGGCGCTTATATCTTTGCGGGCACGGTCCCGTTGGCTAAGCGAGCAGACGGCCAAATGGTTCCTGGGCAAAAAGTTCGCGCGGCCTCGTTGGTTTTTGATCCCTGCGGCGCGGAAATCGCCCGATATGATAAACAGCATCTCTTCGATGTCGATGTCCAGGATCAGATTGGGCGCTATCGAGAATCGGATACGTTTGAGCCCGGGGATGCACCGAGGGTTGTGGCAACGGCTTTTGGCACGGTTGGCTTATCGGTTTGCTATGACTTGCGATTTCCCGAATTTTTTACGCGCTTAACCGCCCTTGGCGCCGAAATTATTGCTGTGCCTTCAGCCTTTACCGCGGTGACGGGTGCTGCGCATTTTGAGGTTTTGGTTCGAGCAAGAGCCATCGAAAATGCCTGTTTCTTGGTCGCTGCTTGTCAATCAGGGGGTCATGATAGTGGCCGCGAAACCTTCGGCCATAGTATGGTTGTCAGCCCTTGGGGTGAGGTATTGGCTTGCCGAGAAGCAGGGCCAGGGGTTTTTGTTACAACGCTGGATCTTCAAGATCTTCGCCGCGTACGCTCGGCGCTCCCATCGTGGCGTCGGCCAATAATTGTTGATCGTGCAAGCGTTTAAGGTGTTGAAAGAGCTTGCGATAGGCTTTTGTCGCAGTGCCCTCGGCCACTGCTGCTTGTTCTGCTTGCGCATCACGAACGATGGTTCGAAGCGCCTGCCGGTCGAGCGCGGGATAACGCTCCCCCAGTTCAGTGATTACGAGGGGATCGGACGCCAGTAATCTAAGCCGCCAAGATTCGAACTGATGAACCAACAATCGGTGTGTATCGCTGCTGCTATCGTAACGATCAATGAGGTCTTCGATCGGCGCGAGATCGACTTGGCGGATTAATTTCCCGATGTACAGCATTTGGCGCTTTCTGGCGTTACCTTTGGTGATGCGTTTGTATTCTTTGATCGCGGCTTCTATCTCAGGATAGGGTAGGGCGCTGAGCTGCGCCTCGGAGAGCTGTGCCAGTTGGTTTCCAAGATCAGTAATGTCTTTTGCATTTTGCTTTTTTTGTGACTTGCTGAATGGTTCGATATCCGTCATGTGACTGCTCCTTTAAGCATAGAAGTAGGTTGCCATACCCAGGAAGGTTAAAAATCCGACGACATCGGTGATGGTTGTGAGGACCACCGTGCCCGCAATGGCGGGGTCAATGTTGAGTGATTTGAGTATTTTTGGCAGCATGGCGCCGGAAACTGCAGCGACCGCCATATTAATGACGAGGGCAATTGCGATGATCATCCCGAGCGTTGTGTCGTTGAAAAGTATTGCGGTGCCGACGGCAATCAAGCTGGCCCAAACAATCCCATTCAGCACCGAGACAGCAAGCTCTCGCCGAATGAGCCAGCCCATATTGCTTTCAAGTAAGGTGCCTTGCGCCATGCTTCTAATAACCAAGGTCAGAGATTGACTGCCCGTCACCCCGCCCATACTGGCAACAATGGGCATCAAAATGGCCAATGCCACGACTTTCTCGATGGTATCTTCGAACAAATTGATGACGAATGAGGCAATTAGCGCCGTCATCAGATTAGCCCCAAGCCATAGCGCGCGGTTTCGAGAGGTTTTTAAAATGGGCGCCAGGGTGTCATCAATTTGATTCAGACCGGCCATACCCAAGATTGAGTGATCAGCCTCATCAATAATCACGTCGACAATATCATCAATGGTGATTCGGCCTAACAATAGTCCAGTGTGATCGAGTACCGGCATAGAAATCAGATCATAGCGCTCAAAGAGTTGGGCCACTTCGTGCGTCGGTAGATCCGCAAGGACGCCTTCAATGCCTTGCTCAAGGCATTCTGAAACAAGCTTGCGGGGGTCGGTTATGAGAATCGTAGCCAATGGCAAACAGCCGGTGAAGAAACCTTGCTTGTCGACCACAAAAATTTGGTCGGTGGCATCGGGCAGTTTTTGGTGCCGTCTGAGATAGCGTAACACCACGTCGATGCTGACTTCTGACCGCACGGAGATAATGTCTGTATCCATTAATCCACCGGCAGTATCCCGTGGATAGCGTAAAAGCGTTTTAACCCGTTCTCGGTCTTGGCTGTCGAGGACGATGAGAATTTCTTCGCCTAACTCGTCCGGCATTAACTGGATGATGTCAGCGAGATCGTCGCTGTCAGCGACCTTCTCGATGACCTGAGCGATCTCTTCGGCTGATCGGTCAGAAAATAAGTCTGCCACCAGATCCGGGTCAACATAAGCGACAACCTCGCCTTGGAGGTCTTCATCGAACAGGTCCCACAACTGCTGACGTTCTTTGGCAGGTGTGCTGGTTAACAAATTGCCGATATCAACCGGGGCGAGCTCGCTCAGCGAACTTTTAATGAGCACCAAGTTTTCTGGCGTTAATGGCTGACTGATCAGTTCCGCGATATGGTTTTGATCATTGTTCATGGGGACGGTGTGCTGGTTTCGCCGAAATTGTCCTCAATCAGTCTGATCATCTGGGCCAGGGCTTGGGCTTCATCGATCCCATCGGTGCAAACAGTGAGTTGGGTGCCTTTGCTTGCCTCAAGTAGTAATAACGCCATGATATTTTTAGCATTTGCCACCTTGGCGCCATTCTTTAACTCAATACTGCTTTCAAAAAGGGTCGCCAGTTTGACGATGGTCGCCGCGGACCGGGCATGAAGCCCTTGGGGATTGGTGACCTGCGCGGTTTCCATCTTCATGGCTGCAAATCAGCTTTTGGCTGTATCGTTTGAAGTAATTCCTTATGACGCGTTTGAATGGTGTGGTTTTGTGCTTCGAATCGCGCCGCTAGACGCTCTACCAAGTAGACCGAGCGATGTTGTCCGCCGGTACAGCCCACGCAAACGGTGATGTAGGCCCGGTTGCTCTTTATTATTTTCGGCAACCAGGTTTCCAGAAAATTGATGAGGTCTTGTTCGAATCCATTAACCTCTTTTTCTGCTGATAAAAAGGCTGCAACCTCGCTGTCTAACCCTGTGAACGGTCGAAGATGGGGTACCCAATGCGGGTTCGGTAGAAAGCGCGCATCAAAAACGAAATCGGCATCAACCGGAACACCGTGTTTGAAGGCGAAGGACTGGAACATGATGGTGGTGAACTGCGTCGTATTAGCAACGCGATCCCGGACTTCGTCGCGCAACTGGTGCAAGGTCATATGTGTGGTGTCAATTTTTAAAGAGGCCATCATTGCCAAACCGTCCAGGAGCTGGCTTTCAACATTCAAGGCCTCTTTTAACCCCATCTCTTGGGTGCTCAGGGGATGCTTTCGGCGCGTTTCACTAAAGCGTTTAATCAGGGTTGGGCTGGCGGCATCCAAGAAGATGACGCGAACATCAAAATCTTGAATTTGGGTGATCGCGAGCGGAAAGTCCTCGAGATCGGCGGCAGAGTTTCTGGCATCAATGCTGACGGCAATTTTAGCGGAAAGTTTTTGCTGCTTTGAGCGATCAACGAGATTCGGGATGAGCGAGGCGGGTAAGTTGTCGATGCAGTAATAACCCAGATCTTCTAAAACATGCAGCGCAGTACTCTTCCCCGACCCTGAACGACCGCTGATGACCACTAATTGGGCTACTGTTTGATTCATAAGAACAACCTCTATCGCGCAATGGTAGGAGGGGGGAAGGCTTGGGCCTTGGTCTCAGGTCGAATCTGTTACTGCCGCAAGATACAGTTCATTCGCGTCACGGGCAGCGAGCAGTTTTTGTCTAAACGCGGATTGCTGGAATTTCTCAACCAGCATCGCTAAAACTTCAAGATGGGCATCCATTTCCTTTTCAGGGACGATCAGAATAAAGAGGGTCGAGACGGGTTGATCATCCATTGATTCAAACTCAACAGGCTGCTCAAGCGTGATGAGGGTGCCCATGATGCCCGTGCAATTGGCCATGCGGCAATGGGGGATCGCGATGCCTTCGCCGAGTCCTGTTGGGCTGACCTTTTCTCTTGCGATTAATAATCGATACAGTTCTTGTTCATCGATTCGCTCATTAGTCTCTGCAATGAACGCCGCTGCCAGTTCGATGGCGCGTTTTTTACTGCTTGCTTGAAGGCGACACTGTGTACGCTGTGGCGACAGAACAGAGGCAATTTTCATGGCGGTAGACGCAGGCGATGGCTGGTGGCGCAAGTATAGCAATCGCCGCTGATTGTTTCAGTATTTGTGTGTCTTATTCCGCGAGTACCGTTGTTGTTTGATGACGTTTGGTGATCAGCTTTCGTTTCGTTTCGATCATTTTTCGATCGAGTTTTTTGACCATTTTATCAATTGAAGTGTAGAGATTGTCGGATTCGGCCTCTGCAAAGACTTCTGCGCCAGAAATGTGAATGCGCGTCTCGGCCTTTTGGACCTTCTTATCAACGGTTAGGATCACCTGGCTATTAATAATGGGCTGGTAGTGTTTCTCTAATCGACTCAATTTCTTACGGATGTAGTGCTCAATCGCTTCTGTGATTTGTACGTGGTGTCCGCTGACGCTAATTTGCATTCGTATACTCCTTCAAAGCCCAGTTGATTCAACGTTTTGGAATAACGCCTTAACTAAGACCCTAACAGAGCGGATTGGTTCGGTTAAGTTGAGGTTTGATGAACAAACAGTGGAGATGTTAGCTGAGCTGTTTACGCTCGTTCGAGGGCGGGATCATTAAGGCTTCGCGGTATTTTGCAACGGTTCGTCGCGCAACGTTGATATTGTCTTCAGCTAATAGATTGGCAAGCTTGCTATCGGATAGCGGTTTACGGGTATTTTCCTGGCTAATCAATAATTTGATTTTGGCTCGAATCGCGGTTGAGGAGACTTCGCCGCCAGAATGGGTGCTGACATGTGATGAAAAGAAGTATTTCAGCTCGTAAACGCCGAGGGGTGTATCGATATATTTTTGAGTTGTGACTCTCGAAATGGTGGACTCGTGCAAACCGACGTCTTCTGCAATGTCATGCAGCACAAGGGGTTTCATCGCGCTGTCCCCGTGATCTAAGAATCCCGCCTGCACTTCCATTATTTTCGTTGATACGCGCAGCAGTGTGTCATTTCTTTGTTGCAGGCTTTTTATAAACCAGCGCGCTTCTTGCATCTGATCTCTTAAGTAGGCCTGATCAGGGCTGCTGTCGTTGCGCTTGATGAGTGCGGAATACTCTGGATTGACGCGAATTTTTGCGTTGATGGCCGGGTTTAACTCAACCGTCCATCGGTTGTTCTTTTTGGTTACAACAACGTCCGGAACGACATATTGAGGCGCCACCTCATTGAGGCCAGCGCCAGGCTTGGGATTAAGGGTTTGAATGAGTTCGATGGCGCTCTGGAGTTGTGCCTCTGATACGTGCAGGTGTTTGATCAGAAATGCGAAGTCACGATTACCAAGGCTTGCAAGGTGGTCCGTTATGAGGGTTATCGCCAGCGGTTTGGCCTCTAGGTCGTTTGGCAACGACTGCAGTTGGATCAAGAGACACTCGCCCAAGTCTCTGGCCGCTATGCCAAGGGGGTCAAGATGTTGTATGAGATGTAAGACCGCCTCGATTTCTTCGATCTCGACATCCCAATCAATTGGCATCGCTTCTTGAATCTCTTCAAGTTCTAGTCGGAGCATACCCTCGTGATCCAAGCCGTCGATGATGTGCAGCGCGATCACTTCGTCGGTTTCGGTGAAGTTCAAAAGGTTTATTTGTTCAAGGAGATGGCTCTGAGCCGTTCCCTGAGGACTGTTTCGAGCATCAAAAGATTCACCGTCTTCATCGAATGAGGCGCCGGCGCCCAAGCCGGTTGGTAAGCTGTCGTAGACATCCTCCCAGATACTGTCGACGGGTAAATCGTCACCGAGGGCGTCGGTCTGGAGTAATTCTGAGGTATCGCTGACCCGGTCACCGTCTAGTTCCTGATCGTGTGGATTTGCTACAAGGGTTTCGAATTCATCAGAAGAGGGGCCTTCAAAGTCCTCATCCGGGCCTTGCCCTGGGTCTGCGGCATCAGAATTATCCGCCTCTGATGGATTATCAAGGCGCGTTGTTTCATCGAGGGTATCGGCATCGGAGGCTGCCGCAGTTTCTGCCGTATCATCAAATTCTTCGAGCATTAGGTTTGAGTCCAACGCCTCCTGGATCTCTTGTTGCAGGTCCAGGGTTGATAGCTGCAATAGCTTAATGGCCTGCTGCAGTTGCGGCGTCATCCGCAGTTGCTGGCCAATCTTAAGCGTTAGTGAGGGTCTCAT
>Ga0209631_10007367_pt1 | contig 11061 bp, 10 predicted proteins | sample COG_08_FD_184752 | JGI IMG/M metagenome (GOLD analysis project Ga0209631, IMG submission 184752) | Pelagic Microbial community sample from North Sea - COGITO 998_met_08 (SPAdes) (version 2) | ecosystem: Environmental > Aquatic > Marine > Neritic zone/Coastal water | place: Helgoland, sampling... | reverse complement strand
GGCATCATCCAGACATCATTAGAACTCCCATTCCTTTTGGTGCTTTGAAAAGCAATATGATTACCTGCATTGCTCCATAAAGGCCCTCCATTTCTAGAGATTCCATCTGTAAGCATTTGTGTAGATGAAGATTCAGGATTTAATAAATATATTTGAGCATTTTCTGTTCCACCTTTATCCATAGTAAATGCTATAGATGATTTTGTTGGATGCATGGTTACCGAGCCGATGGGCTCCTGAAAATAAGTAATTTGATTTCTTGCTGCGCCTGCACTTTTTACCAGATGAAGTTGAGAAACATTGCCAAAGCGAGTAGAGATAAACAATCCTTCATCTTGATTATTGAAGCCTCTAAAAGCTGCTGACCTTACATTTTGAAATTTAGATAAGTCTTCTTTAATGGATCCAGGAATAGCTGGGATATCTTCTAATATTAAATTACCATTATTCTCTGTTCTAGTTTCTTGACCAGATACAGTTGAAACTACCACCAGAAAACATAGCGTAAAAAAATATTTATTCATAATCAAACTCCATTTATTTAACTATTATCTTAGCAAATCTTCCTTTAAGGCATGATTACTGCTTTTGTTTCAAGGCACTCCTCTAAGCCATGCTGACCATGCTCACGCCCGTTACCTGAAGCTTTGTAACCTCCAAAAGGTGCGCCAGTTCCTCTGGCACCTCCATTGATAATAACTTGCCCAGCTCTAATCTTTCTTGCAACTTGATTAGCATGATCAGGCTCACCTTGGACATATCCTGCTAATCCATATTCAGTGTCATTAGCCATCTCTATTGCATGCTCTTCTGAATCATATTTTAGAATGGATAGGACTGGACCAAAAATTTCTTCTCTCGCAATAGTCATATCATTGGTAACATTTGCAAATACAGTTGGTTTTACATAATAGCCTTTTTCATAACCCTCAGGTTTTTCTAAGCCACCAGCAACCAAGGTTGCACCTTCATCAATGCCTATTTTAATCATTCTAAGGATCTTTTCATATTGAGGTTTATTAGCTATAGGCCCAATTCTAAATTCTCCTAAAGGATCACCAACAGTTGTACTGTTTGCAGTTTGAGCCGCAACTTTAACTGCTTTCTCATAATTTTTTTCAGAAACTAACATTTTTGTTGGTGCATTGCATGATTGTCCTGAGTTTAAAAAGCAATGCCCAGCACCTCCTTTTACAGATTTTTCTAGATCCGCAACGTCATCTAGAATAATATTTGAAGATTTACCCCCAAGCTCTTGATGAACTCTTTTTACAGAAACAGCAGATGCTTGAGCTACAGCAATTCCGGCTTCAGTTGATCCTGTAAAAGACATCATGGCTACATCAGGATGATCTGATAAAGCAGCTCCTACTATCGGGCCGTATCCATTAACTACATTAAAAACGCCTGCAGGTACTCCAGCTTTATCAAATATTTCTGCAAGAAGGAGAGCGCAGTATGGGGAAATTTCACTGGGTTTTAACACCATTGGGCATCCTGCAGCAATTGCCGCTGATGCCTTAGTGGTTATTTGATTCATAGGCCAATTCCAAGGAGTAATCATGCCTATAACTCCAATAGGCTCTCTTATTAATGTGTAATCACCTTCTTTTTTTTCAAATTCATATTCTTTTAGAGCATCTAAGGTTTCATGTAAATTTTTAATTCCTGTAGATGCTTGGGCTTTTTGTGATAGCCAGGTGGGAGCACCCATCTCTTCTGTTATTGTCTGGACTAAATCATCGTATCTATTTTCATATTCAGTAATAATATTGTTCAAGATCTCGATGCGATCTTCTCTAGAGGTAAATTGAAAGGTTTTAAAGGCTTGAGATGCTGCTAATACTGCTTGATTAATATCATCTCTTGTTCCAGCAGTCACATGCCCTATGAGTTCTTCATTTGCAGGATTGATAATCTCAATTCTTTCATTTGATTTTGATTCAACCCATTTACCGTTTATATAAAATTGTAATTTGTCTTTCATGCCTAAGTCCTATTAATTTAATAGCAATCCTAACAAATTTTTGGTTTAAGTTGGTGTAATGCTTTGTCTAAAGTAAGCTCTCAGCTGTAGAGTATTTGTTTAAGAAAAATTTATATCTTTTGTAAACAGCAGGATCGCCCAAGAATTACCAGGAGCGAGTAATTTGGATGGAATCAGTTAGGCTGTCATCAGGCAGTCCTAATACTTTTGATATTTCCTCAAAAACATCTGTTATAAATCCATGAGGCTCTATATGACCAGCTTCTGGCGCCATTACGCCAACCCCATTTATTTGACCTTTAGTCAGCATCTTAATGCCACAAGCCAATGGAATTCCAGTAATTTCTCCCATACCAATATTTTTAATTTGCTCGTCCATATCTGAATCTTTAGTCTTGCTTGGTATACAAACACCAACACTTGCCGGTATTCCATCTTTAAATCCATGAGCAAAACCATACATGACAGGGGGATAGTCAATATCTATGTGTTTTTTTTGAGTAGATTGCTTGCCTTCTAACAAGGAAAACAAATTAGCTGCCTTTTCCTTGCTGAGCAATCTAAGGTTTACTAACCCCATTATAGATTTAAGTATGAGAAAGTTAGCATGGTCTCCATGAGCAAGATTGATTGAATTTTTGAGGGTAGGAAAATAATTTGGGAAAGTGACTGCCTCAGGATGGCCAAATATATTTCCTTTAAATTTAGTCAATCCTGGATAATCGACGCTGACCTTCTGAAGGGGCTTAACCATTTTAAAGATGCCATCTTGAAATACTTTGACTTGTCCTGTCATCTGCTCAACCCCATGCATCATGGCTGCATTTTCAGATTGTTGCATTGCATTTTCATCGAGTGAGGTCCCACCAATGTCCCAACCGGTATAGACTGTTATTACTTCATCTAATTCACGTATAGCAATGAGCGCCATCAAATTTGTAAGCCCAGGGCTTGCACCTAGACCAATAGTGGCAGATATACCAGCTGATTTGGCAGCAGCATCAAGCTTCAACATATCAATTGTAGGCTCCCAATCATCGCAAATATCTAGATAGTTGCAGCCTGACGATATAGCAGCTTTAAGAATAGGAGCTCCAAACCTGAAATATGGACCGCATGTATTGACAACAATATTGATGCCTTCCATAGCTTGTTTTAGTGCAATAGCATCACTGACATCAAGCTGAATTGCAGAAACTTTTTGATTTAAACTTGCTGCAAAAGACTCAGCGCTGTCTTTGTTAATGTCGGCGATAATGATCTCATCAACAGAGCTAAAGTTTTGTGCTGCTCTGATGGCATAGCGACCCATGCTTCCACAACCTCCAATCGCAAGTATTTTCATAATTTACTCCTAAGCAGATTCACTTTATTATCTAGTAATCAATAACTCAATATATTTAATATATGAATAAAGACATAGATATCATTATTTATGGAGCCACTGGTTTTACCGGCCAGCTTTGCGTTAAGTACTTCCAGTCATTAGAGACAACAGTAAAGTGGGCAATCGCAGGAAGAAATATAGAAAAACTTAGTAAAGTTGCTGCAGATAATCAAACAGCGGTGGAGATCTTAGTAGCCGATGCAGATGATGAGATTGCTCTTGATAAATTAACTTCAAGAGCTAAAGTAATTTTATCTACAGCTGGACCTTTCCATCGATATGGATCTAAATTGGTTGCCTCATGTATCAAAAATAATTCTCATTATGTAGATATCACTGGTGAAAACTTTTGGGTTAAGGGTTTAATAGAGAAGCATCATGAGGAGGCATCTAGCAAAGGAATTAGAATTATTCCTTCATGTGGATTTGATTCAATCCCTTCTGATTTAGGCTCTTATTTTGCTGCCAAAAGTATAGGTAAACCTATCAAAAGAATAGAATCATTCCATTCCTTTGAAGGAGGGGCTTCTGGTGGAACACTTGAAACAATGTTTTCAATGAGTGAGCTTGATCTTGGAGACGATCTAACAGATCCTTTTTTGCTTAATGCAAAGGACTCTTATTCAGAAACACAAAAGCAACTTAGTAGCGATAAGGTAGGCATCGCTAAAAAGAATGAAATTAGTGCTTGGGCTGGACCATTTATCATGGCAACTGCAAATACGAGAGTGGTCAGAAGAACTGAATCTTTATTAGCCTTAAGACAAGAATCATATGGCTCTGATTTCACTTATCAGGAATATGCCTTTCATTCAAATTGGTTAAGTGCATTCAAATCTTTAATTTTTACTGGATTATCAGTATTAGTTTTATTGTCGCCACTTAAAAAACTGGTAAAACCTTTTTTGCCTAAACCAGGAGAGGGCCCTTCAGAAAAAGTCCAACAAAATGGATGGTTTGATTGTAAATATATAGTTGAAACCGAAGATGGAAGTAAACAAATCTTTAATATGAATGGAAAAGGGGACCCAGGATACAAAGTGACTTCAAAACTAGTTTCAGAATGCGCACTTTGTCTCATTGAAAATGAAGATAGTCTCCCTGGAGGCAATGAGTATGGTGGTGTTCTTACCAGCGCTTCGGGTTTAGGAGGCCCGCTAATTGCTCGATTGAAAAACGCAGGCATCTCATTTCAGGGCCCGCTATAACATCTTTCACTTACTTGGGTATTTTTCGTACCAATCGCTAAGGTACCCATAACTTCTAAACCAGTTAGTTGGCTTTTCTCTATCAGTGCCGTGCCACTCTTCATTCATACGAATTAGAGCTGTTTCAATGCCCGCGTGCTTAAAAGCAATATACATTTCTTCTGATTGGGCCATAGGCGTCCTAATATCAAGAACCCCTGTCATAAATAAAGTTGGAGTTTTTACATATCCAGTTCTCATAATTGGTGAATGCTCAAGCCACTCTGAAGGATCATCCCAAAATGGTTCTTCAAACCATTCAAAAGTCCATGCAGGTATATCCGTTGTTCCAACCATTGATATCCAATTTGTTACTGGACAAAGAGATGCTGCTGCTGCAAATCGATCATCATGACCAACAACCCATGCGGTTAAAACACCACCCCCACTGCATCCTTGAACATACATTCTTGATTCGTTAACAAATCCCTTGTCTGTTAAATAGTCTACCCCGGAAAGCAGATCTTCAAGATCTCCCTTGCCTGGATAATCATTATCAATAATATTTGCAAACTTACTGCCATAGCCTGTGCTTCCTCTAGGATTAGTAAATAAAACAATATAACCATCGCTAGCAAATTGATGCCATTGATAATTAAATGAGGGTCGGTACATTGCATGCGGACCACCATGTATTACTAAAATTAAAGGATATTTTTTCTTTTTATCAAAATTGGGTGGAGTGATATACCAACCCTGTATGTCTGTTCCATCTTTTGATTTATAGTTAATTTCAGATGTGTTGCCAAGATCGTATTGTGATAAAACCAATTCATTGAATTGTGAGATGAGATTAATTTCTGATTGCTCAATCTTCGCTATTTCTCCTGGCCTTTGAGCATTTGTATATATGCCATAAAAGCTTCTCTCAAAAACCGAAGAAAGATAAAATTGATCATTGAAGTCTTTTATTTCATCGATAGTTTTCAATGTTTTAAGATTCAAAGACTTTAATTTGGCTGAACCCTTCTCATCGATATTAAATAAAATATTATTTGTATCTATCCATTCAAGTCTTCGTGGTGAAGCACTTAAATCATTTGTTAGAACTTTATTTTTTTTATTTTCGTGGAGCCAGATATCAAAGGCTACTGAAGAATACTTTTTATCTGGATGTCCAGTAAAAACAATCTTCTCACCGTCTAAAGAGGCCTTCGGTGATGAATAAACTCCGTTTTCTGGAGATATTTTTTGAATACTCTTGGTATTTACATTTAATGTAAAAACTGAAGACTGTTTCCATGGAGTCTCCAAATCATTCAACGAGTTATTTCCAGTAAATAGAACTGTATTATTATTCAGCCATTGCAAGTCACTCAAATAGTCTAAACCCCAGTCTGAGACTTTTACTGCCGACCCTCCGTTTGCATCAACTAAATACAAATGATTTTCTCCAATCTTAACTTCACCACTGCCATCTGATTTCCAATGCATTGTTGTCACAATCGTGGGTTCTTTTGTCCAGTTATATTCTGAATCTTTTTGTTTTCCTGGAATATCAATCACCCAATCATTTTTATATTCATTGAAAGATGAAAATGAAAAATATTTTCCATCTTTCGACCATGCAAAGTCCTTAATATTGCTATTAGAGTTAGTTATCTGTGTTTCACTTTCGTTTGCAATATTTTTAATAAATATTTGTGAAACATCATTGCTATCAGCTTTTATAAAAGCAATTTTTTTTCCATCAGGCGACCACTGAGGCTTAGAGCCTTTAACAAAAAACCTCTTGTTGGAACCATTGCTATCCATCACCCATAAATCTGAAATAAAACTGTCATTTTGTTTGTCGATATATTTTTTTGAAAAAATCACCATTCCACCAGTTGGGTCAATGACTGGATTCGAAATTGATTGAATATCCCAATAGCTTTCCTGCTTAAGATAGTCATTGGCAGCATTGGCTGATATTGCCAAGAAAGATAAAGTTAATAGTATGTATCGTATTTTCATTTTTTCCCCTTAAAAGTTAAGGCTATACAAGATGTAGGTAAAATGAAAGAATTTTATGTCAAAAATAAGAATCATCAGTAAAATACTTATATGTTATATAAACTTCTTTTAATTGCATTTTTGCCCATGAATCTATTATCTTTTTCTCTCAATGATCCTCAAGCCTGGATAGGCATTACAGATCAAGTAATGGGGGGCGTATCGGATTTAGCTATTTCTCATTCTGACGGCATTTTTTTTATGAAAGGAAATGTCTCAACAGAAAATAATGGAGGCTTTGTAAGACTGTCGAATAGGATTGATATCAGCAGCAATGACTTTAAGGGCATAAAGTTTAAAGCGAAAGGTAATAATGAAACCTATGAGATACATGTGACTCTCAAGGGCCTCAAAATTCCACCTTGGTCGTATTTTAGTCAAGGTTTTGATGTTGGGGATGAGTGGCAAGAGTATGTAGTCTTTTTTGCAGATCTCCAGAGGAGCTCTGGTTTTTCCGCTGCATCCATGAAAGCAAAAAATATTAGAGATATTAGCATTGCAGGTTATGGACGAGATTTTGAAGTTGATCTAGCAATTAAAGAAATTAGCCTCCTATCTAATTGACGTCGTCCTGATTTTTTTCAAATTCTTTAAGATACTTTTCATAGTCCTCCCAATCATGAGGAGTGCCTGCTCTAGGTTTTTCAAATTTACTTGCTCTATTCAACGCTTTGGTTGAAAGCTTGCTTGGAGTATCTTGTAATATTTTTTCAAATACTTTTTTTATTAAGTTGCTCATTTATCTATTGATAATCTTTACTAGCTTTTTCATGAAACGTTTGAGATTTTTTGTCGCCTCATGTTCAGTAAAAACTTCTATGACTTCAGATTGCGAATAACCATCCCAAAAAGTTATTTGATGAAATCTATCATTTTTTTTCAAATTCAATGATGCAGAATCCATATTTTGATCATCTATTAAAGAGATATTAATTTCTTTTGAGTAAAATTCAATTTTTATATTTTCATAATTTACAAAATAGGACTTGAAAAGATTTTCAATTCTTTGATTGAATGTATAAGGTTTTTTTAGTTGTTGAATATTTTTCATAAAAGCACTAATTAAAATTGATGCAGCTATGATTAATCTTCTGAAATAGAGTCTCTCAATTTCTTAACTTTCTCTAAACTAACTTTGTCTTTAAAGCTCATAATTATTGCAGCAATAGATAAAACCAATATGGCGCCAGCTTCTCCTAGAACAACTAAAGCATCCATTTCTTTACTTTGCATAACTATTAGCCTGCATAACGCCGTAATTGCAATAATAATTGGAAGTGTTACAGGAATTCTATTGGTGCTATAAAACGCACCCACCATTCCAATAATTTCTGCATAGATGAAAAGCATAAATAAATCGGCCAATGTAATTTTTTGAGCTAAAAACATATCAAAGATATACAAAGCAGAAGCAATGCAAGTGGCAATGCCAATGATTGCTAAGAGCAATTTTTCACTTGCAATGGTTGTCCAATGCAGACCTTTTGTTAATTTGGATTGCTTGTTCATAACACAATCATACCAAAGGAATTCCAAATCCAATATTTTTTACTGAAAAGTTAAAATTCTGGTTACTTAATATTAATTGTAGTAAGTTAAAATATTTAATATTATTGGGTAAATATAATTGAATTCTTGTAAAAGACCCAATCCAAGGGGGCTATTGCCTGATAGCATCAATCATGACCTGTACTTTTTTAGGATCAATATTAGGTGTTATGCCATGACCAAGATTAAAAATAAATCCTGGATAATCTTTCATGATAGTACAAATTCTTTGAGTTTCTTCCATGATTAATTCATCAGACTCGAGTAAAACTTTGGGGTCAAGGTTTCCTTGTATAGCGAACAAATCTTTAAAATTTTTAGATATGCTTTCAATATCCTCTTTCCAATAAAGACTGATGCATGTGATCTCATCAAAAATAATATTTTCAACTTTATTGTTAGGAGATTTCTCAAATAAGATAATTGGAATGCTTGCTGTTAGTGGATCTTCCTTTAACAGCTTGCAAAGCATTCGAGTGTATTTTAAAGAAAATTTTTCTAGCTCAGCATCTGACAACAAATCCGCCCATGAATCAAAGATCTGTATAGCGCTCACTCCACTCAGGACTTGTTGTCTTAAATATTCATAGCAAGCATTGCTGAGAATTTGAAGAAAATCTTGAAGTTCATCTGGATGCTCTCTCAAAAAAGTTTTAGTTTTATGAAAATCCTTTGATCCTCCACCTTCAATTGAATATGCTGCTAGCGTCCAAGGGCTTCCACAAAAACCAATAAGAGGAATATCTTGCGGTAATTGACTCCTGGTCTCTTCAACTGCTTTAAATACGTAGTTTAGATTATTGATATCAAATGAGGGTAATTTTTTTATGTCTTGCGGTTGTGATATTGGATTGCTAAATTTTGGTCCTTCACCTTCATGAAAAGCAAGACCGAGATTTAATGCATCAGGTATTGTGAGAATATCTGAAAAAAGAATAGAAGCATCCAAGCCAAACCTATCAATCGGCTGCAATGCCAATTCTGCGCATGTCTTAGGCTGTTTACACATATCTAAAAAATTAGAATAATTTTTTCTTATTTTTTGATATTCAGGCAGATATCTCCCTGCCTGACGCATAAACCACACAGGAGGAGTTGTGTTAGGTTGACGGTTAAGTGCCCTTAAAAATTTAGAATCTTTCATTTATGAAACGAATTGTATGATACTTTTTGCCGCTTCTCTTCCTTCCCATATAGCTGTCACCACTAAATCAGACCCTCTAACCATATCTCCTCCAGAGAAGATTTTTGGATTAGAAGTTTGAAATTTTAATTCTTGTTTTTCTGGAGCAACCACCAGACCTGCTTGATTAGTTTTTATTTTAAAATCTTTAAACCAATCTGCTGGATTAGCCCTGAAGCCAAAAGCAATTACAACTTCATCAGCAGGATATACTTTCTCACTTCCTTGAATTGGGACGGGCATTCTTCTTCCATTTTGATCTGGCTCACCTAACTTTGTTTGAATTGTTTTTATACCTTGAACGCAATCACTTCCGATGATTTCGATAGGCTGAATGTTAAATTCAAATTGCACGCCTTCTTCTTTTGCATTGATAACTTCTCTTCTGGAGCCAGGCATATTTTTCTCATCTCTTCTGTATAAGCAAGTTACAGATTTTGCTCCTTGTCTAATGGCAGTTCTATTGCAATCCATTGCGGTGTCTCCACCACCTAAAATCACAACATCCTTGCCCTTAAAATTAATATAGTCAGATTCTTTTTGCTCAAATTTTAAAAGATGATTTGTATTCCCAATGAGATAGTCGATAGCCTTGTGGGCTTGTGGCAAATCTTCTCCCTTAAAACCTCCTTCTAGCGAAGTATAGGTTCCCATTCCAAGAAATACTGCATCATATTTCTTATGTAACATTTTGAAGGAGATGTCTTTACCAATTTCTTTATTTAGATGAAATTTAATGCCCATTTCTTCAAGAATTTTCCGTCGTCGTCGCACAACACTCTTTTCTAGTTTAAATTCTGGAATGCCAAATGTAAGTAAACCTCCAATTTCTGGTTGCCTATCATACACATCACAATGAATGCCAGCTCGTATTAAAATATCTGCACATCCAATTCCTGCTGGACCAGCTCCAATAATTGCAACTTTTTTATCGGTCCAAGTTCTGTTGCTTAGATCTGGCTTCCACCCCATATCTATTGCCTTATCTGTTATATATTTTTCAATGTTACCTATACTAACGGCACCAAAACCATCATTAAGAGTACAGGCTCCCTCACATAAACGATCTTGAGGACAAACTCGTCCACACATTTCTGGAAGAGAGTTCGTCTGATGGCATAAGTCGGCTGCTTCCATAATATTTCCATCATTTACGAGCTTTAGCCAATCAGGGATATAGTTATGAACTGGACACTTCCATTCACAATATGGATTTCCACAATCTAGACATCGATGAGATTGATTAGATGCTTCAGATTGATTGTAATCACCATAAATTTCAACAAAATTTATTTTCCTCTCTTCTATATTTTTTTTATTAGGATCATAACGACCAACTTCAAGAAATTGAAAATCATTTTCCAAGGGAACATGCTCGATGTACTCTGATCTGGATTTGAAATTTTCAGGGGAGGGTATTGTAGATGTTGGAATAGTGCTTTGACTCAATAGCTCTTTGCGCCATTCAAATAACATAACTTTTGCTTCTTCTAAATCCGTAATAGGCGCAAAAGATTTTGTTACATATTTTCTGTTTAATCTGATTTTGCCATAAAAGTAAGGAGATCTTGGTTGAGTAAAAAGCAACAAACCTTTTTCAATCTTGTATTGTTTATTTTTTGCACTCATTAAATTGCTTTAGTTCTGTATTATATGTATGACATAGTATGACATTATTGTGTTAATATGTATAACGTAATGACGCAACAAAATA
>Ga0209631_10007361_pt1 | contig 11065 bp, 7 predicted proteins | sample COG_08_FD_184752 | JGI IMG/M metagenome (GOLD analysis project Ga0209631, IMG submission 184752) | Pelagic Microbial community sample from North Sea - COGITO 998_met_08 (SPAdes) (version 2) | ecosystem: Environmental > Aquatic > Marine > Neritic zone/Coastal water | place: Helgoland, sampling... | reverse complement strand
TCGGGTCGATTCGTCGCGCCCGGGCGCGTCGCGAGACCCCGCGCGCGCGTCGTGAACCGTCCATGCGCCGTCTCTCTAACGAATACGAAGATGTCGAAAGACACGTCGACGACCGCCGCGATGGGTGCGCGAGGAAGGTCTATGGAGTACGTGAGATTGAACGCCTCGACGCGCACGATGCCCGCGCTCCGCCGGCGATGCGTCCCGGCCGCCGCGTCGTCCGGCGACTCCGTCGGAGCCGCGCCGGGATCGGTGAGCTCCTCCGTGGCGCTCGCCCCCGAGGATCCCGCCAATCTCCCCACGTCGTACTTCGCCGACGGCAAACAGATGGACGCCGACGACGTCGACGACATCCCCCCGCCGCCGTCCGCCGCGCTCGTCGATGTCCTCCCCTACCTCTACAAGGTCTCCGTCGCGCAAAAGGGCACCGCGGTCCGACTGGCGTTCGCGGTGTCCGCAATGCTGGTGCAGAAATCAACCGGACTGGCGGTTCCCATCCTGTTCAAAGTCGCCGTCGATCGTTTAACGGACGCGGCGATGGCGTCCGGGGCCGGGAACGAGGTCGCCGTCGCGCTCGCCCTCCGCGCCGCCGCGATGGCCATCGTCGCGAGCGGGTGCTTCAAGGCGGTGTCAGGTTTAGCCACGGAGCTTCGATCCGTGGCATTTACGCCGGTACGTTTATTTTAATTATCACGTGTATGGGCAACTAGACTGACGTCGTCGTGTTTTGTGTACAGGTTGCGCAAGCCGCGGGTCGAAGGGTCGCGCTGCAGGTGTTTAACCACGTGCTGAACCTGGACCTCTCGTTCCACTTGGACAGGAGGACCGGTGCGTTGCAGCGGATCATCGACAGGGGCACGCGGTCCATCACCATGGTGTTCAGGGCTGTTGTTTTCACGTTCGTGCCGACGATGGTTGAGTTGGCGCTGGTTTGTTTTTTGCTGTATAAGGCGTTTTCGTGGCACGTGGTCGCCGTGGTGCTGACCACGTTCGTGTTGTACGTGGGCTGGACCATGCGCATGACTGGCGTGAGCGCGGAGCTTCGTAAGATTGCGAACAAGATGGACGGCATCACCACCGGCAAGGCTGTGGACGCCTTGCTGAACTACGAAACTGTGACCACATTCGGTAACGTGCGACTGGAGAGCGAGTCTTACGACCGACTGCTCAGAAGTTACCACGAGGCTGCGCTCGGGAGCGAACGGGCGAGCTCGGCGCTCAACGCGGGACAGGCAGTGATCTTGGCGGCGGGCATGACGTGCGTGCTGGCGTCCGCGGCGCTCGGCATCGGAAGGGGCGGTTTGGACTTCGTCGGGCCGATGTCGCAGCGAGTGGGCGACTTGGTGATGGCCAACGGTCTGCTTTTACAGCTGTGGGCGCCGCTTCAGTTCCTCGGTTTCTTCTACCGCGAACTCCGGCAGTCGCTGGTGGACATGGAGGCCATGTTCGAGGTTATGAGCACCACGAGCGGTATACCGGAGGGGAACCAGGTTTTACCCAAGAAGGAGGGTGGCGCGGCGGTTTCATTGAAGGACGTTTCCTTCACCTACGGCGGCGACCGGCAGGTTGTTAAGAACGTGTCGCTTGACATCAAGGAGGGTCAGAGCGTGGGCATCGTCGGTCCGTCGGGGAGCGGTAAGAGCACTTTACTGAGGCTTTTGCTTCGCATGTACGACGTCACGGGCGGGAGCGTTGAGATCGACGGCGTGGACGTTCGCGATTTGAAGCAGGATTCGTTGCGCTCCATCACCGCCGTCGTGCCGCAGGATACCGTGCTGTTCAACGACACGTTGCGGCACAACCTCCGGTACGGCCGCGCGGGCGCGAGCGAGGAGGAGGTGCTCAAGGCGGCGAGCGACGCGCGGCTGGACAACACCTTGGCCGCCATGCCGGACGGTTTACAGACGATGGTCGGCGAGAGGGGCGTGAAGCTCTCGGGCGGGGAGAAGCAGCGCGTCGCGATCGCTCGCGCGTTCCTCCGTTCGCCGCGGCTGCTGCTCGCGGACGAGGCGACGAGCGCGCTGGACACCGCGACGGAGGTTGGCATCCTCCAATCGCTGCAGGAGGTTGCGGAGGGGCGAACCGCGGTTTTCGTGGCGCATCGTCTGTCCACCGTGCGCTCCTGCGACGTCATCGTGGTGATGGAGGCTGGCAGCATCGTGGAACGTGGAACGCACGCGCAGCTCATGGACGGCGCGGGGGTTGGGCCCAAGAGCGGGCTGTACGCGTCCATGTGGGCGTCGCAGCAGGCGGAGATTGAGGAGGAGGCGAGGATCGCCGCGGACAGGCAGAGTAACCTCGGGGTTTTTTCCGAGGTTGAGACCTGAGGGAGGTTGAGACCGGTCGTGCTACCTTCTGGCTACCTACATTCATTATTCAATAGTTTATCTATGCGTTGCTTCATCACCCCTCGTCGTCTACCTCCACTGCGGCCCTGTGCCGCCAGTACCCGTCGCCGTACTCCGCGTACAGCTCCTCGCCCGCCCTGAGATCCCGCGTTGTGACGACCGATGCGCATCGTTCGGTGGCGTCCTTCACGAACCGAACGTTGCGATGGCGCCCGCCGTCGGCGAGGTTGTCGTTGATGTACCTCGCGAGATACCCCGGGTGCATCGCCGCGTCGACGTGGACGTTGAAGTGCAACGCCATGACGTAGTCCTTCGTCTCAGGTCGCATCGCGCGAGCCTGCATGAAGGTGAGCACGTCGCCCCCGTACGTGCATCCGGGCAGGACGGTACCCGCGGGCACGTCCTCGCCGGTGAACAGACCGAGCCCCGCGCCGGGTATGAGGCTGGGCATGACGCGTAAGTGACCCTCGCTAGTGGACGCGACGCACTCCTCCACGGTGTCGACGTCCACGTCCGGCCTCGGCGCCATGGCAACTGACGAAACAAATTCAAGCGCAGTGAGACTCTTATTACGGTGGTGACTTCGATGGATGATAGTACAAAGGTGTATATGGCTTACTGAATCTAAGTGTTACTCGCACGCCAGCTTGTTGTCGAAGGACGTGAGACAAATCGCGAACGCCTGCAAGGCACTCATGGGCCACGTGAAGTCCATGGTGAACATATCCTTGCCAACCTTCCCGAACTGCAACATGACCCTCTCGTCCTCGTCCGCTTCGTCCACGAGCTGAAAGTTCTTCACCGACGCGTGCGTCACGCGGCCGTTGAAGTTGAGGCAATACGCCTGCATCTGCTCGTTCCACCGTGGTGACTTGTTCACGAGCACGCACATGTCCCCGCGCCGCCCGTGCTTGAAGCTGTCCAGGATGCCGTGCGCGCCGTCGCGGGTGGTGGCTACGAATTTCGTGCGTTGGCCCCCGCCGCCGCCTTCCACCGCCGGTATGTACCCCTTCATCTTCCGCGGTCCCCGTGTGCCCAGCACGTTGTACTCGTACGTCACCGCGCCGAGGTCCTGCCGTGGTTCCAAACCCGCCGATTTACCGTCCGGTTTCTCCCCAGGTTTGCTCCCTTTGTCGTAGATGGTAAACTCGGTGCCGACAAAGTTCGATCGGAGCTTTGCGAAAAAGTTGCCGGATTGCCGAGCCATGTCTTCCTCGTCGAGCGAGATGACGTAGTTGCTGCTCTTGCTCTTCTTGCGTTTACGCGCGGATAAAAGGAACTTGGCCTCGTTCGTGGGATCCCCGGGTTTGGCCCCAGGTCCGTCCAGGTAGAGGAAGTACTCCGGGAAGTTTCGTCCCGGCAGGTACCCTTTGGTCACGCGTCGCACGATGTGGCACTGCACCGGCGCGTCGAGCGGGCCCGGCTGCATGAGGAACATCCGCTTATCACTCGCGTCCACCCGCGCCGCCTTGGGCCGTTCCGCGATCCTCTTAGCCTTGGGGCCGAGCTTAGCGGCGGCCTCGATGCGCTGCGTTCGTTCGCGCTCGGCGGCCACCTCCATCGGATGCCGGCCCTCGTTCGGGTCGAACTCGTCGGCGAGGCCGTGCGCTTCAAGATCACGTCGAAGCTCCTGAACGCCGTCGGGCTCGAACGCGGGTCCCCGGGTTCCGATCGAGTGCGGGGATCCGTCGTTGAAACCCCGCACTTGCCCGTCGGGCACCCGGACCGCGTTGTCGTGCCCGTCGCCGCTGATGTTAAACGACCTTCGCTCCGCGTACATGGCCATCGTGTGACGGTCAAACGCGGGGGGTTGAACTTGTTGTTGAACTTGTTGTTGTTGTCTCTGGTTCATCCCGGACGCTCCCATGGCCGCGAGCGGGTTCTGCTGCATGCCGGACCCCGCGCCGCCGCTCGATGCGTTGAACAGCGGGTTGGGGCGCGGGGCGGAGTAAGGGTTAGCGCCGAGTGGCGCGGAGGGCGGCGGCATCCCGCCCCCACTCGGCGGCCTCGGTCGCATGGGCTGATGCATGGAAGCGACAGTGGCCGTCGCCGCGGGGTTACGCGTGACGGTCCCGGCGGAGAGCTGACGCTCCCGTCGTTTCTGCGCCGCGAGCTCGCGCCTCTGCTGCAGCTTCTGCGAGGCGCTCAGGCTCGGACCCCCGCCCAGGACGTCCCCGGCACCCCCGCCCATGGAAGAGTTTTCATCCTCGTCGAAGAGATCGGTGTGATACGTCCGCGCCGATGGGGGCCGTGGCTGGCGGCTGCCCGTGCCCGGTCGTTGCATGCCGTTGAACGTGTTGGCGCTCACGGGGCGGACGGGTTGGCCCGATTGTTGGGGTTGGCCCGCGGGTCTGCGCGAGAGCTTGCTCGCCCTGGATGGATACGGGAGGGAGGAGGACGGGAGAGGCCGCGTCAGCTATCCGATAGATGTCCGATAGATTTCTCATCGGGGGTGCCTAGCCGGCGAGATCAGAGGACGCGACTTCGTGTCGGGGATCCGGTGTCGCTTCGCGGACGAAGGAGACGGCGGTGACCCATCGCACGTGTGCCGTGACGCGGATGGACCGAGCGGGTGAGATCCGGGTCGGGGAACGGCGGTCGACGACGTCGGGGAAGACGCGAAAAGGCCGTTTACGGCGAAAGGTCGCATCGGAGTTCCCCCCATGGAGAAGAGAAAAAGGGGTCGCACGGGGACGCGCGCCGGCCCGGGGATGACACGAAGGGGCCGGTGACTCACCCCATGGCGGGACCGTTGGCGCGGTCATCTTCCAAGTCGAACGCATCCTCGCTGAGGAACATGTCGACACCTCCGAGGCGCCGCGCTCGTTGTGTCTCTTGAGGGGCGGAAAAGACTGAAAGAGGCTTTTGAGAAAAATTGAGATTCTTTTGTTGACCGCCAACCGTGTCATAATTTTCTCGCACGCTATTTCCCGAGGGGAACCTCGAAGAGCTCCACCTCGCTCAGCTTCTCCGCCACCTGTCCCTTATCGAGCGACTGCGACCGGCTCAACGAACGGCGCTCGACGGCCCTCGCGAGCGCCGCCGCGCCCGCGTCCGTGAGCGACGACGAATCACCTTGGCCGCCGCCGGCCAACTCGGCAACCGGTATGAAACCGTCGCCCTCGTCCTCGCTACCCGACGACTCATCCGGAGTCTCCGCCACAGCAGCCGTGTACTCATCCCCGTCGTCACCGTGTGTATCTTTGTGTCCCCCGTGCGTGTTCGCATCCAGTACCTCGAACGGAGTCTCCGCGTTGGCCGCCGCCGCCGCCGCCTCGATGGCGCCTATGGCTGGCAAACCGAGCTCCTCCCGGTACGCCATCAGACCAGCCGCGAACCCCGCGCGGTAGTCCTCCTCGCGCCTCAACACCAGCGCCCCCTCCGCCGCCTCCGCCCGCGCCCGTAAGTTTTCCATCTCGTCGTTGACAAAGTCCAACGCGCTCGCGATGGCGTCACGTTCCTCACGAAGCGTCTCGCACTCCGCCGCCATCGTCACCGCCCTTTCCTCGGCGAGGCCGAGCGCGGACAGCACAGCGCGCTGTTCCTCCTCGCGTTGTGATGCCACGTCAGCCTTGGCGTCCTTAACCGCGGAACTCGCCGTGCTCTCAGCCACACGGAGGCGATCACGCAGTTCGTTCATCTGTTCCAAAGTCTCGTCCAGTTCGTCCAGAGCGTCGTCTCTTTCCTCCATAGCCTCAGCCACCTGGCGCACCACCGCCTGCGCGCGTCTCCGTTCCTCGGCGTGGGCCCCCACGCGCCCGTCGTCGGGCCCGCCGCCCAACGCCGCCTCCAGCGCGCCCATCAGGTAGGTATCCCCACCGGTGGACTGACCCATAAGGGGATCGAGCGGCGACCCGGTGGCGGCTCGAGCGGCGGCTCGGTCGATTAAACCGCGATCTTCACCCCATTGGTTGGAACGTACGTAAGGTTCCCCGTACTGTGTGACGTGTGCGCTGGCTGGGTTCATTCCGTGTGGTGGGTACCCCGGGTTTCCTGGGTACGCGCCGCCCGCGCTGCTGCCGTAGGGGAGCGGCGGTGGCGGCATGCCCGGGTGCGTCCATCCCGAGCTCAAGTAAGGATTGGCATGCCCTTGATTAGCATGCCCGTGATGGGGTCCCCCGTGACTGGTGTATCCACCGCCCGGGCGGGTTCCACCGGGCGCCGTGGAGTCGTACGCGAGGGATCCCGCGCCCGTCCCGCCTCGCCCCAACGCACCGAGCGCCACGAGCCATTCCTCCATCTTGCGGAACCCGCCCGCCCGGGCGAGGTCGAGGGCGGTGAATCCCTCGGCGGATTGCAGGTTGAGGAAGTTGCGGTCGGGCGGGTGCGCGCTGTACACCGCCCATCTCACCACGAGCTTCGCCGCCCGCAGCGCGCCCCTCGCGCACGCCGCGTGAAGCAGGGTATTGCCGCCTTCGTCCGTGGCGCGCGGCATCACCCCCCGCTGCAGCGCATCCTCCAGTTCCGGCACGTCGTCGCGTCTCGCGGCTGCGTACGCCTCGGCGAGCGCGACGTCGTCGCCGCCGAAGGCTTCGTCGGAGGCGGCGGCGCCCTTGCGACGGCGGTCACGCTCACGACGCTCACGACGCTCGGCCCTGCGCGTCTGGGAGAACGAGCCGGAGCTGAGGTGGCCCCCGTCCCCGGTCGTCGTCGCCATCCCACTCATTGTGCCAATTGATTGTGGTGGTGCCCGATTCCGGGCGCGGGTCAGCACGGCAATCCCGTGAGTTCACTCGCAGTCTGATTGACTCAAGAATGACGGTCTGCATTTCCGTCAAATTTGAATCGAGCCATCAGGCCTGTTTTGAATGCGAAACGATAGATTCCTCGTTGTTTGCCATCACAGCCGGAGAGCGCCCGACGGCGGCAGCAGGCACGCACGCCCACTGACCGCGTCCACGTTCTGCGGTGACACACGGAACGAACAGAGAGGCGTTCGATCGTATCGACGATGTCCGCCAAGAAGGCCACCCCGCAGAAACCTGCCGCGCCAATCACGTCCTTCTTCACCAAGGCGCCGTCCCCCTCGCAGCAGCAGCAAACCACCACGGGCCAAGCCGCGAAGGGCGCGGCGATGGCGGAGGCGGCGACCGTCGGGGTGAAGCTCAACTTCGAGCGTCCCGCGGCGAACGAGCCGTCGAACAAGGATTCGCGATCGCCCCTCCGGACCCTCCTCCCGTCCGCCCCACCCACCGAGCCCAAGAGCGCGAGCGGCGCCAGTCGCAGGGTGGACGCCGAGGGCGGACCGTCCGAGGAGACGTCGACGCGAGATCCACCCGTCGCCGCGACCGCCGAGGGAAGCCCGGTGAGCGCGAGCGTCGGGGACGCGCATTTCATGACCCCGGCGCACGCACTCAGGGGCCCTCAGGACGAGGACGCAACACCGGGAGATACCCCCGCGACGGTGCGTGCCAAGCATCGCCCGCTCAATCGTGGCACCCCCAATCGATCCGTCACCGCATTTCAAAAATCACGACCCGAGTCCATTGAGTCCAGACCCCACTGGGGGTCGATCCGCCCATCCATCCACGTCCCTAAACCCGTCACCTGACGCTATATCCCACCCATCACCAATCACACAATCAGGCGATCGACCCCCGGGCCGCCCCCGCGCCCCAAAGCGCCGACCAAACAGACGCCGACGACGCATCCAAGGCTAAAACCCCGGGCTTCGTAGGGGCAAACAGTGAGACGGTCAAAACCCCCGGGACGGTCGGCCAGTCCGCGTCCAAGTCTTCCGTCGCCCGGTCCGCGGCGCAGACACCGGAGGAACTCGCTCAGCTCGCCGACAAGCTGGAGAAGGAGGCGAACGCCGAGATTGACCGCCTGAAGGACCCAGCCAAGAAAGAGGCGGCTTTTGCGGATGCCGACAAGGACAAGGCAACCACCGAACCCGGCCGGCTCCTCAAGAAGGCCAGGCGGGCGAGGGCGCGCGCCGAAAAGGCTGTCGCCGACGAGGCACTCAGGGCCAAGGCGGCCGCGGAGAAGGAGGCGGCCCGGGTGGCCAAGGATCAGGAGCGGGCTCTGCGCGAACGGGAGAAGGAACTCGCCAAGGAACAAGCCGCGATTGAAAAAGCCGAAAAAGCCGCCAAGATCGCCGCCGAGAAGGCTGAGAAGGCTGCCAAGCTCGAAGCGGAGAAGGCTGAGAAGGTCGCCAAGCTCGCGCGGGAGAAGGCTGAGAAGGAGGCTAAGCTAGCGGCCGAGAAGGAGGCCAAGGCTGAGAAGGAGGCCGCCGCCAAGGCGGCCAAGGCGGAGCGCGAGGCTAAACTCGCCGCCGAGAAGGCCCAGCGCGAGAAGGAGCGCGAGGACGCCAAGACGCAGAAGGAGGCTGAGCGCGCCAAGGCTGAGGCTGACAAGCGCGCCGCGATCGAGGCTGCGTCGGCTAAGAAGAACAAGCAGAAGAACCAATTCGCGTCGTTTTTTGCAAAGGCGGCCAACAAGACGCCAGACCCGGAACCCGCCGTCGTCGCGCCCGTCGTTCTTTCATCCGCGCTCGACACGAAGAAGGCTGACGAACTCGTGGCGTTGACCGTCAACGGAGGTTCGAACGTGGCGACCGCGACGCTCCTCTCGGACGCGCGTGCCAGGTGGCGTGCCGAGAGCCGCTCGTTCGGCGCCGGGGACCGGTGGGGCGCCAGGCGGGTGCCCAAGCGCCGCCGCGACGAGGGTTTGTTGGGTCCCGATAAGTCGCTCCAGGACGCGGTCGACGCGAGCGTCATCGCCGTCGATATCGCCCCCAAGCGACGCAAGCTCATCAGCGTGCAGTGCTCCTCGCACGTCGTCGTGGACGGCGTGTGTCGACAGGAGGGGTCCTACAGGCACGCGTTCCAGCTCGGGCCCCAGGACGACGACTCCGGCAGCTTCGATAAGACGTTCCCGGTGGACGGGGGACGGCCCGCGTTCTGGGGCTCGGGGGTGTTCCCCGAGCGCCCGGGGCGAGTCTCCTCGCACGTCACCGGTCGTACCCCCTTTCGTAAGGATTCAAAGGTTGAGTACGTCGCCGACGACGGCGAGTATTTCGACTCGGGGGACGAGTGGGAGGAGGTGGAGGAGGGCGAGTCCTTGTCCGACGAGGACGTGGATGCTGACGAGGACGGCGAGGCCATCTCGGACGAGGACGAGGACGGTTTCGTGGTGAAGGACGGCGAGCTGTCGGAGGGTGAAGGGGTCAAGGATGAAGGAGGAGACCCGATGGACCTCGACGACCTCGGCTCGGACGACGAAGGTTTGGATCTCGCGGGCGCCGAACTCGAGACAGGTGCGACGGACGGACTGAGCTCATCCGGGTTCAGGAACCGCGCACTATCGCAGCTCGTGCAGTGGACGAAACAGGCGAGGCGAAGGAACCAGCCGCTGGTCATCGCCGATTTCGGCGCGGCTCCCCCCGGCACGCCCGAGGCGAAAACCGAGGAGTCGGGCGGGACGGACGGCGCGAAACTCGACGTTCTCCGCGCTCTCGCGCCCGTTCGGTTCCGTCCCGGTACGTACTCACGCGCCGCTATTCGCATGTACGACCCGTCGGTGTCCACGAACAACGACGACCTCAACGCTATTGACAGGGACGCGCCGGGAGGAAGCGCCGCCGGCAGGAAGCGATCAGCCGCCGACCTGGGCGCCGACGCGAATTCCGAAGGCGACACTGCGAAAAAAGGCAAAAGCGAATTCCCGGACGAGCTCCTCAGGCCTCTGGTTGAGTTTCTCCTCACCAACCCGAAGTTGCAGAGCAAGGGTGCGAGGGAAAAGTTCACGGAGGTTTCCCAGGTGAACGGCGCTCATCCCGATTTGACCAAGAAGGCGGTGCAGCGGAAGATCGCCGAATGCGCCGAGTATCGGTTGACCAAGCCGCAGCGGTGGGAGATCAAACCGCAGGTGTTCGCGTCGGTTAAGTTGAGCTCGCAGGAGGCGGACGCGATGCGCCCCGAGGATGGAAACGAGTTCCCCGACGAACTCGTCAAGCCCCTGTTGGAGTTTCTCCTGACCAACCCCAAGCTCCAGAGCAAGGGTGCGAGGGAAAAGTTCCTGGAGGTTTCCCAGGCGGACGGCGCGCACCCTGACCTGACCAAGGCTGCGGTCCAGCGGAAGGTCACGGAGCTCGCCGAGTACAAGGGCAGGCGGTGGGAGATCAAACCCGAGGCGTTGGCCGCGGTGAACATCGCGTTCGACGCGGCGGAGGCGATGCGGCCGCCGCACACGCCCACCAAGGCGGAGAAGGCGGCGGCTGACCGCGCCGCCAAGGAGGCTGCCCGGGACGCGGTCAAGGCTGCGAACATGGCCAAGGCGGCGCTCTTCCAGAAGGCCCCGGGAGGACCCACCGCCCCGGCGATTGGGACGGTGTCGCTTCAGGGCGAGCCCGCTGCGGAGCCCGAGGGTGGAGCCCAGTGAAGACGCGCCACATGTGTCACGCGGCGGAGCGAAGGAGGGGCGAGGATGAGTGAGATGGGACGATGACCATTCACGGGCGGGCGCCTGTACCGACTACGGTGAACGGGTATCATGACGACGAATTGACGTGTTGAGAGGGGAAGGTCCGACGAGGAGGCTCGCCCCCGGTTGAGTGCTTGAAATATGAATCTCATTTTCACGACATTTTTGGCCGGTTGCAAATTCTTGGTTGCAAATTTCGACCGAAATTTGGGACTCAGTTAACTCAAGACTTCTTGAGTCAATCATCGTATGGGCATTTTAGACTGAAGGATGAGGAGGTGTTACAGACAGAC
>Ga0209631_10007360_pt1 | contig 11067 bp, 5 predicted proteins | sample COG_08_FD_184752 | JGI IMG/M metagenome (GOLD analysis project Ga0209631, IMG submission 184752) | Pelagic Microbial community sample from North Sea - COGITO 998_met_08 (SPAdes) (version 2) | ecosystem: Environmental > Aquatic > Marine > Neritic zone/Coastal water | place: Helgoland, sampling... | reverse complement strand
GTCCCTGTCGAACGACACGTGGAGTAGGTCGTCGGTCCACCGGCAAAGAACCTTCTCCCCGGTACAATCGCTGGGCGACTTACCCCTCAAACCGTGGGTCTGTTCCAGGTGCGCGTAAAACACCGCGCACAGCAGCGTAGATAAAACGCTCCCTTGGGGTATACCCGTGGTCTGGAGGAGGTACACCCCGCCGCTTCGAACCACGTTGCGGCGGAGGTGCTCACGCAGCAGTTCCAGCACCTGGTCCTTGTGCACGGCGATTGGATTCGCGAGGTCGATGACGACGCCGCCGATCTTACGCTCGATACGCTTCGAACCCTTCCTCCGTCCTCGCGCCGTTTCATCTTCCGTCTCTATTTCATCCAAAGGGGCGGCACGGGTGGTATTCGCGCCGGGTTTGGCGACGGGTGCAGCGATCCTGCGCGTCTTTGTTCGCACCCCGACGGCTGCGCCGCCGACCACCCGCGCCAACCGACTCACGGAGTACTCCCCGGCGCCAACCAGCTCCGACGCCACGCGCTCCAGCGCCGCGAGCGGTATGCTGTCGAAGGCACCCTTGACGTCCGCGGCGACGATGTACGGGGGACGCGTCACCGGCTCCGGACCGGCGACGGGCCTATCATCGTTCCCACTAGCGTCCACGTCGTCGTTCCCCCCGTTTTTCTTTCGCTTCTTGGAGACGACGGGAGGCTTCTGCGCCGAGCGCCACCGCCGGATGAACGGAGCCAACCGGCGGTGCACGTCCCTGTAGTCACTCACGTTCGCGCCCATCACACCCGGCCGCGCGCCAGCTTCGTGTCGCAGCACGTCGAACACGCCCTGTAAACTGGTGTTGACGGGACGAAACGAGAGGACGTCCCTTTTACCTCCCCCGTTTTTACCCAGGCTTCGAAACGACGCAGCCGCGGGCCGACCCAACATGGCGACCGGCCTTAAACCCGTGCTCTTCGGGAGCAATCGCAACTTGGAGAAACCGAGGAGGTGGCGCTGGAGCACGAGCCGGGCGCGGCGCTTCGGCAGGCGCCTGTACGCCGCCCTGGAGTGGGCCGCGTCCAAACTGAGGTCGGCGTCGGCGTCGGCGTCCTCCTCTTCGACCTGGCCGGTTTCGGTATGATTCAAACGCGCCTGGGTGTCCAGCGTGGTGGGCAGCTGCGTGCCTCCCAACGTGACCGGGGTCCTGGACTCACCCTTCGGGTCCACGGTCATCGCCGCGAGGTGCGCCGCGGTGAGCCGGGCCCACACCCCTTTCCGGTAGTAAAACACCCGCAGCCGGTGCGACTCCGTCTCGGTGCAGTAAAAGTGCGACCGGAGCAGCGGAATCGCGAGATCCGCGACGAGCCACCGGACCCATCGCTGGAGATCCCGGCGCCGCGCGAGCGCCGCGCTCGCGGGCCCGGATCGCGTGCCACGTCGCCTCCGTTTCTCGTCGCCGTTCGGGCCGTTCGCGGCGCCGGCGTCGCCGAAGAGCCAGGGAAACTCGGAAACCTTCAGACCCGTCATCGCCTCGTGCAGCGTACACGCCTCGAACCTTCGGAGAACTACGAGCCTCAGCAGGAACCTTCGCATGACGCTTCGGCTCGCGGCGCCGCCCAGCATCTCACGCGGCGCGATGTTACGGATCACCGACCACAGGAACCGCGCCACGGCGACGGGGGGCGTGAACGAGGCCAACAGCGACTTGGCCTCCGCCTCGGCGTCCCCTGATTCGACATCGGTGCGCTCCGGCATCGGGCAGTGCCTCTCCAGTATGGACGCGTAAGGGCACCTCGCGGCTTTGCGGAGCATCGTGCGGAGCAAGGGTAAGAGCGCGGCGCGGTGGCGTCGAGGTACGCGCCGCGTCTGTTTGTCCCGGCCACAAACTTTCCCGCGTTCAAACTTTCCGGCGTCGTCGTTATGTATCGGCTTCAGCGGAGACTTCAGCGGTGACTTCAGCGGCGACGCCGACGTCCGCCTGTCGCTCGTCTTCGTCTTCAACCCGCCCGGTCCTTTGCCGAACACGACGGAGTAGAGCCGCCGCGCGCCCGCGGAGCCCCGCCCCAGCGCGTTCAGCGCGTGTCCCCGGGGCAGGCCCGGCGTCCTCGAGTAGCTGGACTTGTGCATGAACCGCGACGTGTCAAAGACGACTTCGCTGGGACGTTCAGCCACCGCCCGTACCGGGTCACCCCTGAAACTCCGGCCACTCGGTGTACGCTTACCCGGGGTCGTTCCCGACGTCTTAGTGGCCGGATACTTGGCCTCGGCACGGCCCCTCTTCCCCTTTCCCGACTTTTTCAATCGAGGAGGGGTTGCGATTTCATCGTCGTCGTCTTTCCCGGTTGCCGCCAACGCCCCGAGCCGGTCCCAGGCCATCGCGACGGAATCGCTCGACGACGCGTTGGCCGCCGCGCCGAGCCGCGCCCACGCGGCGTCGTTCGCGAGGTCTCCGGGTGATGACGCCACGGCGTCGAAGTCCGGCGTTTCGGGCACGAAACTGTCCTCCTCCTCCTCCTCCCCTTCCCCTTCCTCCTCCCCTTCCTCCCGCTTCGGGGTTGGATCCGCGTCGGCATCGACAGCCGCCGCCGACGCACGTTCCCTCGCGAGTTTCCTACGTCGCCAGCTGCTCAGCCTGGGCGGTTTATTCGGTCGTCTCGCGTCTCCCACAGCGTCCTGGGGTTCGTGCGCACGTGCGGACTCACCCGGGTCGGACTCCGCCACCACATCCGCGTCTTTCGAATCCGTCGGCATCTTCGTCTGGACCGCGCGTGTGTTGACCGCCTTCTTTCGCCTCTTCTGCCGTCTCCGTTTCGTACGCTTCCGCACGCCCCCGTCCTTCGAAGTGACATGAACCGCCATCTTCTGCGCGGGTGACATGAACGGGTTCGCGGTGCGTACCACGTCCGCGACGAACCCGCCCACTCGACGTAGCATCACCGCCACCGGTGAGATCGTCGAATGTGACACCATTGCCGTGGGTCCCGTTCCTCCCTCGGGTCCCTCGGATCCATCCTCCCGTCCCGGCTGGCTCTCCTGCGACTGCGTGCCCAGTATAGAGTCTCCAGAGCTTGGATCCAGCGCTTTGCGGGTGTTGAAAGTTTTCTTGGCGCGTTTGTGTTTGTTCTTCCCGACCTCGTCGGCCTCCGCCGCGTTCGTCGCCTCCCGCCGCTTGCGTTTCTCCGTCTTCTTCTGTCTCCGCTGCGTGGGCGTCGTCGTTCGATCGGCGCGCGCAGCCTGCGCGGCGCGTTTGTGCCTCGCCATCGCCGCCGCGCGAGAGGCGCCCACCGCCGACACCGGCGCTCCGCACAGCTGTAGATGTGATCCGTGTTTTCCGGGATCCGAGTTTGATCGCATGAGCGCCGACGGGACGAAGACGCTGCCGTGGACGAGCACGTGCGTCATGAGCGCGTCGCCCACGCGCTCGTGGAATGTTCTCCAGTGCTTCACGCCGAGCAGCGATGTCGTCGCCGCGGACGCGACGGATACTTCGAGGTCGGGTCGCCCCGTGATGTTGGCACCCCCGGGGGTGCCTCGATCGGGCGGTGGTGGATCGCGTGCGGAGGGCGCGCGTTTGCGCCGCACGCCGTAGCACAGGACGTTACCCGGGGCGCTGTGGGTCTTGAAATGCGCGGCGAGTGCGCGTGCGTGCGTCTCCTCGAGCGAGGACGCGACATCGAACGACGCCGCGTGCGACGGCAGCTTCGGCGCCCTGGCGTGGATCGCGCACAGCGTCCGTCGGAGGAGGGCGTCCGAGTAGGTTCGGTCGTCGCCCTTGTGACGAAGCGTCGGCGGTGACATGCCCGCGTCGGCGCAAAGGCGCATCACCACCTCCTCGAGGCTCGAGATGTCGGAGTACGCGCATCGCAGCACCCCGGGGACCTTAGGCGTCGTAGCCTTGGACGCGGCGTCGTTGTTGCCTTTTCGCTTATCGTTTTTTGGCGGCATGGCGTGCGAGATCCGGCGCGTGGGTTCCCTATCGGACAGAGCCGCGAACTCGATCGGCGGCCGGTGATGTCGATCTCATGTCCGCCTCCACGCGACGATCCGCTCGTCTCGGTCGCGTCGGGGTCTCAGCGCGCAGCCCCGCGCGGTACAGTGCCCTTCGTGCGCGACCCGATGATGATGTTTCCGTCAGCCACTCAGAAAACCTGACGAGCAGACCTGCGTTGTGAACTTTCGGTAGGCGCCACACCGCGAGGCGCTGGAGGCATGCGACCGGTCCTGTACGCCGCGGGGGCGTTCGGCGGCGCCGCGGCGGCGGTCATGGGCGCGGCCGTCGGGTACGGCACCATGCTAGGGACGATGCCCCGCGAGTGCCCGCACTGCGCGGGCGAGGACGGAACACGCGCTCCGAGGTCGAAGGCCTCATCGGGCGTCACCGCGGGCGGTACCGCGGTGGAGGAGGCGCTGAGACGTAAGGCGTACGACGCACTCGCGCCGACGTTCGACGATGAGTTGGAGTGGCACGAGTTCCTCACCGGGATCAAGCTCATGCGCTGGTGGATGATGCGGCAGGCGCGCGGGGATGTCCTCGAGGTCGCAGCCGGGTGAGCACCCTTCTCATGGAGTCCGCTCAAGTCCCGACCCACGACACCACCTCACGCCACTCACGTCAGCTGACATTCACCCCGCCAACCCCCTCCCCACTCCCACCAGGACCGGACGAAACTTCGTGTACTACCCAAAGGGCACCAAACTCACCGCCACGGACTGCTCACCCGCCATGGTGGAGGTGGCGAGGTCGAAAGCGGGCGAATGCGAGGCTTCTTCGGTGGACGTCAGGGTGGAGGACGTGCAGGCGCGAAAGGGCATGGGTTTCAAGTCCGGCAGCTTCGACACCGTCGTGGACACGTTCGGGCTGTGCAGCTACGAGGATCCAGTCGCGGCGCTGCGGGAGATGGCGAGGGTGTGCAAGCGGGGAGACCAACGCGGTAGGATTTTATTGATTGAGCACGGTCGGTCGCAGTCGCACGCGTGGCTGACCAACATACTGGACAAGCACGCACGCCCGCACGCCGCCAAGTGGGGTTGCTACTGGAACAGGGACATAGTCGGGATCGTGAAAGAGGCTGGCCTGACCATCGTGCAACGACACGAGTTTCACTTCGGAACCACCCAACTCATAGTAGCCGAGTCGACGTGAAATACGCATCCGACGCGAGTGTATCTTATCATAGCAACTCATATGTTTGATATTCACACGATAAAAACCCGTACACTAACAACGCAACACTTACATGAGATATGGTGGGCGGCTTCTCCCGTACAGTCGTCGTTTCACCGGCGTTCTCCCTAGTGCCTCGTCTCCGCGTGAGGATATTGAGGATATTTATCCTCATGAGGATATGTATCCTCATTTACATATCCTCATCTATCCTCACCCTGGAGATTGGGCACTAGAGCGTCATGCCGAGGAACCAGTGGGGCATCACGGTGACGATGTAAAAGTACGCGGCGATGCCGGTGAACATGTACGAGTCGAACCTGTCCAGGAACCCCCCGTGTCCCGGGATGATATCCCCGCTGTCCTTCATCCCCGCGTTGCGCTTCATCACGCTCTCCATCAAGTCACCCGCCACCGCCGCGACGAAGATCACCGCGCCCAGCGTCAGCGTCTGCACCGGCCCCGCGTGCCAGCCGAAGAGCCATCGCAGGCCGTACGCCGTGGCCATCGTGCACAGCAACCCGCCGAGCGCGCCCTCAACGGTTTTGTTGGGTGAAACCGCGATGAGCCTGTGCTTACCGAACGTCTTCCCAAACGCGTACGCGCCCACGTCCGACGCGATGATGCACGCCACGCAGATGACCGTCACGATCAGTCCCGTGGTCCACGCCTCCGGGCCGCCGAGTGTCGCGGGCCACCCGTTGACAAAGTTGGACTTGGAGCTCTGCAGGCTGGAGTAGATGGCGGTGGACGCGGCGGAGAAGTTGAGCGAGCGGAGCTTCACCCAAAACGCGGGCAACGCGCCGCAGTAGATGATACCGAAGAGGGTGCTGGTGAACTTGGAGAAGTGCGGCTCGGACTCCACTTGGATCAGGCGGAGGCCGACGGCGGAGAACGCGCCCAACACCGCCATGGTGATGTGCCCTTGCTTGGCGCCCGCGAGGTACACCACGGGGATGAACAACGCGCACATGGCGATGGACATGTTCAGCGCCCACTTGGGCGGCGGGTGCGGGAGCTCGGACGGCATCGTCTCGATCATCTGGAAGTACTCCCGCGCGGATAAAGTCGCGGTGATTGACATGACGGCGGTCCAGACCCAACCCCCGAAAATAATGGAGCCGAGGCCGAAGAAGGAGAGGACCAACGCGGAGGTGATTCGCAGCTGGAGCTTACCCATGGACACCTTGGGCTTGACGATGCCCTGTGTGGTTCGAGACGGGAGGGAGGGTGGGTGTTTCATCGTCAGATACGTGGGTGATTCAGAGGATTCAGAGGAGGTAGAATCAATCGGGGCGAGACGGAAAACGGTGCTGACTCAGGCTGTGGGTGAGAGCGGTTGATCGCGATGTCGGTGAACGTACCGAGTCTTCGGAGCCGGAGCCGGCGTCGGCGGCGGCGGCGGCCGCGCGAACCCCGCGGGTTCGCCTCGAATGGCGCGCGCGCGTCGCCTCGAGCGCGCCGCCCTTGGCGTTCACGGCGGCGACCCGGCCCTCGCCGTGCGCCCCGAAACCAACCCTACCCCTCGCCGCCGCAAGGGCTCCGAGCCCGGCCCCGACGCCCCCGAGCCTCGCGCCGTTGGATCGCACGCTCGCGTCCGGGACGGCGCGAGGGACCGGCGTCTGCTTCGAGACGCCGCGCGGCCGCGAAGCCCCGGGAGCGACGACGCCCGATGTCGCGTGCATCATCGCAACCATATCTTCGCCCACTCGCGAAAAGTTTGTTAGCACCCTTGTCTGCCCGGGCGGTGAGGAACGCCGCTGTCGCGTGCGTGTCTCGGAGCTCCGAAAGCGCGTTTATCGAGAGGGCTGCGCCTCTCAACCCTTTCTCGGGGCGGTTCCTGACGTGCGCGGCTGACCTTGCGGACGCGCGAACCGGTATGACTCACCACTTTGAAGGAGGGCTCGATTCGATTGATCACAACGACCCGCTTCGGCGCTTTTCCGGTGGCAAAATTGTCTCCCGCTCGAGCTGATTTGCCCGTACGATTCGGTGGTACTATATGCTGTTAACGAGATCATTTCCTGATACCGAAAAAGCCATGCCGTATTTACCCGAAATAGCGTTGACGGATCTTCACAAAGCCAATGACTGCCAAACTGCCAAACGGCGCGTGTGTCTTGACCGTGGAGTGCTAAGAGTATTTTCCCGCTTAGCGCAGCCCACCTAACGCCGAGATCGCCACGGTAGGCAGCGCGCGACCCGCGCAGGAAGCGTCTGAGCGCGTGTCTCACACGAGCGGAACCCATCCTTTGTCATCCGCGACAGTCGGGGCTCGATAAGGAGAACCGAGTGGGCCGTGAGCGCCGCGCCGGAGAGCGTATTGCCAGAGGGAAAAACCGAACGCGCGGCCGAAACCCTCGGCTGAGAGAGTTTTCAAAGTTTGCGCGAGGGACGCGGGGTGGGCCGCGATGGGGAGCAACGGCGCGAATGGTCCGAAGCCCATGAGCAACATGCAGGGCGGGAACAACTCGTGGAAAACGTGGCAGTCCGACGACGACATACCGCAACGCAAGATTCTCATTCAGCACATGTGAGTGGGCGCCTTTCCGGCGCTCGGGTCCCGCGGCGAGATTCGTGTTTTTTTCCTTCCCGCTTCCCAAACCTTCCGCGCATCCCGAAATTTCCCCGATCACCCCTCCCCCGTTCCACCCCCGCCACGTGCTGATCTCGATCCCTTTCCCCACCGCGACCCCCCCACAGCCTGCGTCTGTTCCAGCAGCGCAAGCCTTCCGAGACGAAGGAGTGGGCGCAGAAGCTCCCAGACTTTGTGCTGCGCCTGGAGGAGGCTGTTTATCGCGGAGCGAGGACAAAGGTACGCGCCCCATACGCGCTTTCACCGATGAAACACCGACGACCGCTTTCAAACTCGACCCGTCGAAAGACAAAGCCTGAAAGGCGTTTTCATCGCGACCCGTGCCCCGCCGGTTTTCCACCGCGGTTCACCGTCTCGAGACGCTCCGATCGCACCGACCGACCCGCCGCGATCGTCGGGTCCAAACTTTGGCGATCGGTCCCGCGATTGGATCGCGATACGGTCGCCAAACGCGATCGCGCGCGAGCATCTTGGCGCGGGTTGGTTCGGTGAAAATCCAAATTCCTGCAGAGGAAGCAGGGTTGGGGTTGACACTTTTGCTTTTTCCACCATCCACGACATGACTGAAGCCTCCGATCTGTTCATCCACTGACGCCGGCGCACCCAAAACAACCCACCCACCGACCCACAGGAGGAGTACTGCAACGAGCAGACGCTGGAGGCGCGGCTGCAGGCGGTGGCGCGCATCATGGTCGCGAGGCCCAAGCAAGGCGCGCCCGGCGCGCCCGGCCAAGGCGGCCGCGGACAGATGAACGCGGCGCAGCAGGCTAAGATGCAGCAGATGCTCGGCACATCCGGGGGGTCCGGGGCAGGTATGCAGCCCGGCATGCAGCAGGTCAAGCAGGAGGGTGGTGGCCCGAACCAGATGGTTGGCCAGCCGATGATGATGGGGAACGGGGGCGGGTCGGGGAACGTGATGATGGCGAACGGGGCTCCCGTGCTTCGCGGCGCGGCGGCTAACGGTGCCACGTTCATGGGCGGCGGCATGGGCGCCCAGCAGCAGCAGCAGCATCAGATGATGATGATGCAGCAGCAGCAACAGATGCAGATGCAGCAGCCCGGGGGTCTGGACCAGAAGCCCGGGGGGAAGCAGAAGAAGCTCACCGCCGCGCAGCAGAAGAAGCTCGCCGAGCAGATGAAGAAGCAGCAGCAGCAGCAGCAGCAGCAGCAGATGATGATGATGCAGCAGCAGCAGATGCAGGGGGGCGGCGACGGCGGTCGGGTGATCGTCAAGGGACCCGGCGGGCAGCAGCAGGTCATCGCGGGCATGGGTGGCCAGAAGATGAACCTCGCCAACCTCACCCCGGCGCAGCAAAAGGCGCTCATGCAGCGGCAGGCGCAGCAGCAGGCGCAGGCGAGGGCTCAGGGTGGCCAGATGCAGGGGCAGGGCGGCAAGCCCATGACGGAGGAGGAGATCAAGAAGGCGTACATCGTCAAGCAGCAGCGATGGCTCCTCTTCCTCCGTCACGCGTCCAAGTGCCAGGCGGCGGAGGGCCAATGCCAGTACACCCCCCACTGCCACGTCGCCAAATCCCTCTGGGAGCACGTGCTCAAGTGCACCAACGCCCAGTGCCAGTACCCCCGCTGCCTCGCCTCGCGCGAGTTACTCAAGCACCACCAGAACTGCAAGGATGCGAGATGCCCCGTGTGCGGCCCCGTGCGGTCGGCTATGCTCAAACAGCGCTCGCACATGCTCATGCAGCAGCAGCAGATGCAGGGCGGGCCCAACGCCAAGCGCATGCGCACGGACGGCCAGTTTATGCCCATCGGCCCGCCCGTCGCGCAGGTCAAGGGGAGCGTCGGCACGAAGCGCCCGGGGGGCGAGGGCACCTCGCTGATGGAGTGCTTCACCCCCGACGAGGTTCGCACGCACCTCGCGTCGCTGAGACTGTCGGAGACGGCCAACCCGGTGGCGAAAGGTCAGCCCATGTCCGCGCGGCGCCGCGACGCCGAGGCTGAGAAGGCGATCGCGGGTGCCTCGGAGAGCGCGTGCCAGGGCTGCGGGGTGGAGCGGCTCACCTTTGAGCCCCCGCCGCTGTACTGCTACGCGTGCGTGGGGCGGATCAAGCGCGGGCAAGTTTTCTACCACATCCCACCCTCAGCCACGGGCGGTGAGGTTCGAAAAGACGCCTGGTGTAACGGGTGCTACAACGCGATCCAAGGGCACGTGGAGCTCGAGGGCCAGAAGTGGCCCAAGAACGTCCTCGCGAAGAAGAAGAACGACGACGACTTGGAAGAGCCGTGGGTGCAGTGCGACTACTGCAACAGCTGGTACCACCAGATTTGCGTGCTCTTCAACGGGCGGCGCAACGAAGGCGGCGAAGCGCCGTTCACGTGCCCGCAGTGCATCCTCTCGCAGCTGGAGAAGAAGGAGCGGACGCCCACGACGAAGCGCCCGAGCTCGCAGCTCCCGGCGTCCATCTTACCGCAGACCAAGCTGTCGTTCTTCCTCGAGGAGCGCCTTCGCAAGGTGATGGGTCGCGAGCGGCAGGAGCGCGCCAAGCTCCTCGGCAAGCCCGTCGACGAGATTCCCCACGCCGAGGGCTTGACCATCCGCGTGGTGTCCTCGGTGGAGAAGAAGCTGGATACCAAGTCCAACTTTATGCGCGTGTTCAAGGATCAGAAGTTTCCCGAGTCCTTCTCGTACAGGTCCAAGGTTCTTCTACTTTTCCAGAAGATTGAGGGCGTCGACGTCTGTCTGCTGGGCATCTACGTCCAGGAGTACGGCAGCGAGTGTCCCGCGCCCAACACCAGGCGCGTGTACCTCTCCTACCTGGACTCTGTCAAGTACTTTAGGCCGTCGGGGATCCAGGTGGCCACGGGCGAGGGCTGCGCGCTTCGCACCTACTGCTACCACCAGATTCTCATCGGCTACCTGCAGTACGTCAAGCAGCGCGGGTTCACGTCGTGCTTCATCTGGGCGTGTCCCCCGTTCCAGGGTGAGGACTACATCCTCTACTGCCACCCCAAGGAGCAGAAGACGCCCAAGAGCGACAAGCTGCGGGAGTGGTACCTCAAGATGCTCCGGCAAGCTCAGAAAGAAGGCATCGTGCTGTCGCTGGGTAACCTGTACGACGAGTTTCACCTCGGGAACCAGAACCACGACATCGCGTCCGCCACCGAGTTGCCGTACTTTGACGGCGATTACTTCCCCGGCGTCGCCGAGGATTGGATCCCGGGGATCGAAAAGGAACAGGCGGAGAACGCCAAGAAGAACAAGGGTAAGAAACCGGCGCCGCAGAGCAAGACACGCGGGAAGAAGCTGCCCAACGCGGAGGTTGGCGATGACCTCGACGCGGAGCTCGCCAAGAAACTGGGCGTCACGATTCAGAAC
>Ga0209631_10007359_pt1 | contig 11070 bp, 8 predicted proteins | sample COG_08_FD_184752 | JGI IMG/M metagenome (GOLD analysis project Ga0209631, IMG submission 184752) | Pelagic Microbial community sample from North Sea - COGITO 998_met_08 (SPAdes) (version 2) | ecosystem: Environmental > Aquatic > Marine > Neritic zone/Coastal water | place: Helgoland, sampling... | reverse complement strand
CAATTGTTGTCATGGCCATCTTGATGGGTTTTGGTGGTTACACGCTTTTTGAGGTCCAAAAGAAACTTGATCTGTCTAATCAGTTATTGGACAACGTTCAGAGGAACAGTCGGGATATTGAATCCGAATTGAGCGCAACGGGCAATGATATAGAAAAAACCTTTCAGCTAATGAAAGCACAACAGAGCACAAACATTTCAGAAATTGACAAATTGTGGGGAGTGGCTTATCGGCAAAATCGACCCAAAATTCTGGAGTTGGAGAAAGCACTTCAAAACGCTAATAGCACAAATAAAGAACTCAAAAGGCAACTCGCGCGTCAGAGCACATCAATAGCAACAGCAACTGCCAAATCAGCGGCGGAGATTGATAAGCTCGTGGCCGATATTGCTAGGGTGCGTCAAACACTGACCGATGATAGTGAAGATATGACGACGCAGTTTTCGCTGGTGCGAGGGCAGGTTCAGGATCAGGCTGATCTGGTTGAAGCGAATAAACGCAATCTCGCGAGTATACAGAATCGAGTCAAAATCACGGAAGAGGCGATTGAGGTCATTGACAAGTATCGAGCGCAAGTTAACAAACGGCTGGTTGACTTGCAGGCGATGATCCAACGTGTGGAACCTATTCCAACCTCAGTGATTCAAAGCGTGGAGCCCGTTCCAACCGCTGTACCCTAGTTGATGTTGCTGTCGGGTTATTGAAAAGACCAATCCCTGATGACGCTAATCTCAAAGGTATAGTGTAGGTAATTCAACACAACACCTTCCTCGCTGATTCGTTCAAGTTGAATTCCCTCGGCGATAATGTCTCCCTCGTGAAACATGTTGCCATTGATGTTTACCATTCGGAAACTACTGTCATCTGCGTAGAGGTGGCTTGAGAACTTCAAGTCAGGTATCTGACGCTGAATATTGGTCGGCAATGCGGTTATCTTGTTGACTGGCTGACTCGCTACTGTCTCGTATTTTTCACCCTGCGGTCCTTCTGCTGCAATCAAATTCTCTGCTGTTTTTCGATAAGCATCTGTAGGGGTGATAAGCAGTTCGGCTGTCTCATCAGAGCTTCCTAAATTGGCTTCAGGGATGATTCGCCCTGCCTGTGAAGCCTCAGGTGGTTGAATTTTGATTGTCATTGACGTGTCAATTTGTTGGGCTTCGGGCGTTGAGGTAACAGAGGCGAGGCTAGAGGTTCTGGCGGATGATATGGACACCGGCGTAATTAATTTTGAGTCTTCAGAAGGAGAACGGTCCCAAAGGAACCAGAATGCGATGATGTTAAGTATTAATGCCGCTGGAATCGCCAGAAGCCAAATGCGCCGTTTTTTTTGAGGATGTAGCTCAGGACGCTGGTGAACAGCGTTTATGTTGGGTAAGTCCTGATTCTGTCTTTCGCTTTCTGACTTCTTGAGGGCGTCGAGGATATAGGACATTAGTCTTCACCATCCACAGTTAAAGCCTGTCTGTCACCGAGAAAGGGAATCCCTATGCCCTCAAGACTATTGAGGTGTATCCAGGTTTTTGGCCCAACAATGCCGGAAGGGTTAAGCTTGACCGACCGCTGGAACGACAAGACTCTTTGTGCAAGCGAATTATCGAATGTAGCGTTTGCTGTCAGTAAGGGAAAGCTGTCAAAAACAGAAAGCTGCGCGCCCAACCAGTCGACAGTCGCCCCTTTGCTCCCCTCGGAGATAGGTGATTGATATCCCGGGGGCATGCGCCAAAGGACGATGAACTCACCTTGCCAGCTTTCGACCATGGATTCGCTGACACGGAAATCTGATTGGTCGGTTGAGAATATTGCCGTCCCTGCGTCCAGTCTAGTGAGTGCCACCCAGTTTTCTTCGTTATTGGTAGATGTATTCGATGCGAGGTTGATTGCCACGGGCCTGTTGAATGATTTGATGTCGTAAAAACTACCGCGGCTCGAAAAGCAGTTTAAACCCAGTTGACTAATCTGATTACAGGCCGGTTGTGAATCATCGATGGGTGGGTTTCCCCAAATGTTGAGAATTTTAGTGACAGCGGAATCGGGGCTGGGGCTTCCTGTTACGCTGCGACTAACAGATCTTAAGTGGTCGGCGTTAGTTTTCGCCTTAAGGGTAATCAACTGGCCAAGATTTGGTTTGGATGGTGCCGGATTGGTTTGGAAGTCATCGAGTTGACTGCGAGTTTCTAATGACGCCACAGGCTCTACCGTAATCTCATCCGCTACTTCGCTGTTGATAACATCCTGTGTGTTGCCTGTCCTGTCTACGAACCACATGGATGCAATCAACGCCACGAAACCCACAGCGAGGATCGTATTAATAGGCGAGGGTTTTGCTGGAGGTTGTTCTGGCTTGCCGAGTACTTCCTCGGCCGATTTTGTGAGTATCGATAATGATACCTGCGACTTATTCTCGGAGTAGGCACCAAGCAATGCCCGGTCACAGATCAGATTGATGACTCGTGGTATCCCTTCACTAATCCTGTAAATTCGATTGATGACTGCTTGGGGAAACAGCTCACTTTTACATCCGGCCACTTCAAGTCGGTGGTAAACGTACTCAGCAACCTCTGCACGAGATAATGCCTGTAGATGGAAACGCGCGGTCACCCGTTGAGATAGTTGGCGTAGCTCCTGTTTAGCAAGTAGCTGTTGCAGCTCCGGTTGGCCCAGAAGAATGATTTGGAGTAGTTTACGTTCATTGGTCTCAAGATTGGTCAGTAGTCGTAGTTGCTCTAACACGTCTACAGCAAGATTTTGCGCCTCATCGATAATTAAAACAGTGCGCCTGTTCTGTCTATGAGACTCCAATAGAAAGTCGTTGATCGCATCAACCAATAGTTTTCGGCTTGCATTCTTTTCATAGACAAGGTGGAATTCGTCACAAATTGTTTCGAGTAGCTCATCCACACTGAGCTTTGGATTGATGATGAAAGCAACATCGACATCCTCTGGCAGCTGCTCCAACAGACAACGACAAACCGTTGTTTTGCCTGTGCCTACCTCTCCGGTCAGGAGAATAAAGCCACCCTGGCTTTGTACGCCGTACAACAGATGCGCGAGCGCCTCACGGTGGCGTTCACTCATGTAAAGAAAAATGGGGTTTGGCGCGATCGAAAACGGAGAATCACTCAGGCCAAAATACTGGTTATACATGCGATTTGCTGTTTTTTTAGTAGTTTAAAGCCGTCGGCTCAACATGACGGTATGATTATGGAAGAGGATATCAGGAGGCTGGTATTTCGAACAGGATTAAGTGTGATGAAGGTAAGCCTGAAAAATTTAATAATGACGGCATTAACGTGCTCTCTAATGGGCTGCGCCAGTTTGAATTTCTATACTCAGGCGGTCACGGGCCAGGTCCAGTTGCTCTTGGATCGCCAATCCATCGATATTGTGCTGGCGGAACCCACCGTGAGCCAGGAAGTCAAAAACAAACTCTTGCTTTCGCGCGATGTACTCAAATTCGCTGAGGAAGAGCTCGGTTTGCCCGTTGAAGATAGCTATTCAAGCTACGTCGACACCGGGAAAAGATTTGTCGTTTGGAATGTCTTTGCGGCTGAAGAATTTTCCGCCGAGCTACAGACGTTTTGTTATCCAATTGCAGGTTGTGTCAGTTATCGAGGTTTTTTTAAAGAAGAAGCTGCGCAAGCATTCGCAGCAAAGCTGCGACAACAGGGATACGAGATCTTTGTGGGTGGCGTTGCGGCGTACTCCACACTTGGCTGGTTTGATGATCCTCTGCTTAACACTTTTATGGCAAGAACCGACGAAAAGCTGGCGGCTTTGTTGTTCCACGAACTGGCCCACAAGGTGATGTATGTTCCCGGAGATACTCGGTTTAATGAAAGTTTTGCTACCGCAGTAGAGCGCATCGCACTTTCTAGGTGGCTTGCCGCTCGAGGCCACCCTGATGCTTTTGATTTGCATCTGGCAGCAGAGGAAAGATCCCAGGCGGTAATAAAACTAATTGCCGTGACAAGGAACCAACTCGCTGAAATCTATCGAGGAGAGGACCCGGATAAGGTGAAGCGCGAACGCAAAGAGATTGCGATTGCCATGCTGCAATCTGACTATAAAAGCCTCAAGGAAAACTGGCATGATCCGGAAACCACCTTTCCTGAATTCGAGTTCTGGATGCAGGGTGAAATTAACAACGCGCGGTTAGGTACAGTGGCAGATTACAATGATCTGGTACCTTTGTTCGAAAAAGTCTATGCAAGACACGGGGAAGATCTGCCTAGTTTCTTACAAACCTGCCGCGACATTGCGAACCTGGCTGCCGACCTACGTATTAGCAGGTTGGAGTCCTTGGCTACCGGTAGTTAGCGTCGCTAGCTGAACGCTATCAGGCAAATCAGCGTGATGACAGTCAGGCCGATAAAGTTCAGCACAAGACCTTCCCGCACCATCTTCATGGTGGTGAACCTGCCGGTGCTAAACACAATAGTATTCGGTGCAGTAGCGACGGGCAGCATAAATGCACAGCTTGCGCTCATAGCAGCTGGCACCATCAGCAGGGCTGGCTCAATTCCGGCAGCGACTGCTCCAGCTGCAAGGATCGGCATCATCAGCGCTGTCGTGGCGGTATTACTGGTCATCTCGGTCAGAAAAGTGATGGTTAAGCAAATCACACCGATGATGAAAATGATGTGCCATGTGGTTATGCCGACAAGCGCGTTACCCAAGGCCGCACTTAAACCCGATACAACAAACGCTTTGGCTATCGCTATGCCACCGCCAAACAGTATCAGCATGCCCCACGGTATTTTTGCTGCAGTCTCCCAATCGAGCAAACGCTCTCCCTTGCCATTTGGAATCAGGAACATGCAGACAACGGCTACCAATGCCACGCTGGCATCATTGGCACCTTTCAAGTCGAGCCACGTGCTCCAGCCACCAAATGGTTGACCTCGAGTCATCCAGGCAATAGCGGTCAGCACAAATACAGTAAAGACACGCTTTTCGTCTGTTTGCCACTGCCCAACAACAGGCATTTCAACTTGACCCTGATGGGTTAAATGTCGTGTTGCCCAGAAAGCTGCGAGTGGGGTCAACATGAGGACAGCGGGAACACCCCAAGACATCCAAGTTAAAAACAGTACCTCCTCGCCGGTTGTCTGTTGATATATCTCGCGAAAGATAAGATTGGGTGGCGTACCGATTGGGGTACCAATACCGCCGATATTTGCCGCATAGGCGATGCCCAGCAGCAAAGGCACCGCAAGTTTTGGGTCCTTTGAGCGCTCAATGACTGCCAGCGCAACCGGTAGCAGCATCAGTGCCGTCGCGGTGTTCGAAATCCACATACTCAATGTTGCCGCGGCGGCCATAAACCCCATGACAAGCCGTCGGCTGCTTGAGCCGCCGAAAAGGTTAACCATGAACAGGGCGACACGGAGATGGGCACCACTGCGCTCCATTGCCGTGGACAAGATGAAGCCACCCATTAACAACAATACCAACGGGCTACCATAGGACGCGCCGACCTCAGCAGGGGATAGCACGCCAAACAGCGGTAAGAGAGCGATTGGGACTAGGGAAGTTGCCGGAATAGGTACTGGCTCAAAAATCCACCAAGTTGCGCAGAGCGCGGAAATAGCACCGGTGTAACAGGCCAAATGGTCCCAACCAGAAAGTTGTAACAGCAGGTAAGTTAAGCAGGCCAGCGCTGGACCAAGCAAAGTAAAAAATAGCTTATGGTTAATCAGGGTACACCCGCGTCAGCACAAAACGACATTATAAACACCTCAAATTCAGGACATCCACTAAATCGTTATTTTTGGATATCCATCAAATGTTAATTTCTGGACTTTCGTGAAGGTCGGACTATTGGGCTTTGGATCTGCAACCCGGATGTGTGATGATCCCATTATGGCTGATTCAATCTACTGGTACGATTACGAGACCACCGGCATAGACCCTGCGCGAGACAGAGTGCTGCAATTTGCTGGAGTTAGGACCGATATGGACCTGAATGTCATATCCGAGCCCCTGGACCTATTCTGCAAGCCTGGTGACGATGTGCTTCCCTCGCCTGATGCAATTCTGGTAACCGGCATCAAAATGTCAGAGGTGCTGGAGAAAGGGTTAACGGAAACGAAATTCATCGAGAAGATCCTGGCTGAATTTACCGTGTCCGGGACCTGTGTCGCTGGGTTTAATAGTCTACGTTTTGACGATGAATTTACCCGCAACACGCTCTACCGAAATTTTTTGGATCCTTATGCCCGTGAGTGGCAAGGAGGAAACTCCAGGTGGGATGTGATTGATCTGTTCCGTATGGCTCAGGCGCTGAGACCCGAGGGGTTCGTCTGGCCACGAAATGAGCAGGATGTACCTACCTTCCGACTGGAAAAGCTTACCGAGGTAAATGGCATCGGACATGAATCTGCACATGATGCGGTCTCAGACGTATTGGCAACAATAGATGTCACAAGAAAACTGAGGCAGGCCCAGCCAAAGCTCTATGATTTTTTGTTCGAGTTGAGGAACAAGAAGAAAGTCACCAGCCAACTTTATCCGCTGGGTAAACAGCCCGTGATTCATATCTCGTCGATGTATCCCGCGGCTAAAAACTGTATCGCAATCATTTTGCCGATCTGTGCCCACCCCACCAATCCGAATGGCGTGATTTGTTTTGATTTGTCTCAGACTCCCGATACGCTGCTGAAGGCTGGACCGAACGAACTGCACCGTTTGATGTTTTCCCGTAAGGAAGATTTGGCAGAAGGGGAGACACGCATCGCCCTGAAGACGTTACACATTAATCGTTGCCCGGCCATTGCCCCAATTGCTACGGTCAAAGGTCAGGAGACTCGTCTGGGGCTCGATATGGAAAAGTGTATGGCCCATCTCCGCCAATTACAGACAGCCAGTGGTGTGGTAGAGAAAATACAGGACGCGATCTCTCAGGGAGGTTTCGAGCAGCACGATGATCCGGATTTGATGCTGTACCAGGGAGAATTCTTTTCTGCATCAGACAAGCAAGTCATGACTGAACTTAGAAACAGCGCCCCGGTTGATCTCATGCGCTTTAGTCAATCATTTCAGGATAACCGATTACCAGAAATGTTAACCCGTTATCGTGCGCGTAATTTTCCCTCAGAACTTGATAAAGTTGAACAGGAAAGCTGGAACGACTACCGAAGGTCTGTTTGGCAAGGTGATACCGCCCGAAGGCGTGTGCTTGACCGGATATCAGCGTTAAAATCCGAAGGGCGAGGCGAAGCTGCGCTTGATGATCTTGAACAATATGTTTTAACCGTTACCGACTGGCTTTAAGCATTTTCCGCACGTACCCTGGTTAAGTCGACGATGCCCCTCGTAAACCGACATTGAGAACAAGCCTCTCCAGCTAGAGGCCTGGATAAACGGCGCTGTGACCGATAAATCATTCGGTTGTCGGACAAAATAAATAAGACGCCATCTTGCCGTCATTAGTGCAAGAGTTGCGTATTTGGCCACATTGCTTGGAATAGTTAAGACAGGCGTTGAGGACCAAGGTGATGTCTAGGTCAGAAATACATAACAGTTACGGCCGGATCCTATTTGAATCAGGACACCTGATCTGCCTATACTCGGGTAAATGCGACAGTCATAACCGGTTAGTAAACCGGCTGTACAGGTAGCTATTTTTGTCTTCTTCATGCGTCGAGTTTTTGAACGTAAGCAAATCGTTTCAAGATAAGACAGTCATTAAAAACGTTTCAGTTCAGTTGCCTCTTGATGCGACAACCGCACTTGTGGGCGAAAGCGGGAGCGGTAAATCAACGCTCTTGCGCTTGATTAATGGTCTCGTCGTGCCGGATTCTGGTCAGGTTTTACTAGCAGGCAGACCGATTGATTACAAAAGTCTCCCAGATTTGCGACGCACAATGGGGTTTGCCGTTCAAGGTGCCGGACTTTTCCCTCACCTCACGATTAGAGAAAACATCACGCTGGTTGCCAGTCTTGAGGGTTGGTCAAATCGAAAGATAATCGAACGTTACGGCGAGCTGTTTGATCTGTTGGCATTATCTGAAGAATTTTCCGACCGTTATCCGCACATGCTTTCCGGCGGTCAGCAGCAAAGGGTAAGCCTCTGCAGAGCGATGATGTTAGACCCTCCTCTCATGTTGCTGGACGAGCCTTTCTCTGCGTTAGATCCCATTACCAGACGCAATATTCAAGATGAATTTGTCACACTTCAGAGGATCGAAAAGCGCTCGGTTATTCTTGTGACTCACGATATGGGCGAGGCGAGAAAGCTGGCAGAATTTCTGGTGATTATTCGCGATGGTGAGGTCGTTCAGGAAGGCGCGGTAAGTGAAGTTGAATTGAACCCTGTTGATGAATATGTCAGTCGACTCTTTGATCAGGAAGGTGCCAATTGAATTGGTTTGTTTTCGCTCTACTTATGACCCTGGGTTTGTTTTCTGCCGTCGCTGTAGCAGAAAAACAAACCGTTGTTGTTGCCAGTAAAAATTTTAATGAAAGTTACCTTTTGTCTGAGATGCTGTCCCAAATGCTTGAGGCGGAAGGCTATCAGGTTGAACGAAAATACGGACTGGGTGGCACGCTTGTTTGTTATGAGGCGCTGCGAAACGGAGAAGTCGATCTTTACCCCGAATACTCTGGTACCCTCGGCCGGGCTATTCTCAAGGTGAGTGACTCTTCACCTTCGACTGAACGTTTGAATCAGCTCCTCGATGAATCTCCTCTCGAAGTTCTTGACTCTTTTGGTTTCAATAATACTTATGCCATCGCACTTAAAGATTCACTTGCGAAGAGGTTGAAGCTTGAGCGCGTATCCCAGCTATCAGAACAGACAGAGCTTCGTGTGGCATTTGGACTAGAGTTTCTAAACAGAGAGGATGGATGGCCTGGTTTATCTGCTCTTTATGGCTTGACTCAAAACCCGACTGGTATTGAACATGGCCTGGCGTACCAGGCCATCGATGATGGCAAGATTGACATTACCGACGCATATTCGACCGATGGTGATCTACGACGATATAAATTGACGACGCTGATAGACGATCGACAATACTTTCCTCAGTACATAGGTATGCCTTTTGTCAGAAAGGAGTTACCGCAAGAAGTTAAGGCAGTTGTCAACCAACTCGCGGGTAAAATAGATGACCAACTCATGCGTGACCTGAATGCTAGCGTCGTGATTGATGGTAAAAGTTTTGCTGAAGTTGCGAGTCAGTTTTTGGTTGAAAGTAAGATAACGACCCGAGATATTGCCCCCAATACGGGTGGTAAAGGTCTGATGGATTTAATCCCTGAGTCATTGCTCGAAAATACACTCGTTCATCTGAAACTCACATCGATTGCTCTCGCCTTAGGTTGCCTTGTAGGATTTCCCCTAGGCATATTGGTCTTCAGGTCTGCGACACTCTCCCGCATCGTTGTCTACGTAGCCGGCCTGATGCAGACTGTTCCCTCTATCGCCTTGTTAGCGCTGATGATACCTTTGTTTGGTATCGGTCAAGTTCCTGCTGTCATCGCCTTGTTCCTTTATTCGCTGTTACCTATTTTACGGAATACGATTACGGCATTGCTTACAATAGATCCGTTGCTCAAAAGCATAGCTGAAGCGATAGGGTTAACCCGCTATCAGCAATTGAGGCATGTGTTAGTGCCCATGGCTGCACCCACCATTTTGGCAGGCGTCAAAACGGCTGCGGTGATTAGTATTGGCACGGCGACGCTCGCTGCCTTTATCGGCGCGGGTGGGTTAGGTGAGCCAATTGTGACGGGGCTTGCGTTAAACAGTACGGAACTAATTTTGCAGGGTGCTATACCTGCTGCGCTATTGGCGATATTTGTCGAGTTGCTGTTTGAAGGGCTTGAGAAGCTGTTAGTGAAGCCCCACATGCTTCAGAATCAGCTAGTGAACTGATTTTTTTAAAATTGAAAATCTTCACACATCGAAATGAATCTCTTAGCGCCGGAAGATAGCTGTTTCTTCTTGCGGTAAAATAGGCCAAAGGTGAGAGGTAAGCTAGCAAAGGTGAGGGAATCGAGTCTCGTGAGATGATCTTTTGTATGGCGCTGTTGGGTGAATTTTGCGTCGAGATAGCTCATGCCGAGACCTTGCTCAACCAGTTTTATCCGTAATTCCAGGTCATTAATCTCCCAGATGGTACCAAATGAATTTCGAAGCTTGTCAATGGCGGGTCTCATGTCAGGATCATCAAGGTATGAAACGATAAGAGGCACTTGTCTGGCGAGCTTTTCCGGGTCATCACGTAGCGCTTCAAAGTCGGGATGATTATTACCGATGGTTAGACTTCTTGTGTCTTCGAACAGTGGCACAAGTTCGAGTTGCACCGGCATATTCTGTTGAAATGGTCCAAACCCAACTTCCCACAAGTCCGATATCACGCCAGTGATGATTTGTCTGCTTGGCATAATATTCAGTTTTATTTTCGTCAGTGGGCTGCCCTGGCAATATTTTGCGATCAGGGCCGAACCATAAATGGCGTTGATCGTCCCGTTCATTGTGAGGAGCAGGGTAGAAAGAATGCCGTTTTTGATGTTGTTAATGTCGGTCAGCACGCCCTGCTCTTCGCCCAGCACTGCTTCGGCATAGTTCAAGAATCGAATGCCAGGCTCTGTGAGCTTCAGAGGATTTCGCTCCATCAGAATGGTTTCTAGTTTTCGCTCCAAATTTGCAAGGGTCTGGCTTACAGCAGATTGGGTAACGAACAATTTGTCCGCAGCACGTTTGAACCCGTTCTCATCATAGATGGCCTTAAATACCCGAATCTCCTGAGTTTCGATGTGTATAGACATATTAGATCTGAACTCCCTGATACGTATTCTGAAGATCAAAGCTGAGTGACTTGACACCACTGCTGGACTCGATGTTGACGATATGTTCCTGGTCATCAAACAGATCCATCAGAATAGTAATTTCAAAAAAGAGAGAGGTTGGTGCTGCATCTAAGTTGAGCTGCTGGTAGGTTAAGAAATAGTTGCCTTTCAATTCAGCACCGAGTAGCTCAGGCGCTTGCCAGATTTGGTTATTTTGTAGTTTAAATCGCTCGGCACTATACAAAGCGAATCTGGCTTGATGCTGAATATCGGTAA
>Ga0209631_10007355_pt1 | contig 11075 bp, 19 predicted proteins | sample COG_08_FD_184752 | JGI IMG/M metagenome (GOLD analysis project Ga0209631, IMG submission 184752) | Pelagic Microbial community sample from North Sea - COGITO 998_met_08 (SPAdes) (version 2) | ecosystem: Environmental > Aquatic > Marine > Neritic zone/Coastal water | place: Helgoland, sampling... | reverse complement strand
GGCTGCGCCCCCCTGCGCGGTGCCGGTGTCAGTTGTTACCCCCGACGCAGTAAGCTCTATGTTCCCAGAAGTAGCGCTTGGCGTGATGTCGTAAGTCGTTACATGAGTGTCTAGCGAATATGCGTATTGAGGAAGAAAGTCGAAGGTAATTGTTGTCGCCGTCCAACTAGAGTCCGAAGCCCCGCGTATGATCTTTACCGGGGCCATGTCTTGGTGGACGAGAACTAGCGTGTCGGCGCTTTGCACCCAGTTCAACTCTGGCAGCACAGCAGCGGTGGCTGTAGCTACAACTAAATAGTCGTTACCGGAACCGTTTATGTTTGTGACTAGAGCCCTGTTTTTGAAGACATACATTTTACCCGGCGTGAAAACCAGCATGTAACTGTCGTCAACGCTAAACTCAAACGGGACTTGTCGCACAGCGGTCCCCGCGCCGCTATCGAGCGTGGCGATATACTTAGTGCCGTCACGTCGCACGGCACCACCTTGAGGTTGAACGCTGACGTTCTTAGCTGTAGCAAGCCCGGACTGGTACTGAGCAATATCAGTTCGCGCTCTCAGCTTTGGGTCAAGCTCGCCAGAAGTAAAATCATTCTGTATTTGAATGATCCGGCTCATCAGCGAACATCCGTAAGCGGGAAGTCCAAGATGTTTTGTGGCGGTCGGTCGCCGCCGTCAATGTTCATCGAAACGCGCGCAAGACCGCCACGCATGTTGTCTGAAGGGGTGCCGTAGGTAAGCCGGTGGTAGTAATCTGCCTTAGTAATCTGATCCGTAATCGGCTCCGCGAACGCGGACGCGAGGGCGTGTTTGAGATAGTTTACGAAGTACGGCGGGAACAAAGAAGGCTCCGCTGCGTACTGGTAGTCAACCCAAACGCTCTCGTAGTTTGCGTACAGGGCTGTGCCGTAAATCTCAAAGTCCTGTACGGGCTTACCGCCAGAAGAATTAGTGATAAAAACAGCCTTCGGGTTGCCCAAAATATCCCCAGGAAGCTGGTACTTGTACCGCCATTCTGAAATTGGCGTGTCAACCAACCGGGCAAGCTGAACTTTCTTAACTGACCAGCTATACGGGTACTGCATCAAGAGCGTGTCTTTGATGTCGTCGTAAAGGCGGTCTGCGACTTGAGCCTCGTCCGTCCCTTCAGAGAAACTGGAAAGAGCCGCTGCCCCAAGCATGATAAGGGCGTCTGAACATATGCTTAGTTTGGTATCCCCAGCCGCCATTATGTCGCTCCAAAATAACAACGGGCGCAGCAAGCCGCGCCCCAGACGTTCCGGTCTATCAAATTCCTACTTAAAGCTAAGGTTGGGGCCGGGTGTTACCGGCCCCAGCCCGCTAGTCGCCGTCAGTGGCGGCAAGGGTGGTCCCGTCTGCAACGTCAACCACGCCACTCGCGTTCGTTAGAACTTGAGTGAGAGTGCTGACTCGGGTGCCTCCCGTTGAGGTTACGCAATAAATCAAGTCGCCAACCGCAAGGGTGTCGGACAGATCATTGAAGTAACCTTCCGTATTAACATCGGCAATCGTGTCTGCCGATTGGTAGGTGTAAATGGAAGGCGCGTTCCCCTTCTTAGAGGCGGAAACCACGCCGAAGCCTGCGTCTGAGAAAGCCATGATTGGTCTCCTTATTCCGTCGAACTAATTTTGACGATGCCCTCATCGTCAATGGCTATGGCCCCGGCGGAGAACATCGAGGAAACGAGGAACGACGTTTTTTCAGGAACGTAGTTGATCTCGCTCTTCTGGTTCATGCTGATACCAAGGCCTACGGCATCGCGGTGAAACGCAAAGCTGGTGCGAGTGGACGGGAGAGGTAGCCCGCCTTCATCGCGGTCGCCCAGAGATATGAAGCGGAAACCGAGAAACTCGTCGATTTCCCCGCGAACTAAACTTTTCACAGTGGAGAAATCGCTGCTAGTAAGCTCAGTCTCGTCAAGCAGGGCTGCCAGCCCATTTGCATGGATGACAATGCAGCGGCCATCCATCGGCACGTTCTTTGTGTCGAGTGCTTTCTTAGCAGCCAACAATTTCGCAAGGTTCATGTTCGTGCCAGCGCCACCAACTGTGGTGGCAACAGTCGAGGGCGACGAAGCCGCATTCAAGGCGTCAATGACGATCTGATCCATGCGACGACCAATCGCTTTGCCGACAACCTGAACAAGCTCACGGCGCTCGTCAAAGTTGACTTTGGTCTGCGTAAAGATGTCACTGTACTCAGCCGCGATGTAGTCCGACATGCTGGCCGTTACCTGTGCGTAAGTAACATTGAGCGGCGTAACGTCAGTCTGTGGGACGCGGACGGTAGCGGTGCCTTTCCCGATCTTCGGGAATTTCACCTGATTGCCTTCGACATTTGTCCGTTCACGGGTCACACCAGCAAGCGCGCGAGCGCCCTGATAGGCGTCTTTGACCTCAGCATCGAACAACTGAACGTAGGCGGAAGAAATGCCAATAGCCATTTCAAACTCCATTTCAGAGGTTTCAACAAAAGATCGCCTTCAGTTCTCCGAACGCTCGGGCTGCGACTTGGGAGTTTTTCGCCCTACCCCACGGCGGTTCTGCGGGCCTTACGGTTGTCCGCGTTTAAACAATACAACAAACAAAAGGGGCGAGTAAACACCCGCCCCTATTATCTGGTCAACTCAGGAGAAATTAAGAGGGCGCATACTCGTCGGTTCCGTAGACGCGCTCAAACATTTTCTCCACCTTCTTTCGGTATGATGGATCAGTCTGGTATTCGGGCTTGCCAACCATAGCATTAAGCTCGTCTTTAGACGGAGCGTCCCCGACTGGATCAACATTAACAGGCACAGACCTGTCCCCGTAATACGACCTAACCTTTTGAAGAGCGCGCAATCCTTGAGCGGTTCCGCCCATAATCTTGAACTCGTCAAAGTCGCTCTCGCTCCACACGCCCTTGGAAACCAAACTTTGTCCCCATTGCGACATGGACTTAATTACAGCGTCGGCGTTAGCCCCGAGAGACTTGTACTCCTCTTCATATGAAAGCTGCGCCTCCTGCTGCTCTTTGCCCGCAATCTCAATAAACTTACCGGCCAACTGGTCGAAAGCCTCTTGGCTTATCTTATTCTCCTTGGCCCAGTCCTTATAGCTATTGTAAAGCGGGTCATCCGGCGGAATTGCAGCCTGCTCAAAGAGTTCCACGCTGTACTCTTCAGGAGCCTTGTGCTTGCCCTGAGAAAACTTTTTCTCAAGATCGCGATAGGACTTTACAAGGTTTTCCATATCAGGGCCGTCCTTGCCCCAAAACTTCTCTGGATACCACTCGGGCCGTTCCGTAGGCTCGGCTGTTGCGGATTTCTCAGGCTCTTCTGACCCGTCGTCGCCCTTTTTCTCAGGCTCCAGCCTGGGGTCGCCTGCCTCAAGATGTGTGATCGACTCTTCTTGCGGTTGGTTATCGTCGGCACTCTCAGGAGTGGCGTCGGCCAACAGCCCTTCAGTTTCGCTCATTGTTTGCTTGCCTTTTCTATTCGCCGCTCAACCTCGCGGACTATGGAGTTCTGCCCTTCCCTGGCGTATCCGTGAGACGCATCCTCTCCGGGATACCAAGTGGGCTGCTCAATCGTCAGCGAGCGTAAGTGAGCCAAAACTTTTTGGCCGTCGTCGCTGCCGAAAACGCGCAAGTAAAGACGATTAACGTCCTCTTGGTCTTGCTCATTCGTAATTAAAGTCTCTGGCTGAAATTGTTTAAGCCCGTCCCACCCGTCGATGGTTTGCATCAATCACCTATTGTTGCGGAGGTTCCGCCGGTTGTTGCTGGCCTTCCGCCTGCTGCTGCGCCGCAGCCTGTGCGACTTGAGCGGCCTGCTCCATCATCTGCTGGCGCTCTTCCAGTGTGGTCCGTAGGTTTGCCGGGACACCAAGTTTGTCGGCGATGTAATCCGCAATACTGCCAGTGCGGACGGCCATCTGGCCCTCCGGCCCAAGCGACGACGAAAGCTGAACCCACTGGGTAATCTTCTCAATGTCGCCCATGTTCTGCGCCTGAGCGATTGGGCTGACCGGCGTGACCTTTACCTCTAGTCCGTTTACACGCAATGGCATGTCGATCAAGCCTTGCTCGTCCATGACGTACATTACCCGCGAAACTAGCGGCACCATGGTTTCCGCAATCAAACGACCAAAGGCGCTGCCAAGGTTTTGCGACAACTCGCGCATCCGCTCTGCAATTTCTGTGGCGGACCGGGCGCTCATGTTGTCAGGCGGCAACGTGTCGTCTAGCAAGATTTTCTTTACGTTCATCCGCAAGTCGTTAATCACGATCTGCGTAACATTAAAGTCGCCAGAGCGCGGCAACATCTTCAGGCTGTCGCCCTGCGGGCCGCCATTTCTCGCCACGGGGATGATCGCGCCAGGGACAATCCTAATCGTCTGCGGGTTCAGGACACCATCATCCGCAGCCGTATAAACACCAGCAATGCTGAGTGACGCATTCTTCAGCAAAAGCTCAAGCGTCTTGTTAAGGGTCTTAATGTCAGGGATTGCGGTAACAAGCGGACCTCTGCCGTAGACTTCTCCCGCCACCTTCATGTAGCGCGCCACGATCCACGGCGAGGAAGACTGCGTGCGGTGCACGATTTTCTCTTTGCCATCAACCCACGTTACGCAGTAGTGGTATTCGCCTTGGGCCGAGTCCAAAATAGTTGACTCGATAAGCTCGATTTCCTCGGTCGGCTTTTCTGAAATCGCCCGCGCGAGCCTGGGTGAAATCTCCGCATCTTTCCAATGTTGGGCAATCGCCTCGGCCTTGAGCCGCATCCGGCGGTACACGTTGTCTACCTTGCCGTGAGCACCCTCCTCAATCGACACAAGATACTGCGGGACGGCCGTGAACCTAACTGGCGTATTCTCGTCACCGGGCTGCACGAGCATGACAGCCGTGCCGACCGCAAGGTCCATAAGAAACTCGCCCATTGCCAAGTCAAAGTTACTCTGGCGCAATACGCTAAACATTCTATCTGAGTAACTGTCGAGGACTGCCTGCACTTCAACCTGTCGTTCAACCGGAATATCCGGCCCTGGCTCTAGGCGGCACCAGCGCCCATAGGGCGGGAACAAGCCCGACTGGATACGGTTGGCAAATCTTTGAGTTGAGTTAATGGCCGTACTGTCAAAGACGCGAGCCATCTTATTTTGTCCAGGTGCGCCGCCGCCCTCATAGTACCCATCGTATAGGTTGCGCTGAGGGAGCCCATACTCATAGCAGTCTTCGTAAATCTGTCGCCAGTTATCCTTGCGGCGCTGTGCAGCGTCGTGTCTCTTTAAGATTTCTTCAACGCTATACATGGCTATGACTTCTTATTTCTTGCTGCAAACTTCCTCGCGGCTGCCTTGCTGCCAAACCCCCAAGCCTTGAGAGCCAGACTAAGCCGAGTGGGGTTTCCCTTTTTGTCTTTTTCCGGTCCATCCATGCCGCCAAACCTTGCTGCAAATGAAACCCTTCGAGGGTTAGTACCTTTCTTGACCGGAGCCTTTAAATCGCCGCCATCTTTGCTCTCAAAGTGGCGACGACCTTTTTCGTTAAGCCCGCCCCCTGGGTTTTGGTAAACCTTTTTAACCACGGGCCGCGCGCATGTTGTCGATCAAGTTTGGGTATGGACGCCCAGCCTTACGCGCGGCACGCATAGCCGACCGCTTCTTGGCTGAAGAAAGAGATTTAGGCTTTCCCGACGACTTCGGGCGCGGTTTGTCCCAGACTTTCTTTTTGTATTTCATAGCCATCACCCCATCAGCGGGCGAACTTTAGTCCTCGCCCTAATCTTCGCAGCCTTTTGGCGCTCGGCCCTGTTGCCGTAATCAATCTGGCGTTGGCGCGCCGCCGACACTTTAGGAGGAGGTGGTGGTGCAGGCGCTGGGATAGACGGCGACACTAGGTCCATCTCAGGAGGAAGAAATGGCGTCGATACGGGAGGCGGCGACACAACAGAACCTGGGATCGCTGGCTCCGGTGCAGCAACAACCGACGCTGCCGGTGCCACATAGCCGCCACTCAGTATTTGGGCGGCTTGGCTGGCGGGAGTAATTGATGGCGATGGCTGGTATCCACCTGTTGGTGTTGCCATGCCGGGTGCCCCAAGGCCAATGCCAAGCTGGATGTCTCCAGCGCTAGGTGCGCTAGGTGCGCTAGGTGCGCCCGTCATTATGTCGGCCCCAAAGTTGACGTTACGCCAAGCTCTGCATTCTCACGATCCCCAGAGAGCAGCGCTCGGCTGCCTGCCCGACGAGCCCGTTGTCGAGCAGCGAGGCTCGCTTGGGCACGGCGCTCTTCTGCCAACGCCCGTTCTTCAGCCCTTTGTTGCGCCGCAGTAGTCTCAGGTGCTACCTGGGCCGGGGATGGAGCCTTCGGCCCGCTTAGGATGCCACCCATCAGTAACCCTCGCGTAAATATAATGGTCAGCCCCATCCGGCCCGAACGACCGAAGGGTGCCTTCTCTGACAAAATGTAGTACCTCAGCCCACCTAATGGCAAGGCTGTTGCGGGTATCAACGGATATCTGCAACCTGAAGAGACGCATCTGGTCTACTATCGTGTCAAAGTAACGCATAGCGCTTCGCGTTAGTGTCACAGGGGATGTCTCAACGATATCACTTGTCAGCAACCAAGCCTCGGCCACACCCGGCCAAATAGGCACGGCCCCAAAGCAACAGGCGATTTGGCCCCGGTACAGCGCAGAATAGCTGTGCGGATGTTGCCCGTAGGTCTTTAGACGCTCCGGGTAATCCGGCAGAGTGCGGAAGTGGTTGCGCTCAAAACGCCGCAAATTCATAAGCCTGACATGGCCCCAGTGAAACGGCACAAGACTAACCCCAGGGTTGCTGCTAATCGTTTCAATTGGTATTATTTGCGCGTCCATAATCCTCCATGTGTTGGACCTCCCTACTACTAGCGGGGCGCTCTTCTTCCAGGCGCTCCGCTTTTTTTATGTAAAGACATCGAAGTCCATGGTGGCTCGCATCTGTTTAAACATTTGCTTGCCGTTAGGGTTGCGGGTCAAGGCCCGGTGCTCGCCGCCGCCAAGCATCAGGTATCCGTAAGCATCGCCAACGTGGGAATGCTCGTTCTTGTTGGGCAACTCCCTGAAGCGCTCCTGCCCTCCACCCATCGCAACGCGCTTGAAGTGATAACCCCCGCTCAGTGACTTGCGCGTGCGCTGGCAATCCTTCGACACAAGCAACCCCGGCCTCCCGTCGATCAGCCGGTTCATCGGCATAGCCCCAGCTTCACGGCGCACCATGAAGTCATTGCTCTGTGTCGGCCGCGCGTTAAAGCCATGCGTCCGCAAATGGTCGAACGCCGTCACCTCAAAGATTTCATCGCGCTTCCCACCAGCCGGATCACCCCAGATAAAGATATCGTTGCGTTTAAATTGGTCTACAAACTTTGTTTCTATGTCTGCCTTGAGGTTCAGAGCAAAGCGCTCAAGCCCCATGTCGAAGGCAACCAACTCATGCACGATGTGCCATCGACCGTTAGCCATGCGCTGCCCGAAAACCGCTGCCGGGGTTAGGCCAAAGTCCAACCCAATATGCAATGGCCGGTCCTTCTCAATTTCAACATCAGTGGACATCAAGCTATCGCTGAACTCGTGCCAGACAGGCTTGCCGTCCTGCACATAGACGTACTTCGCCCCGGCGTAACAGTTGATCCAATCTATCGTCTTACCGGCCAACTGTTGCTCGTAGTAACCAACCGGCAAGTTGTTAATGTTCTCTGCGTCGGGGTTCATCCGCCAAAAGGCGTTCGCCGCAAAGACTGCGCCCTCGTGCTCCTTCGTTGCGTCCAACACCCCACCGGGCTGCTTGTAAAATTTCCACGGGTAGCGGCCGTGGATGGGGTTCTTCTCAGCCAAGCCATGCCACCAATGATCCGAGTCCATGGGGTTGGTGGACATCCACACCCCGCGCCACGGACAGCCACCGTGCTGCTTAGTAGGAAAGCGGCCCACGCGAGAAGTCAGGCCGTCAACAACAGCCTTCGGCAACTCACGCGCCTCGTCAACAAACCCACCAGTCAGTTCCAACGAAAGCAACTTCCGTACGTCGCGCGGCTGATCCAATGCAAGGAAGATAACCTCGCAATCAACGCCGGGCGTGTCGCCGCGTTGCGGCAGCTTGATGTGGTGGGTAATGGGAGGCGACCAGCGCATGGTGCCCCACACGTTCTCAGGAAATATCTCCTGCCACGTCTTCAACGTAGTCGTCCGCAGTTCTGGGTAACTGTTACGAATTACTGCAAACCGGGAGTAGCGCACGTTGTCTACAGGAGACGCCGGTTGCTTCACGGCGCGGAGCAGAACCTCCGCCAGACAAGCATATGTCTTGCCCGACCCAACCGGACCCATGAGCCCACGCACAAAACTATCGTCGTTTAAAAACCGCCAAACCGTAGGGCTTTCACTGAAGTCTAGGTTCAGCCCCGTTAGTGCCGCTGCACCCTTAACCTTGCGTCTGCGCGGGCTGCGGTCCTTAGCCCTATCCAACCTAGACACTAGGCCGCTTCATCCGGCGGCAGTTCTGTCGCGATTTCTTTATGGCAAGAGCCACACGTTACGCTTTGTGTGCTCTCATACACCCGGCCCCGCGTCTGCTCGCCGCAAAAGTCGCAAGCGACGTAATCGCTATAGTAACGAATGAACCGCTGGCCGTCGTCACCGTAGGTAGCCATCATTTCGGAACCCTCCTGGTTACTATTTTCGGGTCAGCGCCCTCGGGGAGGCCGCACACCAAATCAGAAACAACGCGGCCAAACTCGTCAACGCGCGCGTTTACATCGTAGCCGCGAGCAGTCCAATAATCACTAAGCCGCTGGGCAGCTTTCATCCCGATTTCAATGTTGTAGACCGCGCTCTCGTAATCAAGTTTGGACACATCGCACCTCACAAAAGTAAGATTTCATACAACCCGGCTGCTGCAACGCAAAAAAGCACCGCATCAGGTGTCAGTAGAACCCTCATCATCCTGCACCTCATACGTCGTAGTTTTAGGCCCAGTCACGTTAATCCCGATCATGCTGGGGCGCGTCTCGTCACTATTCGGCTCAAGCAGGCCACGATGCTTCGCCAGTAAGCGAAGCGCTGACAGCTTGTCATGCATCTCAACTTCCACGTTAGCCCCGTCCTGCGTTTGCGTAATCTTAACTTTCTTGATGGCTTGCTTGGCGCGAGGGCTTAATTCGTGAGAAGCCTTGATTTGCACCTGACCCATATGATCCCAGGAAAGCACGTCCGTAACTTCGCTGGACGCAAGCGCCTCAAGCCCCTGAACCACCGCTTCCTTGCGAGACTCGTTCTGAGACTCAAGAGCCGCGCGGGCCTGCCGAACCGTTAGCGGCTTATTCGCCACTAACAACCTCCGCCCCGTTAGCTCCAAAGCCTGCTACGTCAACCCAGCCATCCGGGTGCGTTGGGTCGCAGCACAGCCGAGATACCTTCTGAGTTATGTTACACATGCACACTTGAGCCGCAGTCACCTCCACACCCAGGATCACGCTCCACAACGCGGCCGTGCGGGTGTGGTTTTCCTTTGGCGTACCGTACTTGCCCTCGCGGTCAGCCACAGCAGCCGCAGCAGCCTCAAGGCATTCCGTCCTATTCATCGTCTCGCCCTGCCTTCCCTGAATAAATAAGCCCGCCATGCAACTCACAGTAGCTACCACGGATGGCCCGCTCGCCACAGCCTTCGCGCCACTGGCACTGCCTGTCCGGGCGCAGGCCCATCCCAAAGCTACTCGTCTCCCATAACGCAAAGGCTCGCGTATGCTTGTCGCTCGCCCCGCCCTTGTCCACGCTAGAGCGTGGCGATCTAAGCGTCGTCATCGCCCTCCACCTCCACAGCGCCGAAGCCGTCGCATAAAAAACAATCAATCCTCTTCGAAACAATGTGCCCCGAACCGTTGGAGTACGAGGGCACGCTCTCCTCCTGCTCAACCCAACCATCCCCGGCACACTTCGGGCAAATTATCTGCGTCATCCAGTCCTCCTGTTTGGCTGCACACTATTGTATATCCCGCGTGTCACGATCAAGCGAAATCGAGGTTTGGGGAAAATTTTGTGCGACACCCCCCTGGACAGACGGGCGGGGGTGGGGGGCAGGGGGTGCACGTTTAAACGCCATGCGCGCAGAAACCCGCCACCACCACCCGCATAGGTAGTGTCGCATAATATGCATTATGACAAATTGACGTGTTTCTGCGGTTTTTACGAAGGGGGGTGTTCAACTAGAAGATGTCTTTCAACATCCGCCAGAGCCGGGACACCAGCCCGCTTGGCGAGCGCGGCGAGGGCTACGGCTCGCGTCGCGTCTTGCACTTGCTCGGCGGAAAAGTCTTTGTTTGCCAAGCGGTTAGCCGCGCCAAGCTCCTGATCGGCGCGTTTAAACTGCCCCGTTACAGCCTCGACCGCATTAGCATAGGCCGAAGCTAGTAAAATCGCATGAGTGAGAGATTGCTTCTCACCCCCCATACCCCCCTTTACTTCATCTATAGGTTTCGGGTCAGTCGCTAATCTAATGCGGTCAGCGCTGGCTATATCCTCGCGGCTGGGCTTCGCCTCATCGCCCAGCCAAAGGACTTGATAACGGTTGCTCTTCCAACCAGACGCCGTTTCTTGGTAGTCCTTTGGCCGAAGTTGCCTAACGTACCCGACCGCCTTTAGGCGTTGCACCGCGTCAAATATGCTTTTCTCGGTCTTATGACCGCTTATCAACCGCATGGTTTCCATGGCGGGCCAACATACACCGGCGCGATTAACGAAAGCGCACATCGCCCCTAAAACGCGCCTATCAGCATCTTTGAGCCGCTTGTCCCCAAACGCCCGACTTGGAACGATAGCCCACGGCCATTTGCCCTCAGGCAATTCAGAAGGGGAGTTCATCGTCAAATACCTCAGATTTACGGGTTGCCGTCACCGTGGCCCCAGGAAACGCGGCCTTCACTATGTCCACGGCTTTCGCCGCCTCATTGGTTGCCAGGATGTTAGCAATCTCTTCGACACTATACACGAGGACGTTTTCACCCTTTCTTTCGCGGGCTACTGCACCGGCCTCGTGAT
>Ga0209631_10007347_pt1 | contig 11087 bp, 11 predicted proteins | sample COG_08_FD_184752 | JGI IMG/M metagenome (GOLD analysis project Ga0209631, IMG submission 184752) | Pelagic Microbial community sample from North Sea - COGITO 998_met_08 (SPAdes) (version 2) | ecosystem: Environmental > Aquatic > Marine > Neritic zone/Coastal water | place: Helgoland, sampling... | reverse complement strand
CAGTCAACAACAAGGGTTCCATCAGATGATATGACAATAGAGCTTAAACCAGCGTTAATACATTTTTTAACAGTCTCTAAACCTATAACTGGTAAATCCATATTTTTACTTTGTCCTATTTTGGGTATTTTTATTAAAACAGGAGCAAAATCGTTTAGATTTTTATTATTACTAATTAAATCTTTAACTCTATTTATCATTGAATCGGTTCCTTCAAGTCCCTCGATTGCATAAACTAAATTATTACTTACAACCAATGACTGACCAACGTCATATTTTGAAATAGTATTTAGTAAATCAATACCAAATTCAGAGCTTTTTATTACATACTGTTTAAAATTTAATTTAGAGAAATTATTTCCATAGAAACCCTTAGGAAGAAAGCAATCTTTAAAAATTGAATATATTGGTAAAATTTTAAAACCATTTTTTTGGAAAAAGGTTTCAATTATTTTTAGTGCTTTATTATCTCCAACAGATAAAATCTCACTAATCATTCCATAAACTTTAATATCTTGAGACATTCCTAAGTTATTGGGCCTTTTAATTTTTCCTGCAAAAACAATATGAGTAACTTCATTCTCATTTAGAGTTTTTATCCATGTATCAGGATTTAATAATGAAACTGTCTTAGAAGAGTTTTTAAAAGATTTAGAATTTGAAAACCCATCTATACACATTACAAATATCTTTGGGTTTTCTCTAGCTATATATAACGGTAAATCACCACTACCAGCAATTAAACCAATCTTCATTAAAATTTATCCATTCTAGGATGAATTAATGGACGATTTGAATTATCTTCAAGAAAAACCAATATATCTTTTATAAGATCATCATTTTTATAGTTATCACTGACCTCAGATAATCTCTCGTTAAACGTTCCTTCAGGAGCAAATAATAATCTATAAACGTTTCGAAGCTTTTTAATATCATTTTTCTTAAAAGATCTTCTTCTTAAACCTACTAAATTTAATCCACTTAAATGTCCTCTACTTCCTATAACAGAAGTATATGGAATCACATCACCATCAATAGTAGTTCCTGCTCCAATAATTGCATGTTTTCCTATTCTACAAAATTGATGAACAGCACTTTGACCTCCAAGATAAACAAAATCCCCAATTTCAACATGACCGCCAATAACAGCATTATTAACAAAAACCGTGTTGTTACCTACCAAGCAATCATGTGCAACATGAGATCCAACCATAAAGAAATTATTACTACCAATTATTGTTTCTTTAGTACCTAAATGGGTCCCAGGGTGAACAGTAACGTTTTCTCTAAATATATTATTATTTCCAATAATAAGTTTTGTTAATTCACCTGAATACTTTAGATGTTGCGGTTTTAAACCAATAACAGCAAAAGGAAAAATTTCGTTATTATCCCCTATTTTTGTATTGCCATCAATAATAACATGTGAATGGATATAAGAGTTTTTGCCAATAACAACGTTTGGTCCAATCATGGTATAGGGCCCAATTGTTACATTATCTGCGACAGATGCTTTTTTATCAACAATAGCAGTAGAATGTATTGAATTTTTCATTTTGCTTTATCCTGATCAACTAACATTGCTGAAAACTCTGATAAAGCAACTAGGTTACTTTCAACATAAGCCTCACCACTAAATTTATATAGAGATCTTTTGTTTGTAATAAGTTTAATTTTTAAAGATAAAGTACAACCAGGGGTTACTGGTTTTTTAAACTTTGCTTTTTCAATTCCTGTAAAAAAAACTAATTTATCTTTAGACAATTCACTATCTTCATAAGAAACAAGACACGCAGCTGTTTGAGCCATTGATTCAAGAATTAAAACTCCTGGCATAACAGGGTGTTCAGGAAAGTGGCCCATAAAAAAAGGTTCGTTAAAAGTAACAGCTTTAATGCCTGTTATAGATTTATTTAAGATAATATCAGTAACTTTATCAATCAATAAAAAAGGATATCTATGAGGTATAAGATTTATAATTTCATTATGTTGAAGGCACTTAACTTCACCATTATCATTTTTAATTATCATCAGTTTTAAACCTATTTTTTTTTAAATTAAGCCTTTGCGAAGCAATAATTTTTTTCCAATCTTTTAAATTTTGAGCGGGATTCCCCCCAATAACACTATTTTTAGGAAAACTCTTAAACACTTTGGAAGCACCAGCGATTATTGAGTTTTCTCCTATTGTAACGTTATCTTTAATACTAACGTCTCCACCCATTATAACGTTTTTTTCAAGATATACGGATCCTGACAATCCAACCTGGCCTGCCAAAATACATAAATCTTCAATAATACAATTATGACCAATATGTACCTGATTATCAATCATAACTGATTTACCTATAATGGTATCGTCAATAAACCCTCTATCTATTGTACAACCTGCTCCAATAAAAGTACCCTCTCCAACTAACAAACCACCAATATGAGGCATTAAAGCAGTTTTATAATCATTTGGTACGAATCCAAAACCAGTTTTTCCTAAGACTGAATTAGACGAAACTTTAACACTATCTTCTAATTGTGAATATTCGATTACAACACCAGATTCAATAATACAGTTTTTACCAATCATACAATCTTCTGATATACTTACTCTTTCTGCAATATATGTATTATCATCAATTACTGACCTTTTACCGATTAAGCAAAAAGGGCCAATATTTACATTTTCACCTATTTTTGCAGTTTCATCTATTATAGCAGTAGGATGTATAATGTTATTATTAGAAGAGTTTTTTAAAACATAATAATCTAATAACTTTGAAAACCCAAGTTTAGGATTATTAAAAGGAATTTTAATTATATTTTGATGTAAAAATTTAATGTTTTTTTTTTCTAAAATGCATAAACCTGAGGATATAGAATGAAAATCATAATTTGTATTATTTAAAAATGACAATGAGTTTACTTTTAAATCTTTAAATGGAACAAAATCGTTAATGTAAATTTTATCTGGACTACAACTGATATTATTTACCGATAAAATCTCATTTAGGGATATATCTAAAACTTTTAATATTTCACTCAAATTAATGTTAATTTTGAAATTAAAAAAATGTTTATTCATCAGTTAACTTTTAATTTTATTCATTAGAGGATATAATAATTTTTAATGATTTTGTTTTTTCATTAAAAATTTTAAGAATTTCATTTGTTATATCAAGTGAAGGCTTATTATATAAAAAAACGTTTTCTTTTAAAAAAACAATATGAATTTGATTTTTAATTGAAAAATCTTTTATAATTTTTGCCAACCTATCTTTAAGATCATTTTGAATGTTTTGAAATGAATTGTTAAGTATTGCTCGGTCTTGTTTGAATTTTTTTTGTATAGACAAAACTTCTTTTTTAAATAAGGCTAATTTTTGTTTATATTCTAAACTATTTGTTTTGTTTTCATTCTTAATTTTTAATTCTTTATTTTTAAGGTATTTTTGTTTATTTTTTATTTTGTTATTCATTTGATTTTCTAATAAAATAAATTCATCACCTAGTATTTTCATAGCCTTTGATTTTTTTAAAATAAATCTAAAGTCAACAATTGCTATATTTCCATTGACATCATTTTGTGAAGCTAAATAGATCTGAAAACTATTTTTAAAATATTTTTTTTGTGATTTTATAAAATTATAATTTAAGGGACCATAAATAAAATTAGATAACATTAAAACATCTAGTAACATAATTAAAAAAACACATCTCTTATTTAGAAAGTGGTACCTATTTTAAAATTGAAATTTTCTTCTATATCATAATTTTTGCTAACAACTGGAAAGCCCCATATCATTTGCAATGGACCAACTGCCGTTGTCATTGATAAACCAAACCCATTAGTTACTCTTGGTTCCATGTCATCAAAACCTTTAACGCCACTTTTATAATCAGTACCCCATAAAGATCCTATATCAGTAAACAATAACCATTCCAAACCAGTATCATCTGGTAGCCACATGTCCGATTTAATTTCAAGTGAAAGATTATAAAAATTATTTCCACCAACCGCTTCATTGTTTCCAGTATCTCTAGGACCAAGTCCAGCACTATCAAAACCTCGTAAGGTATTACCTCCAAGCAAAAAACGATTTGAAGAAGTTACTTTATCATCTAAGCCAGTGATAAAACCTGCTCCAGATTTAATAGAAAAAATATAATCACCATAATTTATGGGGATATAATACCTATAATTAACAACTGACTTTAAAAAAGATGTATCTCCACCAATTCCAGAGAAAGTATTAGAGAATTTTACTCTATAACCAGATGTTGGGTTAAAAAAACTATTTGTTGTATCTTTAACTATGTCATGACTAATGGAAGAAGTAGTTATATCCTTTCCTTCTTCGCCTGTAGATGAATCAGCAGTTGAGGTTGGTGAAGTTGTGGATTTAGTTGTTGAAATTTTATAATTAAAATTTTGAGAAATATTTTCCTGTTTAAATCCAAACCCAAAACTTAATCCTTTTGTGTTATATTTAACATCACCTTTTTGATTTTCTCTTTCTTGATTAAAAACATTACCTGATAATGATAAGTGTCTATCTAAAAAATATGGTTCTGTTACACCTAAGTTATATGAAGATTTTTTATCTGACAAACTAGCTTGTACGTTAATTTTCTTTCCTTCTCCCAGAAAGTTTTTTTCACTTAAACCAAAATTTAAACTTGTGCTATCAAGTGATGAATATCCAACCCCAAAACTTACTGATCCAGTATTTATCTCTTGAACGTTTATTATTATATCAAGCAAATTATTATCTAAGTTTAATAATTTATAGTTAACTGTTTGAAAATAACCAAGTCTATTAAGAGATTTAATTGAAGATGTTAACTTACTTTTATTAAATGGATCACCTTCAAAAAATTTAAGTTCCCTACGAATTACAGAGTCGTTCGTCCTAGTGTTTCCAACTATATTTATTCTATTAATAAACTTATTAGGGCCTTCTTGTATTAAAAACTTTATATTAACTAAATCATTTTCTTTTGAAATAGATGGAACAACGTTAATAAAATTATAACCTTTGTTTTCAAAAAAGGTTACTAGATTGTCTGTTGAATAATCTAAAGCCCTAGAGTCAAAAAAATCATCTTTTTTAATGGAAATTTTTTCAAATAGTAAATTTTTATTTATGTCTTTTATTGAAGTAGAAATAAAGTCTAAGTCATTTACCTTGTATCTCTGCCCCTCATTTAATATAAAATTTATATTAAAACCAGAAATGTTTGGTAAAAGATCTCCTTTAGCGGAAATTACTTTGAAATCAATATATCCTCTATCATTATAAAATTTTTTTAATTTTTCTTTATCATAATCCAGTCTTTCAGGTATAAATTTGTTTGATCCAAAAATTTTATACCATGCGTCTTCTTTTGTTGTAATTGTTGATTTCAACTCCGCATCAGAAAAATTCTTATTACCTATAAAATTAACGTTTTTAACCACAAGCAGTGAGCCTTCATCAATATCAAAATTAATATTCACTCTACCTTGAGATAAAATATTTTTTTTAATATTTATTTCTGCCAAATACCTACCAAGTTTCTGATATTCCTGCCTTATTCGCTCAACAGCAATATTTAAATTTTCTAAATTTAAAACATCTCGAGATTTAATAGATACAATTTCTGAAAGTTGCTTGTTTTCTAATAAATCATTGCCGGAAAAAGTAATTTGATTAATAATTGGAAACTCTTCCAAATTAATAACTAAAACTTTATCTTGAACATCTAATTTAATGTTAGAAAAAAATTCTGTTTTATATAAATTTTTGATAAATTCATCTAATACTTCATTTGTAAATCTTGTATTGGGATAATTAGGTAGATAATTAAGAATAAATGATTCAGACAATCTTTTTTCACCATTTATAGTAATTTTGTTGATTTTTAACTCTTCATTTTGAGCAAAGCCTAAAGGTGAAATAAAATTTAATAAAATAAAAAATTTTATAAAAATCAAAGTTTTTAATAATAATCTATCCATATATCTATCTTATATAATTACTTATTTAAGTATACCATTTTTCAATCTAGAAACCCAAATCAAATGCAGTAATTAAAAACATTAACATTAACAAAAATATAAAACCAAATTTTAATAATAAAATTTGAATTTTACTAGGTAACGGTTTTTTAAATATTAACTCATATGCATATAATAAAATATAACCACCATCTAATGCAGGAATAGGTAATAAATTAATTAAACCTAAATTAATTGATAATATAGCCATCAAAAAGATTATTGAAAAAAAACCTTGATCTAAACTAGAACCTGAAATTTTTGCTATTCCAATTGGGCCAACAACGTCCTTTTTGTCAATATTTAATGATAACAATGATTTAAAACCAATTAGCCAATCTGTCGTAAGTCTATAAGTGTCGTAAACACCAGATTTAAAAGCTTCAATCAGAGATAATTTTGTTAAGACCATAGGTTTAGCTGTAACACCTATTCTACCAACTAACTTATTTGTTTTTTCATCAAAAAAATCAATAGGAATTACATTAATGTTTAAAACATCATTATCTCTTAAAACTTTAAAATTTAAAGAAACCTTGGGCTTGTTTTCAACAATTTGTTTAATTTCTTGAAAATTTTCAACCAACTCACCATCGATAGAAATGACTTTATCATTTGGCAAAATTCCTGCTAATTGAGCAGGTTTAGAATCTACAACACTATTTATTATTGTAGATGAAATATACCTGCCATTTAAAGCATACAAACTCGTAATCAACAACAGGCCAAGAAGTAAGTTTGCAAGAGGCCCAGAACTTACAATTATAAATCTTGACAACAAACTTGCTTTTAAAAAAGAGTCTTTTTCTAGTGAGTTTTTATTAGAATTATCATTAATATTTATAAGTTCTCCTTTCATTTTAACATAACCACCTAATGGTATTAAAGAAAACTTCCATCTCGTATTTTTATTATCATTAAACCCTAATAATTCTGGGCCAAAACCAATTGAAAAAGTTTCAACTTTCACTCCCGATTTGATTGCCGCGTAATAATGGCCAAACTCGTGGACAAAAATCAATGGAGTTAATACAAGGAAAAAACCTATAAAAGACAAAAAAAATGAAGATTCAAACAATTTTTATATTTCCTTAATTATATTCAAAGTTTTAATTCTGGTTATTTTATCAATTTCAATAACATCATCTATATTTTCAGGTTTTGTAGGAGAATAATTATTTAGAGTTTTTTCTATGACGTAATGTATATCAGTAAAATTGATTTTTCCTTTTAAAAAATAATCTACAGTTACTTCATTTGAACCGTTTAATACAATTGGTGAGCATTTAATATTACTTATTGCATCCCAACCAAACTTTAACCCTGGAAACTTTTTTAGATCCGGTTCAAAAAAGGTTAACTTTCCAATATTAGATAATGACATTTTTTTCAAATTTAAATTTAATCTTTTAGGCCAATTTAGCGCAACACTTAAAGGGGTTATCATATCAGGGAAACCCATATTAGCTATTATTGAACCATCATTATAATGCACTAGGCCATGAATAATATGTTCAGGGTGAACAACCACTTCTATTTTATCTGCACTTAAATCAAATAAAACTGAAGCCTCAATAATTTCAAGAGCTTTGTTTATCATAGTTGAACTATCAATAGAAATTTTTTTACCCATTTCCCATATAGGGTGTTTTAGAGCGTTTTCAGGCTTAATATCTTTAAAGTCTTCAACTTTTTTATTTAAAAATGGCCCTCCTGAAGATGTAAGAGTAATAAAATCTAAATTTTTAGTATTATTTATATCTAAACACTGAAATATGGCGCTATGCTCAGAATCAATAGGTAAAAGATTACATTTTTTTTCATTAGCTTTATCTATAAATATCTTGCCCGCAGTAACAAGTGTTTCTTTATTAGCTATTGCTAGATGATTGCCAGCATTTATAGCTGCAAAGGCAGAGTAAAGACCTGATATTCCGATAATACCAGACACAACTAAATCACAATTAATCTTGGCTAATTCAACAAGAGCCTCATGACCAACATTTAATTCACTTTTACCAAAATAATTTTTTGAATTTAATGGGTTTGACAAAACAACGTGTGGAACTTGAAATTCGTTTACTATTTCACTTAATAACGAAACATTATTATGAGCAGACACACCTATTAAATTAAATTTATCTCTATTATTTCTCAATAACTTGAGGGTTGATTTTCCAATTGATCCTGTTGAACCTAATAAAATAATATTTTTGGGATACATTATAATTAACTTAATAAAACAAAATAAGAGAGAATATAGAAAAAAGGTAAAACTAAAATATAACCATCAAACCTATCCATTAAACCACCGTGGCCAGGTATCAAATTGCCACTATCTTTAATGCCTGTTTTTCTCTTAACAAAAGATTCAAACATATCACCAAGAAAAGATAATATACCAATCACAAAACCTAATAATAATGAAGATAAAGTATCTAAATTTATTAAATCTTTAATCATAAAAGAGATGGCAACTGTAGAAATCAAACCTACAAATGTACCTTCTACAGTTTTACCATTACTAATTTTGGGAATAATTTTAATATTACCTAATAATTTTCCACCTAAATAAGCAAACACATCCATAGAACTTATTAATAGAACTAAATATAAAAAAAGATTTAACCCATTCGACATCAAGAGGATTTCTATCAGAGAAAAAAATGAAATTATAATCAGATTTGAAAAAGAGAACGTAATAAAATCATTATATGTCTTATAATAATAAAGGTTAATTAAAAAAGAGGATAAAATTAAAAAATCATAATCAATAATAAACCCAAAATTAAAATTATTTAACTTTGAGATTAAGTATATAAAAAAAATACTTTGTAAAAAAAAAATATTAAAAAATTGACTTATAGAAACTTTATCAAAGCTCATTTTAACCATTTCAATAAAAATCATAGGAAAAATACAAGATAATAAGATTACAAATAAAGGATTTCCAATTTTAAAAAACAAATAAAATACTGTGAGAAGAATTATAGAAGAAATTATTCTTAACCTAAATTCCTTTAATTCTATTAGGCCCTTAAGTTTGAGTAAAATATTAATAATCACTCACCATACTTTCTTATACGATTATTATAATTCATAATACATTCATCTAAAATTTGCTCATCAAACTCTGGCCACATCTGTGGCAAGAACATTAATTCTGTGTAGGCTAAATCCCAAAGAAGGAAGTTTGACAAACGCATTTCACCACCAGTTCTAATTAATAAATCAGGTTCAGGAATACAATTATTAAAAGTGAAATTTTTGAAGTTTTCTTCATCTATAAGTTTTAGTCTAGGTTGAGTATTTAGGATTTTGTTAGTGGCATTTATTATATCAGATCTACCACCAAAATTAAGTGCAATAGTAATTGTTATACCTTTATTATTAGAAGTATTATCTTGAATAAAATTAATTTTTTTAATTATATTTTTTTTAAAAGGTACTAGATTACCAATGAATCTAACTTTATAATCATTAGAATTAATTTTTTGAATAGTATCGTCTAAAAATTTTACAAGAAGATCCATAAGAAAAGAAATTTCAGTTTTGGATCTTTTCCAGTTTTCAGTTGAAAAAACAAAAACAGTCAGAAAATCAATTTTATTTTTATTTACAGCTTCTATAATATTAAAAAGGTTGTTGGCGCCTTTTATATGTCCTTCATATGATTTAAGGTTCCTAGACAGTGCCCAACGTCTATTTCCGTCCATAATTATAGCTAAATGCTTTATAGACATAATTAATTTTCTAATATTTCTTTTTCTTTAACAGACAAGATACTATCGATTTTTTCTATTATTTGGTTTGTGATTTCTTGAATGCTCAATTCGTCTTTATGCTTTTGATCTTCACTAATCTCGCCGTTTTTTTGAAGCTTTCTGACAGTCTCTATATGATCTCTTCTGATATTTCTTACAGATACCCTGGCATTTTCTCCATATTTAGCGGCAATCTTAGTTATTTCAACTCTCCTTTCTTCAGAGAGAGGTGGAATAGATATTCTAATAATGTTACCTTCTACCATTGGATTAAGACCCAGTGGACTTTCTTTAATACTTTTTTCTGTTGCTGACACTAGAGAGTTATCCCAAACAGAAACCAATAACATGCGTGATTCAGGAACACTGACAGTACTTACTTGATTTAATGGCATTATACTTCCGTATGCATTAACATTTATTTGATCAAGCATATTCAAAGAAGCTCTTCCAACTCTTAATCCACTTAAATCCTTTTTAAAAGAATCTATAGCTTTTTCCATACGTGTTTTAATTTCATTTACATCTAATTCTGCCATGTAAATCTCCTTTAATTAGAAATTATAGTGAAAGAACCTTTACCACTTAAAACTTTTGCAAGATTCTTATCTTTTATAATAGAGCAAACTAAAATTGGTATATTATTTTCTCTAGCTAATGATATTGCCGATGCATCCATCACCTTCAGGTCTTTGGTTAATACATCAAGATAACTAAGATTATCATATTTAGTTGCATTTTTATCATGTTTAGGATCAGCAGAATAGACTCCATCAACTAAAGTAGCTTTAATTAAAGCGTCACAATTCATTTCTGATGCCCTCAAAGCTGCAGCTGTATCAGTTGTGAAGTAAGGGTTACCTGTACCTGCAGCAAAAATAACTACTCTCCCCTTTTCCATATGCCTTTTAGCTCTTCTTCTTATATAAGGTTCACAAACTGCAGATATAGGTAAAGCTGACTGAACACGAGTTTGCACACCTATTTGTTCAAGCGCATTCTGGATAGCTAGACTATTCATTACCGTTGCTAACATTCCCATATAGTCCCCAGTCGCTCTGTCCATTCCATTTTTACTTCCAGATAAACCTCTATATATATTACCTCCACCAACAACAATACAAATTTGAACACCTGTCTTAACAACGTCATTTATTTCAACAGCAAAAGATTTAACAACATCTGTGTTTATACCAAATGCATCATTTCCCATTAATGATTCACCAGAAATTTTAAGAAGAATTTTTTTCCATTTAAAATTTTTCAATATAATTCACGCTATATTAAATAGT
>Ga0209631_10007340_pt1 | contig 11105 bp, 7 predicted proteins | sample COG_08_FD_184752 | JGI IMG/M metagenome (GOLD analysis project Ga0209631, IMG submission 184752) | Pelagic Microbial community sample from North Sea - COGITO 998_met_08 (SPAdes) (version 2) | ecosystem: Environmental > Aquatic > Marine > Neritic zone/Coastal water | place: Helgoland, sampling... | reverse complement strand
CTGTTGACTCCAGGGCTGTCCAGCCGGACCACACACCATTGACAGCACTCCCAATCATCACCTCTGCTTCACTCGGTACAATTCCGTCAATTTGATTTAGACCTTTGATGATTGTTTCCAATCCTGATGCGATATGTTCGTCCCATTTACTTTCCATCTCAGCCCAGTCATCCCATTGGCTCATCCCAGTTATAAAGGTCTGGCTCAATTGCTGGCTGGTGCTCTCCCAAAATGTATGATCAGCGTTTGAGTAAGCAGCATTCGCTGTTACCATCGTGGTATCTAATAAGCTCGGAACCAATTGGTTGACTCTTTCTGTTTCACTAAAACCTAAGTTCCCCAATGACCCAATCAATCCTTCTAAAACTCCACCCATGGCTGCAGGGGTTTCATCTGTGGATGCTTTGGTCAGTGAAAGCTGACTGACTCCAGTCTTCAACAAATTACTCACGATCACCGATGAATTATCAGTAAAGAACTTTTCCCTGCCGGGTAGTATTGCAATTAGCTCCGAGGAAACAGCGGATAGGGCCGATTTCCGGACTGATGATGTTGTAATCCTACCTGTTCCCATACCTTTCAGTGATCCAGTCATCATTGATTCCAGGATCTTACTCAATTCTTCTGAGTTATTGAGTCCTGAGCTTGCTAACTCTGTTCTGGCACCATTTACAATCGCATCAATCTGGGTGCTTGTGAGCGGTAAACTTTTATTGCTGTTACGAGTGGTTCTATTTGCCGAATAACCAGCAGCGGCACGTAGGCTTTCCTCGAATTCACTCATCACGCTATCTACAAGCGAAACAGTATTATCAGAAACTGTTGTAAATACGATTGGGATAAGATCATTGGTTAGGTAGTTCCCCGCATTATCCTGAATCCACTTTTTGAGCTTCAGTTCAAATTTTGTGTTGTAGTCAAGGTTACCCACCGGATAGACAGTAAATGAACGATTGTCATTAGCCCTATCAATTTGAGATCTGAGGGGTACACAAGACGCAAAACTGTTCGATGAAAGTTGGACTGTTGCTCCGCAAGTGCTGTCTGAAGAAGTTGTCACTGACGAAACTTCAATCGGCTCGTCGAAAGCGAATTTGATTGTTGTCCCTATTGACACCCCAGTACTACCATTATTGGGGACAACAGCATTAGAAACCACATTTGGGCCGGCATTATCAATTTCAACAACTGGATCTGGCTCTGGCACTGGGCTAGCTTTTTCACTTGTTTCATCAGATGAGCAAGCAACAACCATTGATCCCAAAAGTATTGTCAAAACGAGTGGCTTGAGGGCATATTTTTGGAGATTCATACCTGTTTCACTTATCAAAATAATTTAGTTATTTGGTCTAGATTCTGTGCAATTTGTAGGAATTTGATTCATTCAAGTCTATTGCCAAGCACGAATTAGATTCATGGTGATGGCCTTTTCTGAAAAAGTTAGAATTTCATGAGTTTAATTGTCAGCTCCTCCATTCCATTCCTCAAAGGGTTTACTTTTCCGAAAATTGCTGAGCATGGAGTTTTCATTCATTGTGATTTCCGATGTATTCAGCCCACACCAGATAGCTGTGAAGTGGATGCAACGTAGCTTTATGGCCTTCAGCAAATCTTACAGTGGTGATTGAACTTTGCTGTTGTAATCTGAGACCTATTTTCCATCGATTCAAAAATCGAATGGATGGCCCGAATTCAAAACCCCAGACAAATTGACCATTGTCGATGGAATCAGAAAAGTAAGATTTCCCATTCTCGTAAAGTCTATAATTCAGCCGGTTTTCCGACCATCCCCCTATCAAACCGCCGCGCAGGCCTAGCCCATTTTCTGATTCTGTAGCAATCCCCAAACTGCCGGTAAATTGTAACTGTTCAAGATCTACTCTTCTGCTTAGGAGTTCTCGATGCAATGCACCATTTTGACGTCGATAGGATTGCGCTATCCCCAGTAGAATAAGAGGTGTGACAAACCTTTGAAGCCTGAATTCGAGATGATTTCCTATTAATTTTGTTCCAGAATCACTTTCATAAAAACTTGTTTCGATTCTTCCCAGGCTCAGTTGCCAAGACAGTTCTGAGGGAGAATCAAATTCTTCAAGGTACGTCTCCTTCGAACCGCCAAAGCTTGAATGATCATCTGAAGAGATTTTCTGGCTGATTACTATCTCTTTTGACTCTTGCCTGCTTGACCCCATTCCTTCACCACCGACAGGACTTTTGTCGATATCAGCGAAATTCTCATAAGATTGATCAGCAACACTAGCAACTATGCGGTCTGTGTTATCTATCCTGTCAGAGAATGATGATGCCAAGAAAAACTCTGCTGATGAAGTAGTTTCAACAGAGTTGATTTGACCTACTTCCGATGGAACTGGGGTTACCTTACCCTGGAGTTGATTTGCAGCCCAAAATTGTTCGATTAAAATCAGTCCTCTCGTCGTTTTTTCTCTAGACTTGATTTCAATTTGATCTTGCGCAAATCTTTGGCAGAAATCAGAAACAAATTTAATGTCCAATCCCATTTTTTGGAATTGCAGAACTAGCTCTTTTTTTTGTGGTTGTGAACAAAGAATTTTCGGATCAGTTGTAGGTTCTTGTGCGGTCAAGAGTGAGTTTGTGCACAAGAAAATAATGATCAGTTGGGAAACCTTAAGTATGAGATTTTCCAATTGAGAAGTGCTTGGAAGATGTAGCACTAGCCCCCCCAGTAGTTGATTTCACCCAAATTCGGTGAATTGCTTTCAGAAATTTGCTTCAGGTAAAGCAAATTTAAGGCAAATGGGTTGTGTTTTTGGGGAAGTGATCAAATGGGATTTTTCGCAAACTAATCAGAATTTGCATTTAGTCTAGCAATCTCAAAAAATCCCAGAACTGTCAGGATGGAAATCTGTTAAACAACTCGCCTGTTTTTCCTGCAGCAAGCAAAAAGTGTTTTGATGAGAGCGAGTACAGACAGAAATTTGAGGTAGGAATTAGAATTAGTGTGGATCGAAACCGGCTTTATGCAACTGAGAGCCGTTCATGGACAATCTTCTCGTGATAGTCGAACCTGGCCATGTCAAAAATCTCGTGATGCTCTAAGTCAATGACTTCGATATAGTGATTGAGTAGGCCCAAATCCATTTCAGAGATCCAGCCGCTTCTACCATAGCGATGATGCTTTGCCAGACTCTTCAAGGCTGAATGATAGTCCTCACAGACGTGGATTGGCACTTCAGGAAATTTATTCAAGAAAACCACGAAAAACATGTTGACTCAGATGGTTTTGGTTTAAATGTTATAGAAGTTGATTCAACAAGATTTTATTTTGTCACTTAAAAGTCAAGCACTCATTGATTTATCCAATTTTAAACTTTCAAATATTCAAAACCTTCAAATATTTTCATGTATTTCCTGATATAAACTTAAGAAATGTAATTTTTTTGAAACAAAACGTCTAATCCAATTCAGTCCTTTCCACACCCTCCAGATTTTTTAATTTGATATCAGCTATTTGAACAAAGCGAAAAGTCTCGATCCTACGGCTGAATTAGAGGCTAGTTTGGCAGTAAAATAAATTTTCCCGACAGCCCACTCTCAAACATCTCAAAGGCCTCAGCAGCTCTCTGGAGAAGGATTTTCTCTCGAATAAGCTGTTCAAAGGAGAAGTTGCTCTCCTGCATAAAATTCATCATCTCAACTGCTGCCCAAGTGGGTAAGACTTTTGAGCCCTGCAACCTAATCTGCTTATGAATAAATTGCTCTGGAGAGATACTGGGAACTCCCTTGCTTAATCCAAGGTAGATTACAACTCCCTTTGGCCTTAGCACATCAATCGCCCGGCTCTGAGCATTACTTGCCCCACTGGTTTCAATACTTCCACAAAAACCTTCTGGATTGGGAGAAATCTTGATGAGACCTTCAGTATTCGTAAAGTCTGCGATTTTTTCAAAACCAAGTGAGGTGGCAAAGTCCCTGCGCCTCTCAATTGGATCGATTCCTACCGCATTGATTCCCATTTTTTCAAGCATTAATATCGCTGACAAACCTACTGGACCCAGCCCAAAGACAACTACGTTGTGAATCGCTTGCCCCCTCAATTGTCGAACCGCATTGTACGCTGTCGCTCCGGTACACGCGATAAAAGTACCGTCTTCAAAGGAAATATTCTCTGGGAGTTCAAGACAGGCATTTTCCGGAAGCTTCAGGACGTTGGTATTTGCTCCAGCATCCGCCAAGGCCATTCCTTTCCCATTTGGGCAGAGGACAGTTTCCCCTTGGTGACAGTATTGGCAGTGACCACAACCCAGAGTGTGATTTACGGTCACCCGATCACCAACTTTGAATTTACTGACAGCGTCTCCAGTTTGAACAACGACCCCTGCTGGCTCATGACCTACAATTTTCCCGTAACGAGCACCCAACTCATCGGGACTGGAGCGATAAAAATGCAAGTCACTACCACAAATTCCAGCTGCCTTCACTTCAATCAAGACCTCATTCAACCCAGGCTCTAGATAAGGAAACTCCCTCACTTCCAGCGATTTGTTCCCAAAAAGGGTAGCTCCAATTTTTTTCATAGTAGTTTCAGAATTCAGGAGACTGTTTCAAAAAGTAATGATTGGAGGAAATCAAGAAGGGACTCTCGCAGAGATCAGCATGATTTTATTAAGATCAGATTACTTCACACACTTACAACATGCGATGGGAATATACACCTTTCTGTCGTAAATGTGTTCCCACTCATATTCGTAGGACATCTTACATGTCTCTGGATTCTGGTTAGAGGTCTTTATCTCTGAACTCGTATTTGAGCAGGATGCCAAAATAATCTGGATACTGATCAAGCACCAGATTGAGCCGAACTTTTTCTTGCAATGCTGAAGGGTAATTTTCATTCAATGAACGCCGGCAGGAGGAAGACAAAACTTTATGTTGACTGACAGGAAAGTCAGACACTGTTGATTGACAAGTAGAAGAAAACGATCATCAAGGCAATGATGAGAAACATCACCGGTGAGAATCTTCCCATCAAGTTAATGTCTGCGGTAGTTTATTGAAATAATTAGGAATTCTTAAAGCTAAATTGTTTTCAAGAATTGGGAACATTCGGGTCTTTGATTCAGCAGATTAAATTCACATAAATTAATTTTTAAGGACTGAATGTGTAGAGAATCCTTTGGAATTAAACTGCTCTAAGCACCAAATGATCAGTGCCAACATCCAAGTCTAATCCTTAGATTAATGGCAAGAAAGATCTATTTTTTAAGTGAAATAATGTCGTCTTCCAGAGGGCTACCATCTCGAAAATTCTCAGGATTCAAATCATTCAGAAGAAACCGCTCTCTCATGTCTTGAACGTCTTGCTGAATAAGCATCAACATCATTTGATAGTCTTCAAATTCTTTCTGCATCACAGCCTCCCTAATGATGAAATCTACTCAGAAAATTCGCCTGTAGTCACCTTACATATGGCATAATTCAGACCAACTTTTTTGTTGGCCTCAATTTGGCCTAGTTACAAATTGGCTTCTGTAAGGATTAGCAATTCGGTCTGAAGGCCAAGAAGGGACGTTACAAAGTAAAAGTTTGAGTGCCCGGAGCCGGAATCGAACCGGCACGGAGGGGCTACCTCCGCAGGATTTTAAGTCCTGTGCGTCTACCAATTTCGCCATCCGGGCTCGCGTTGCTGAGGAAGCAAGAATTCAAAAGGCAGGTGGAGGTGACGAGCGGATTCGAACCGCTATGAAACAGATTTGCAATCTGCTGCCTGACCATTCAGCCACGTCACCAACCGAGGAAAATTATCGGAAATTTGAGATGATAAATTTGCCTACACAAAAAGCAAGGACTAATTGTTGAGTTCAATCTGAGCCAGTAGGTCCAATTCTGCTAAAACCTTTAAAGTTCCCAAGGCCACACAGCTCAAAGGATCATCAGCATGCATTACTTTTAAGTCGACCTCCTCACTCAATAATTTATCTAAACCAGCCAGCATGGAACCTCCACCAGCTAAGAAAATGCCTTTCTCAACAATGTCTGCGGCCAATTCAGGGGGAGTTTGCTCCAAAGCCTTTTTGACCAATTTTACAATTGCCGCACAGTTGTCCGCTAAACATTCACGCATTTCAGATTCATGAAATAGTAAGGTTTTTGGTACTCCTGAAATCACATCTCGCCCACGAACTTCCATTGTCTGGTGGGTAGCACTTCCCTCGATTGCATTGCCCAAGAGAATCTTGACGTTTTCTGCAGTTCGTTCACCAATCAACAAGTTGTATTTTTGCTTGGCGTACTGGCTGATGGTTTCGTCCATGACATCACCACCTACTCGGCTTGAATCACTTAAGACAATGCTGGCTAAAGAGATAACAGCAACCTCTGTGGTTCCACCACCAATATCAACAATCAACGAACCTGTAGCGTCCTGAACCGGGAGACCCGCTCCGATTGCTGCAGCCATGGGTTCTTCAATCAAGAAGACTTCTTTAGCTCCAGCGAGCAACGCCGCTTCTCTGACAGCTCTCCGCTCAACTTGGGTAATTCCGGATGGGATGGCGATGACAATCCGTGGCTTGGTCTTCAATGCAGAAAACTGTTGCTGAGTTTCACGAATAAAATAACTCAGCATTTCCTGAGCAATGTCAAAGTTGGAAATCACTCCATCTTTTAAGGGCCGAATAGCTTCTACTCCACGCGGAGTTCTTCCCATCATCTCCTTAGCGACCTGGCCCACCGCCAAAATTCGCATTTCTCGTAGCGAAATGCGCTTCACGGCTACGACAGAAGGCTCACGAATAACAATCCCATGCTTTTGCGTGCAGACAAGCGTATTGGCAGTGCCAAGGTCAATGCCAAGATCCTGCGCAAATTGCTTGGTTAGCGAAGAGAAAACAGACACGACCACTCCATGGTGAGAAAGACTTGAAGGAGGTCATCATTAGAAAAAGATTATTACAGGGCAAGCCATTTTCCATTTCAAGCGAACTAGAATTTCTTCCAGCTTGGTGGCTTCCGGAAGCCCATGGCCAGACCTTGTGGAATGCGCGCATCCGGCGTGTGCCTTCGGCGGATTTATTGGAGGAAATCCACGAACTACCAGATCAAGATTTCCTTGAATGGTTTTGGCTAAAAGAAACGTATGAGGCTCCTGCAGAAGTGCCTACAATTTTGATTCTACATGGTTTGGAAGGATGCGCCTACTCCAATTATGTTCGGGATCTAATGCCTCAACTAGGTTCCTTGGGATGGCGGGTTGTCGTTATGCAATACCGCAATTGTGGAGAAAAACCGAACCGTCTTGCGCAAAGCTATCATGCGATGCGCTGGCAGGAGTTAGACTGGACCGTTGAAGTTCTTCAGGGGCGCTTTCCAGAAGCACCGATTGGAGTCGTAGGTTTTTCCATTGGCGGTAGTATTCTGCTTAACTGGCTTGGTCAGAATGAGGCTAGAAGCATTGTGGCAGCGTGTGCTATCTCCGTTCCCTACAAACTATCGCCTTGCGCTGATCGACTCAATCAAGGTTTTTCAAAAATCTATCAGCAATATTTGATGGGACGGCTGAAACGCTCTTCAGTGCGCAAGTGGGCCTTATTGAAGGATGCATTGGGACTATCTGACCTTTCGCAGATCAATGAGCTTAAGACACTCTGGGAATATGATGATTTGCTGACGGCGCCATTGCACGGCTTCAAGAATGTCCATGATTACTATGAAAAAGCCAGTTGTCGTAAGTACCTCACAAGCATTCGGGTACCAACTTTACTGGTTCACGCCCTGGATGATCCTTTCATGGTTCCTGAAGTTGTTCCACAGGCATGTGAATTGTCAGACCTGATTCAGACAGCTTTCGTTCCAGTAGGAGGTCATTTAGGCTTTGTGTCAGGTGCCGTTCCAGGGCAAGAGTGGTCCTGGCTCTCTCAGATTGTCCCTAGCTTCTTTGAAACAAGTTTTGATGATGGTTTCTGAGTGGCGCTCTGGAAGGGTTTCAGAGGATGTTCGCAAATTCGGAGAGTTTGCTGATGTCTCTAGGAAAAGAAAGTTCCAGAGACATCAGAGACAGGCTTAATCCAACGGATCCTCACTCATCATAATAAGAGCGCAGGGGTCCACTCCGACTTGGGTGTCGGAGTCTACGCAAAGCTTTAGCCTCAATTTGACGGATACGCTCGCGGGTAACATCAAAGTTGAGACCTATCTCTTCCAGAGTATACTCCTTTGCCTCATCGACTCCAAAGCGCATTTTGACAACCTTTTCCTCTCTCTCACTCAATGTTCCCAAGTAGTGACGGATCGTCTCTTCAAGATGTTTCGTAGTCGTTTTCGCGACCGGATCCAAAGCGTTCTGATCAGGAATGAAATCTTTTAACTGCGAATCTTCATCATCCCCAATTGGAGAATCGAGTGAAACTGGATCTCGGGAAATACGGATGGCATCACGAACCTTATCCAAGGGCATACCGAGATGTTCTTCCAGTTCATCAATGCTAGGCTCTCTTCCATGCTGATTCGTGAGCTGCTTTGATACCTGGTATAGCTTATTGAGAGTCTCTATCATATGAACAGGAATACGAATCGTCCTCGCCTGGTCAATAATCGCTCTTGTGATTGACTGACGAATCCACCAGGTAGCATAGGTAGAAAATTTGTAGCCTCTTCGATATTCAAATTTGTCAACAGCGCGAATCAGCCCCAAGTTCCCCTCTTGAATCAAATCCAAGAATTGCAGCCCCCGATTCGTGTGCTTCTTGGCAATACTAATCACAAGGCGCAGATTGGCCTCAATCAGTTTACTCTTAGCGTGTTTTACTTGAAGTTCTGCTTTTTTCAGATGTTCAATTTCAGTATCAAAGTCATACCAATTGTCTCCAGCTTGCTGCTGAAGCATATCAATACGTCGGCGACACAACTGCCATTTTTCAAAGATCCTTCGGGCCACAGGGAAGCGCATACCTGTTCCTTTTTCGAACTTTCTCTCATAATACCGCTCACGCCTTCGCTCTCCCTGGGCTTTCTTCCATTTCTCTAACCAACGTGAGGCATCTTTTGGAGCAATCTGCAGTTGCATCTCATAAGTCTGCACTCTTCGTTTTAACGTCCGAATCTTCGAGTGGTGCAGAAGCATTGTAGAGCAGAGGGCTTCCAATTGACGAGAATTGAAGTTTGCTTTCTCAAGTCTGTTGAGGATTTTTTTCTGCAGAGATTCCAGTTCTGATTTGTCAAATTTGTTGGCAGTCGGATCTGTTTCTAACTGCAACATTTGTTGACGGAGCTTATCTATTTGAGCCAAGACATCTTGGAGTTTCTTTGATGCTCGCTCATCATCCTCAATAACATTGTCATCTTCATCCAAGCCAGCAATTAAGTTCTTGGCACGAACATGACCCTCTTTCAGCTTCCTTTTCAATTGACTCAAATTCTCCAGAACCAAAATTGAACGAGCAAAAGTCTGAAGTAGAGCGTAATTTCCTTCCTCGATTGATTGGGCGATCTGTAACTCCTCATCTCTGGTGAGCAAACTGATGCACCCCATCTTTCGGAGATAAAGTTGAACAGGATCATTGTTAATCGCTGCTAAGTCCGCACTGCTTAAGGAATCATCGATTTCTAATTCGTCCCTATCCTTAAGGGCAATTTCTTCTTCAGAATCCTCATCTTCCAATACTTCAATCCCAGCACCTGTTAGAGCGTTAAAGATTTGCTCCATCTGGCTATTATCTGCCTTGGTTCCGCCATTTTGTGCGCTGAGGTGGCTATTGATGTCGTCTAAAGTCAAATAGCCTTTCGCTTTGCCATCGTCCAAAAGGCTTTTCATCACTTTTGATTTGAGGCTCTGTATTCTGGCACTTTCCCTATTTTCGATCATCATGACTACTCCGTTTTTGGGTATTGGGAGGGGATGCAAGTGAGGGCGAATTTATTAAACACTGTTGCAAAATTTGATGATCTCATTTTCATTGATCGCAGTCAATAATTTCGTATATACAAAATAAATTTTTTCTGTTGATTGAATAATCTGATAAAAAACTACTACATTTAACTGATTTTATAGTTTATTTTTTATTAATTGAATGTAGAAGGCACAGTAAAGTTTTAAACCTCAACAAAACTTAGCAAGAATTACGTGGGGAATTGGAATCAACAAGAATTCTGGAGGCCAAGAGTGCAAATGGGATGATTGAACTATAGATAGGGAGAGTCGTTTGGGCGAATCAAGTTTCATTGAACTGAAATCGAGAAAGCCTGATATCTACTTAAGTAGTACCAGTATAATGATCAACCATTAGGAAACTGGAATCTTGTAGTAATCTCGGTACCAAGCGACAAACCTCTGAATTCCCTCTTCAATTAGCGTATTTGGCCGAAAGTCTACATCTTTCTCTAGTGCTTCCACATTCGCATACGTCGCAGGAACGTCACCAGGTTGAATAGATAAAAATTCTTTTTGAGCTTCTTGCCCTAAAGCTTTTTCGAGTACTTCAATGAAATGGAGTAGTTCAACCGGTTGGTGGTTACCAATGTTGTAAATTCGATAGGGTGCTTTGCTAGTAGCCGGGTCGGGCTTATCCCCACTCCAATTGTCATTTCCTGCTGGAATTTTGTCCGTGACTCGTATTACGCCCTCTACAATGTCATCCACATAGGTAAAATCTCTACGCATCTTGCCATGATTGAAAACTTGGATAGGTTCACCATTTAGGATTGCTTTGGTAAATAAAAACAGAGCCATGTCCGGCCGACCCCATGGTCCATAGACTGTAAAAAACCGGAGGCCTGTGGTTGGTAACCCAAATAAATGGCTGTAAGTGTGAGCCATCAACTCATTGGACTTCTTGCTTGCGGCATAGAGACTCACTGGGTGGTCTACGTTTTGGTGAACACTGAAGGGCATTTTCGTGTTGGCTCCATATACCGAACTACTAGAAGCATACACCAAATGTGAAACCTCATAATGGCGGCAATTTTCAAGGATGTTCAGAAAACCTACGATATTCGCATCGATGTAAGCCCTGGGATTTTCTAAACTGTAGCGAACCCCTGCCTGTGCTGCGAGATTCACGACTCGGTCAAAAGCATGCTGATCAAAAACATTCTGAATGGAATTGGAATCTTCGAGGTTAGCTTCAATG
>Ga0209631_10007338_pt1 | contig 11106 bp, 4 predicted proteins | sample COG_08_FD_184752 | JGI IMG/M metagenome (GOLD analysis project Ga0209631, IMG submission 184752) | Pelagic Microbial community sample from North Sea - COGITO 998_met_08 (SPAdes) (version 2) | ecosystem: Environmental > Aquatic > Marine > Neritic zone/Coastal water | place: Helgoland, sampling... | reverse complement strand
CCGCCGTCGCCGCGTCGACCGCCGCCGTTCCCGCTCACCGACAGATCCGGCGCGCCGCCTCCACCTCGTGTCGTCGCGGGTGTCTTCACGATTGATGCTCGTCCGGACGTGGACGTCTGCGACGGAGCGACGACGCCGCGGCCCCGAGCCCCATTCGCTTTGTCGTCGACGTTTTTGGCGACGTTTTTGGCGTTTGATGCGTCCCGTCCCAGGGGTACCCCGCGCTGCCCCGGCCGTCCTACCCCTAACCCCGCGGTGCCCGTCTCCACATCCAACGTCTCGCCCGCGCGCCTGAAGAGCTTCGGGGTTTGTCCGAACCGTTGGATGTGGTGCTCCTCGAGCTCGCGGAAGATGCGCTCGAGTGAAATGTTGTCCGCGGCATCCACCGAGCCGGGCGCGAGCGACGACTCTTTCTGGAGAACCTCCGCGCTGTCCACGTAGCCGTTATCGCGCAGGTACCTGAGGAGTAAGACTATCGCGTTGCGCTTGCGCTCCTGGAACATCATCGGGGAAGGAAGGCGGAGGAGTGAGCGAGGATGCGAGGGACACAACCGTTGAGTGCGAGATTGGCGGAGTGGGTATCGGTCGAAACCTTGGCGCGCACCTTGGCTTTCGCGGCCTCCGCGTCCTTCACCATCGTGTTTATTTTCATGGACGCCAGCGCGGCCATCTTGCGTGCGGCGACTCGCCCGCCCCGCGCGGCTGATGAGTGCCTCGGTCGTTGTTTGGCTTTTTCCGTACATCATCATCTCGGAAGTTCCAAAAGTCATTCTTTACGCCACCGCCGACGCTTTGACGATGACGGACCTCGGGGTGAAGGCTAACCTGGACCCCACGACGTGGGCGGGCGCGTTCGACTGCTCAGCCTGCGGTCGCAAGCGCCTTCCCGCGGTGGAGTTCTCCAAGAACATGGTGCTCAAACGGCAGAAGGATGAGAACGCGAAGATCCGATGTAAAACCTGCACCGCCGCCGACGAGGTCAAGGAACGGGAGGCGGCCGCCGCGAAGGCGAAGGCTAGGGCGGCGGAGGAGACAGGCGACGATGTCGTGCTTCACGAGTGCGCGAAATGCAAGGAATCCAAGCCCGCGAGCGACTTCTCCGGCAAGCAACTAAGGCAGAAAGGCCCCGGAAAACAGAGGTGCTCGGCGTGCCTGGCGGCCGAGCAGGACGACGCGCCGCAGGGGGCGGCCGCGAGGGCGGACGAGCTGGCCAAGTTGCGAACGGAGACGGCCAAGGCTGAGAAACAGGGCTCCGCGGCGTCGTTCTTCGCGTCCGTGAAGGAGACGAACAAGGAGGCTGAGCTGGTGACGGGCCTGAAGGCGGTGCGCATCGGTCCGGGGCGGGGACGAGGCCGGGGCCGGGGTGCCAACCCGAACAGCGTGCTCGGTCGCGGCGGACGCGGAGGACGGGGCAAGTAGTGCACGATACGAGTACGATCGAGTAGTTGATGATATGAATTAGTATATACAGCGCTGTCTGTGTCTAAATACGCCGTCGCTCACATGCGAACCATCGCGATGCCTTGCTCCATGTTCATCTCGCCGACGCCCACCCGGCCGAGGCCGTGGATCCCCCAGTTATCCCAGCTGTTCATCATCAGCCAGTACGGGTGACCCGTGGCTTCGTCGAAACCCCAACCGATGAGCTTCGTCGCGTGCATCCCGAGCCCTTCGTTGTTCTTGTCCTCCTCACGTACCGTGTACACCCCAGAGTGGTACCCATAAAAGTCCGAGTGCACGGTGCCGAACGTCACAGCCACTGGACCGTAGGTCATGATCTCCTGCGCCACGCACGCCCAGTCGTTGGGCGGGCACGTGTAGACGTCAGACTTGGGGAATACCTTCTGGTCCGAGAGTTTGAACGTGTTCCCGAGGCAAACGCCGTCGTCGACGTGCGCGGGGCACTCGTGCGGGACCACGCCGGCGACTTGGCACGGGTGCTCGCACGGCTGGAACTCGTACGGTAAGCAGGAAGCCTTGCTGCGGTTGAGCATGCCGCCGAACACCATACCCTTGGTGGTGGCCTCGTGCATGGCGACCGCGACGTCGCCGCCCTGGCACCCTTGCCCACCGTCGTAGCAGGATAGTGGGTACTGAGGGGAGAGCTCGCGCTGCTCCGCGCCGTTGGATGCGATGCAGAGACGATCGTTCATCACCTCCGCCGTCGCCACCGCCCAGCACGAGCCGCACTTACCCTGGTCACGAACCGTCCCGATGATCGCGCGGCATTGCGGCCACTTCGTGCGGGCGTCGAAGCTCAGGGGAAGGTTCCAATCCGACGGGTCGAACGCGGCGGACACGAAGTTACCCTCGTAGTAGTTGTACGTCTCGCCCGTGATCGGATCCTTGCCGTGCTTGGTGCCAACCGCCTCGCCGAGCTTGCCTTTGTTCTTCGCGATGTTCGCGAATTCGGACAAAGGCAACTTGGCGTAGTCGGTCTGCCCGGGGATGACTCCGCCGAGGGGTTTCTTGTGTTCCGCGGAGGGGGAGTGGTCGGGCCGGCGCTTCCATTCGGGACGCCGCCTAACGCCGAGCGCAGCCGCGCCGGGCTGCACGCCGGCTGCCTTGAGCGCGTTGTGCCTCTGCACCATGCGGTTCGTCGCCGTCTCCAGGTGCTCGACGTCGATGACGGACCACAGGGGGTAGTCGCGGATCGGCGGGAAGGTCTCGCGGACAAACTCGGCGAATTCGTCTGGGGAGATCTCGTCGAGGTCGTTCGCCGGTTTGGTCCCCCCGGTTTGAATCCTGGCCCAGTAGTTGGAGATGCCGACGCCCACGCCGCTGACGTCGAGGTTCAGGGCGCTCACGTCGGTGAGCAGTTGTTTGATGCGGTTCTTCTTGGTGCCGTCAGTCTCGGATGAGAATCGAATCGAGTCCGCCAGCTCAATCAGAGCGTTGTATTTATCCTCCGACAGCTTGGGGATAACTTCTTTCAGCTTGTAAATCTTGTTCTTTTCGTAATCGGGAAGCCGGTCAACCAGCCTTGCCCACTCGGTCGGTGCGTCCACGAACACCACGGCGCCGAGCTCAGCCTTAGCGGCTGAGCTCTCGCGCTCCGACTTCATTGCGGGTACCCTAAAAAGCGGCTGATGCTTTCCAGAATGTTGTCCTTTTCCGTTTGCCCTTTTCCTCAGGCCCATCGCCGCCGTACCTTCAAAGTCCAGGACCTCGTTCCGGCCCGCGGTGGAGAGCTCATCCTGAAGCGGCCTGGTGCTCTTCACCCCTTTGCCCTTGGCAGCCGTGGGCTTGACTGACACGCCCTTGCGCACGACGGGGAGCTTCTCGCCCGGGTGCGACGCCGCGTACCTGTCCGCGAGGAAGTCAGCCGCGAACTGCACAGCCACGGCGTCCTCCGTCGTCCATGTCGGGTAAGACCTGCACGCGGGGAGGACGTTCTGAAGAAACTTGCCAAACTTCTCGGGGGAAACCTCGAGCTTGTCCACGGAATCCGCCTTCTTCACGCCGCGTGAATCCACGCGCTCGAAGTGGGCGTCCACGCCAGCCTTGATGTCGGAGAGATCCGCGAGGGTGGACAGCCTGTCGATGATTTGGTTCACCGACATGCGGGTGGAGCCGTCAACCTTGGTCGCGAGCTCATCGCTGAGCTGCATGATGTACTGGAAGTGTTCCTCCGGGATGGTCGGGGTGTTGGCCACGAGCTTCTCGAGGACGTCCCGGGGTCCGGCGGGGAGAGCGGAGGTGAGGTCCGTGAAGACCCGCTCCGCGTCGACGGCTTTACCGAGCGGCGCGGATTTGTGCGCGGCGGCGGCGTCGTGGACCCAGTCCGGGTGGGTCGCCTCGAACTGCTCCTGGATGCGGTTCGTGACGCGCTGCATGCGTGTGATGTCGTCATCCGACCAGTTGGGCCAGTGACGGATCGGTGGCATGGTGTCCAGCACGAATTCGGCGAGTCGGTCGATGGACACTTCGCCAGCCTCTTCTTGGCCGCGAACGCCGGAGTTGATGCGGGCGAAGTGCTGGTCGAGGCCGGCGGCGATGTCCTCGGTGCCGGTGAGGTAAGGGAGCTTCGACATGAGCTCGTTGAGGGTCGCCTTGGTGGTTCCGTCGCGAACGGTCTGGAGCTTGTTCGCGAGCTGAATCATGTTTCGGTACTTGGACTCCTCGAGCCCGGGGACCGAGTTGAGCATCTGGTACAGGTGCTGGCGGGGCTCGAGGGCGATGTGGTCGACGAGCTCGGACCAGATCGCGGGGGCGTTGTTAATCTCGCCGAGCGCCGCGTTCTCCTTCTTGGAGTCCACGGCGCGAAGGCCCATCGCGGCGCGGTCGGAGTTCTTCTGGCCGACGGCGGCTGTAGCGGAGGACGTGGCCCTCTGCCTGGCGCGAGCGGTGACGATGCGCATCTTGGCAATCTCGGCGCCGCCCCACTCCTCGGGGAAGTTGCGGGCGGCGGGGAAGATGTCGCGGACAAACTCGGCGAGCTCCACGGGGGAGATCTCGTCGAGGGTGGCCGGGTCGTTGACGCCGTGCACCTTCTTGTAGAGGCGTTCGTAGTGCTTCTGGAGACCGGCGTCGATGTCGGTGACGTCCATCATGAACGCGAGCCTGTCGCGGAGCTCCTTAGCCTTGGCCTTGGAGGTGCTGTCGAGCTTCCAGTTGATATCGTTCGCGATGTCCATGCACCGTTCGTAGTCCTCCTGGGTGAGCCCGGGGACGCGCTGGCGAAGGGCGAAGAGCGCCGCGTTGTCCGCCTCCGGTAAGTCGTTGGTGAGCTTCCACCACTCGGCGTACGCGTCGACGCCGTTCTTGTTGAGCTTGGTGGCGTCGGTGTTAGCCTCCCAGTCGGGTTCGGCGCCGAGGGAGGCGGAGGCGCGGGCCGTGGCCTTGGCCATGGCCGCGCGGCGCTCACGCGTGCGCTTGGTCACCACGCGCATCCGTTCAATCTCTTCGCCGCCCCACTCCTCGGGGAACCGGCGAGTGGCGGGGAAGACGTCTCGGACGAACTCGGCGAGCTGCCCTGGGGTGATCTCGGCGATGTCTTCCTTATCCCATCCCTCCGTTTGGTAGTGTTTCTTCACCAGTCGGTCGTAGTGCTTCGTGAGACCGGCGTCGATCTCGGAGACGTCGATGATGAACGCGAGCCTGTCGCGGAGTTCCTTGGCTTTGCCCTTGGTGGTGGTGTCAATCTTGGCGGCGATGTCGTCGGCGAGCTCCATGCAGCGGTCGTAGTCGTCGAGCGGGAGCGTGGGCACCATCGAGCGGAGCTTGATGAGCTGGTCCTTGTCGTGCTCGTCGAGGTCATCGGTGAGCTTCCACCACTCGGCGAAGGCGTCGACGCCGTTCTTGTTGTACTTGGAGGCGTCAACCTCTTCAACTTCTTCAACGTCGGCGCCGAGGCGAGCCTTGGATGATGCCTTCTTGGCGGACTTAGCCTTGCGGTCCTTGCCGAGCGGCGCGGCGAGGTGCGCGGTGGTCTCGTCGTTGTTCCAGTTGGGGTGGGTCGCTTCGTACGTCTCGCGCACGCGGTTCGTGACGCGTTGCATGCGTGTGATGTCGTCGTCCGACCAGTTGGGCCAGTGACGAATCGGCGGCATGGTGTCCAGCACAAACTCGGCGAGTCGGTCGATGGACACTTCGCCAGCCTCCTGGCCGTGGTGACCGGAGTTGATGCGGGCGAAGTGCTGGTCGAGGCCGGCGGCGATGTCCGCGGAACCGGTGAGGTAAGGGAGCTTCTCCATGAGCTCGTTGAGGGTCGCCTGGGTGGTACCGTCGCGAACCGTCTGGAGCTTGTTCGCGAGGTTGATCATCTTGTGGTACTTGGTCTCCTCGATGTAAGGGACGGACTGGAGCATCTGGTAGAAGTGCTGGCGGGGCTGCGTGGGCAGGTGGTCGACCATCTGCGCCCAGATGCCGGGCGCGTTGTTGATCTGCCCGAGCGCCGCGTTCTCCTTGCGGGAGTCCACGGTACGCTTGCCCATCTTGGCCACGGCGTCCTTGACACCCTGACCCCAAGCCTTCTTCTGGCCCATCGTCGCGGTGGCGGCGGCGCGCTTCTTGGCGCGCGCGGCGACGATGCGCATCTTGTCGATGTCTGCGCTCTCCCACTTGGGGAAGTTGCGGGCGGCGGGTAGGACGTCGCGGACGAATTCGGCGAGCTCCGCGGGGGACACCTCGAGTTCGGAGATGGGATCGTTGACGCCGTAGTGCTTCTTGACCATGCGTTCGAAGTGCATCTTGAGACCGGCGTCGATCTCGGTGACGTCCATCATGAACGCGAGCTTATCGCGGAGCTCCTTAGCCTTGGGCTTGGCGGTGGTGTCAATCTTAAAGTGGAGGTCGTTAGCGATGTCGATGCAGCGCTGGTAGTCCTCCTCCGTGAGCTGGGGTACCATCTGGCGGAGCTTGATGAGCATGTCCTGGTCCTTCTGGGGCAGGTCGTTGGTCACCTTCCACCACTCGGCGAAGGCGTCGATACCGTTGCCGGTGTTGACGTCCTCGGGGGCGGCTCCGAGGCGGGCCCCCGCGGAAGCCGCGACCTTAGCCTTGACCTCGGCGGACTCCTTCCGCGCCCACTTGCCGCGGTAGGACTTGCTGAGCAAATCCACGGAGTTATCGCCCGTCTGGTGCTCGCTGTAGTCGTAGGTCCAGCCGACAGGGGAGCCGGTGGCGGCCACGCCGTTGGTGGCGGCGGTATCCGCCGGCTGCCTCCACGGGTTGCTTAGGGCCGCGTCGGGATCTTCGGTAACCGCCGCGTCGGGCTCGACTCGGGCGATCATCTCGACGTCGCCTTCACCGCCCGTGGGCACGGCCACGGAGTGCGTGGCTTCGTACTGCTGGGTGATGAGCCATGTGGCGTCCTGCATCGCCTGCACGTCGGTCTGGTCCCAGGTTGGGAAGGACCGGCAGGACGGGAGCACGTTTTTGACAAAGTTGGCGAAGACCATGGGGTCCATCTCGGACGGGGCCTTCTCGGTGTTGCCAGAGTCGACGCGCCTGTAGTGGATGTCCATGCCCTCCTTGACGTCCTCCATGCCGGTGAGGTAGGAGAGAAGCTCGACGAGCTCCTCGGCGCGGTCCCTGGCGCCCGGATCGGTGCGCCAGGCGACGTCCGCGGCGACAGAGATGAGCTCCTGGTACTGCGCCTCGGGGAGCGTGGGCGCGACGGACGCGAGCTGCTCGAGGTGGCGCCTGGGCTCTACGGGCATGGGATCGACGATCTTGTGCCAGAATGCCTCGGCGTCGACGGGCGCGCTCGGCGCGGCGCCGAGCTTGGCGTCGCGGGGCGACGCGAGGCCCGCGCGGCGGTAACCGCCGGGGATGGCGCGTCCCCGATCGGACGCGGCGCGTGGCGCGCGGACGCCCGCGCGCGGCACCGCGCGCGGCGCGACGCGCGCGGAATCGGCGCGGGCCATCTGCGCGTTATCCAAAGTGACGGCGAAAGGACTGGAGACCATCGCGAACGCCGCCAGACCCGCGAGCCCGAAGCCCGCGGCCGTGAGGAGCGCGGCCCGGCGCGTGGTGCGCTGGCCCTCGTTCCAATCTCGCTCGTCCGGCACGGGCGCGGCGCCGGACTCGGGGTCCAGCGGCGGGCCGCTGCCGTAGGGCGTCGAAGTCATGTCGAACGACCTCGTATCGATGCTCACCTGGCAGTCAGAGGACACTAGCGCGTGCGTAGCGTACTCTCCCGTGCCCGGAGCAATGACAATCCGAGACGCGGGGCGAAACCGTTTTTCCCGCGGCCTCATCTTTGCATATTTGGGAGCGGAAGTTTCCTGACTATTTGCCCATACGTCTGCGCGTCGAGTACAAATGACTCGTGAATGACGGTTCAACGCGTTCCATAGATCGACCCGCTCGTGGTGGTTACATCGAAAGGACCGAGTGTGTTGTGGTGCGCGTGAGAGGCTTCCACCGCAGGCGCGCACACCTCCGCTCGCGAGTGCGCTGTCGACGCGCGATGGCTGACATATACGACCGGGCGGAGGAGCTCAACCAGGTCTCGGCGTTGTACAATGTCGAGATCGACGGCGTTCCTCTGCAGCAGATGTCGACGAACGAGCTCGCCAAGGTACGAACGAGCGCCATGCTGCGCCCCCCTCTCCGTCGCCGATGGATCTCTCCGTTTGCGCGTTTTCCTCACCCGAGCGAGAGGCGTCGAGACTGACCATCCCCGCCCCGTTCCCCGAACAGATCGCCGCTACGCGCGGCATACCCCTGAGCCACTCTCGCGCCGAGCTCATGCAGGCCATCGCGCGCGATGAGCAGGCCAAGCGTCGCGCCGGCGCCGCCCCGCATCGGAAAGAGAGCACACGGGCGGACCGGCACGGGGCGCCCGCCGGACCCGCCACCGACGGAGCCGACGGCGCGACGTACCCGAGCTCCGCGGCGGGCGACGCCATGGAGGACTTCAACGCGAGCGACGAGGAGGACACGCTCGGCGACCCCGAGGGGTACCTCGTCGGCGCCACCTCCATGGTCTGGGAAGATGAGCTCTACACCTACGGAGGACTCGCGCCCGAGGGTGAGTTCGTGGACATCATCCTGCGGTGGGGAGGCAAGGACCAGAGCACCGAGCTGCAGGCGCGGGCGGCGAACCCGGACGTGGGCATCCCACCCGGGCGGTACGGCCACACCTCCGTCGTCGTGGACGATAAGCTCTACGTCTTCGGCGGGCAAGGCCAGTTCGGCTGCCTCGACGATCTCTGGTGCTTCGACTTTGAGAAGTGCTCGTGGCAAAGGGTGGACGCCGCGGGGGAACCCCCCGCGGCGAGGACCGGACACTGCGCGTGCGTGTCCAACGGCGTCATGTTCATCTTCGGAGGTAAGGACGTCCGCCCCGGCATGGACTCCATCGCCCACAACGACCTCTACGGGTACGACCTCAAGGAACGCGAGTGGCTCTCCATCGAGACCAAATGGCGCCGGCCCGCGGGGGGCGACGGGTGCGCCATGACCTCCATGAACGGCGTCCTGTACGTCCTCTCCCCGTCAGATACCATGATGGAGATGCTCCTCTGGTGCCTGCAGCTCAGCGCGCAGGGCCGGCTCAGGTGGACGCAGGTCCCGCGCGTCGGACAGCTCCCGACGCCCCGCACCGATTACGTAGCCACGCAGTTCGGCGCCAACTGGATCGTCCACGGCGGCCGCGTTTTGCTCCAGGACGGTGTCCTCGGTGACACCTACGCGTTCCATTTTCCCACCGCGGAGTGGGGACGATTCGACCCGGAGAGCGACACGGACCCTAGGTTTGGACACGCGGGCTCCGCGGTTGACGGAGCGCTCGTGTTGCTTCACGGCAGGCGCGACGCGGGTGACGGCAACGGAAGCCACAAAGACGCCGGCGTGTGCGTCGCGATCAACTTGGAGGAGTGGTGCATGTTCCCGGAGCACGCGCCGGATGCGGAAGATTTCGACTCGTCCGTCTTTGACCCGCACGCGCACGCTTTGTCGGCGCAGGACCGGATCAAGGCGGCGGCGGCGGCGGGGGGCGAGTCGCCGGGCAAAGGAGCCCTCAAAGCCGCAGCCGCCGGGAACGAGTTCGACGCGGCGATGACCATGTTCGAGGCGGAGGGCGAGAGCAACGGGAAGATGAACGCCAAGATGCTGGGTAGGCTCAACGGTAAGGGGTACGGGCAGAAGGGCGGCTTGCTCGGGGGGTCGCTTCACGTGGGTCGTAAAGGGAGCCACGCGCGAGGCGACGTCGAGCTCATCGCGGGCAACGTGAAGCTTCACGCGCACAGGGACGTGCTCGCGTCCGCGTCCCCCGGGCTCGCTAAGCTCATGGATCTCAGGCCGGTGGTTGGCGCGCTCCGGCGGCGGCCAGATCTCGTGAAGTACGCCGCGGGGGCGCACCCGGTGTTTGGGCAGATCTTCGGGCTGTTGGTGACGTTCGTACACGCCGTCGCCGTGTTCATCACGTTCGCCGCGAGAGCCGCCGCGCTCACCGGCGGCCAGGCCCGGCCGGCGACCAAGCTGGTGTTCAAAGACCTCAGCGTCCCGGTACTCGTGGGTTTGTTGCGGTGGATGTACCGCATACCGCTCCACCCGCCCAAGGAGCTCTTAGTGGATCTCCACGACGCCGCCGTCAAGTACGACGTCAAGGCTATGCCCGCGTACTGCACGCAGCGGCTCAAGGCGGAGATGAGCCCGGAGGTTGTGGCGCAGGCGGCGAGGATCGCGAAGGAGCGGCACGTGTCTGGGCTGTGGAAGCAGGCTGTGCGGTGCGCTAACAAGGAGTGGGACGCGGTGAGGTACAGCTCGGGCATGAGCGAGTTGGCGGCGAAGCACCCGGACGTCGCCAAGGAGCTCACCCTCGCGGTTCACGACATGATCACCGTGCCGTACGAGTCGGAGGAGTGAGTGAGTGAGAGACGACCGCCAGCGCGACCGCGAGGTCGACTGATGGCCGGTATGTTCTAAAGGTCTAGAGTCTATTGTAGAATAAAGCTATGTGTTAAGATGACGATACGTCACGATCTCAGAGTCAGGCCATCTCGGCCCATCCCAAGTTGAACATCTGCGAAACGAGCCGCATCCCGAGCCTGGGATCCGCCAGCACCGTCAGCGACCCGTCCGTCCCGGAGACCAGCAGGTTCGTGTTGTCCCCCGTGAGCGTCAACGCGCTCACCCCCGCGCCACCGGGCAGCTCCCACACGTGCGCCACCCTCAGGCTCGGAACCTCCAGCAGCACCACGCCCGCCGGCTTTGGGTCCCCTTTACTCGCCCGTTCCGTTCCGAGAACAACGAACTTGCCGTCCGAGGAGACGAGCGGCGGCGTCGTGAACGGCGGCAGGTCGTCGCGGAAAGTACGGCCTCGAACGACGTCGCCGTTGAGCGTAGCGACGCGGAGCGCGTGGTGTCTCCGCTCCCACGCCATCGCGACTCCCTCGGGCGACAACGCGCAATACTCCCCGCGTAACTCCGGCACCGCGCGTAGGAACCGCCCGGTCAGAAGGCAGTGAAACGTCGATCCAAATCGCGGGCTGGTGGCCAAAACGACGGCCAGGTCGGTGCTCACCGCGCACGCCGCGACGGATTCACCGTGGCCTTTCATGATGAAGTGCGGTCCCCTCAGCGTCCCTTCGTTCCCCTCGCCGCCGTTCGATCGAGTACGAGTACTCCCCGAGTGCGCCCTTCTCTTCTCACTCC
>Ga0209631_10007334_pt1 | contig 11109 bp, 18 predicted proteins | sample COG_08_FD_184752 | JGI IMG/M metagenome (GOLD analysis project Ga0209631, IMG submission 184752) | Pelagic Microbial community sample from North Sea - COGITO 998_met_08 (SPAdes) (version 2) | ecosystem: Environmental > Aquatic > Marine > Neritic zone/Coastal water | place: Helgoland, sampling... | reverse complement strand
ACAAGTGTTTAATAATGTTAATAAAAACCTTGTTTTACAACATAAATTTAAAAATGTTAAAAATATTCAATATGATTTAAATAATACAAAGTTATTAACATTTAATACATGAATAATACTTATCAAATTTATCTTATTTCAGATTCAACAGGAGAAACTTTAGATAGAATCTTTCTTGCAATAAAAGCTCAATTTAAAAATATAGATTATAAAATTCACACTTATTCATTTACTAGAACAGAAAATCAACTCTTAAAAATTTTATCTAATGCAGAAAAGAGTTCTAACTCTATAATTTTATACTCTATAGTTGACAGCAATTTGGCCAAGTATCTTGCAAATACCAGTAGTGATAAAAGAATACCTTGTTTTGGTGTATTGGGTGACCTTATATTAAGTTTTTCAAAACTTCTAAATCAAAAAGCATCTCATCAACCCAGCGGACAACACGCACTTAATGACGAATACTATAAAAGAATAGAAGCAATTCAATTTACAATGAATCATGATGATGGAAATCTTGTTAAAGAAATAAGCAAATCAGATATTATATTGTTGGGGGTTAGTAGAACCAGCAAAACACCAACATCAATTTATCTTGCTAACAAAGGTTTTAAAACATCAAATATACCCCTGATAAACAAAAACTCTATTCCAAAGGTTTTAAAAGAAAATCCAAAAATTACTTGCGTAGTAGGTCTTAACACTGAGCCCGAAAGGCTTGTTGATATTAGAAAAAATAGAATGACTACAATTAAAGAAACAGAAAACAAATCTTATACAAACATCGACGAAATTAAAAAAGAAGTTGATGAAGCCAAAAATACATTTAAAAAATATAAATGGCCTACAATCGATGTTACAAGAAAATCAGTTGAAGAAACTGCTGCGTCTATAATAAAAATATACGAAATATATAAAAAAAATGGATGAAATAATATTAGCCTCTAAAAGCAAAGTAAGAAAAGAAATATTAGATAAACACAACATATTTAGTCAAGTTAAACCATCAAATGTAGATGAGGATATTGTTAAACTGAGTTTATTAAAAGAGAATGCATCTCCAGAAACTATTTCAAAAAGTTTAGCTGAACTCAAAGCAAACAAGGTGAGTCAAAACAATAGTGACAGCTTAGTTTTGGGTGCCGACAGTGTTATAGATTTAGAAGGTGAATTGATATCTAAGCCGAAGGATAGGGGCGAGGCGCTAAAAATTTTAAAAAAATTAAATGGTAAAAAACATTATTTAGTAAGTTCAGTTTGTATTTCAAAGAATGGTTCTATGATTTGGAATTTTACGGACAGGGCTTCATTAACAATGAAAAATATTAATGACGATGACTTAAAAAGCTATTTACTAAAAATAACCGATGAAGATTTGTATGCTTATAATGTTTATCAAATTGAGGGTGAGGGTAGAAAGCTCTTTTTAAATATAGAGGGTGATGAAGATACAATTATGGGCCTACCAATTAAAAAAATTAAAGAATATTTAAATAATTATAAATGAAAAAATATTTTGTTATAGGAAATCCGATAAAACATTCATTGTCGCCTCTATTACACAATTATTGGATTCGTAAAAAAAATATAGAAGCAGTTTATGAAAAAAAAAAAATAGACGATGAGGATCTAAAAAATTTAATTTTGGAGTTAAAAGAAAAAAAAATTAGTGGCATAAATGTAACGGTACCCTTTAAAAAAAAAATTATCCCTTATTTAGAAAAGTTAAGCCCTGAAGCTAATAGCACTCAATCAGTTAATACTATTTTTTTAAATAAAGATAAGGTTACAGGACATAATACGGATATTTTTGGTTTTGAATTCGGGATCAGAAAAACTAAATTTAATGTATCAAATAAAGAAATTTTAATATTGGGAGCTGGTGGAGTTGTACCCTCAATAATTTTTGCTTTAAAAAAAATGAATGTTTCAAAAATTATAGTGAGTAACAGAACAAGAACCAAAGCTGAAAATTTAAAAAATTTATTTAAAGACTTAAATGTAATTAATTGGGGAGATATACCGAATTTTGATATGGTAATAAATGCTACCAGCATAGGTTTAAAAACCGAGGATGAAATAAATTTAGATTTTTCTAAATCAGGTAAAGATAAATTTTTTTATGATTTAATTTATAATCCTAGAGAGACAAAATTTTTAAAAACAGGTAAAAATTTAGGAAATATTACAGAAAATGGAAAAATGATGTTTATTTTTCAGGCTTCAGCTGCGTTTAAGCTTTGGCATGGAGTTCAACCAGAAATTAACGAAGAGGTTTTTAAACTTTTAGATTAATGATTAAAATTGGTATTTTAGGTGATATAGGGTCAGGAAAAAGTTATGTAGCAAGGAATTTTGGTTATCCCATATTTAATGCTGATTATGAAGTAAAAAAAATTTATCTTAGTGACAAAAGAATTTTTGGTAAATTAAAAAAAGCTTTACCAAAATATATTTTTTCATTTCCAATTAATAAAAATGAAATTTCTAACGCAATTTTATCTGATAAACATAATTTAAAAAAAATTGTCAAAATCGTTCATTTAGAAGTAAGAAAAAAATTCAATATTTTTTTAAAAAAAAATAAAAATAAAAAGTTAGTAATTCTAGATATACCACTTCTATTAGAAAATAAGATCAATAAAAAAAATGATATTTTAATATTTGTTCAATCAAAAAAATTAAATATTTTAAAAAGATTAAAGAAAAGACCAAATTTTAATAAAAAATTAATAAACAAATTTAAGAATATTCAACTACCACTTGATTATAAAAAAAAGAAATCTCATTTTATAATTAAAAATAATTTTACAAAAAAATCTGTTAAAAAAGATATAAATAATATATTAAAAAATATTTTGTAAATGAAAGAAATTGTTTTAGATACTGAAACTACTGGTCTTTCAGTAAAAGAAGGACATAGAATTGTTGAAATAGGATGTGTTGAGTTAGATAATTTATTTCCAACAACAAAACAATTTCATTACTATCTTAACCCTGAAAAAAAAGTATCACAAAAAGCCTTAGAAGTTCATGGATATACAGACGAATTTTTGTCATCTAAAAAAAAATTTTCTGAGATAGCAGAAGAGTTTTTAGAGTTTATAAAAGATAAAAGGTTAATTATACATAATTCAGAATTTGATTTATCACATTTAAATAATGAATTACAAATTTTAGGAAAAGGTAAAATTGAAAATGAAATTATTGATACCTTAGTTTTAGCAAGAGATAAATTTCCTGGTTCATCAGTAAGTTTAGATGCACTTTGTAAAAGATATAAAATTGATAACTCAAAAAGATTAAAACATACAGCCTTAGTAGATTGTGATTTATTAGCAAAAGTTTATATAAATTTAACCGATCAAAAAGAACCGACTTTAGATTTTACAAACCAAGAAACTGATACAAAAGAGTTAAATAAAAAAGATATATTATATTATAAAGGAGTTGTCCTACCAACAGAGTTGGAGATCAAAGATCATAGAAAATATTTAAATTCAAGTTTAAAAAAAAATTTTTTTAATTAAACTTTTCATTATAAAGTTTTTCAAAATCTATTTTTTTTTCAAATTTTATGTCTGGATAACCAGAGTTATGAAGTAAATTTAAAAAAGTTTTTTCAAGACTTGAATATATTTCTTTTTGAACATCACATAAAATTATTTTTTCTAACTGTTTTTTTTCTTTAATTTCGTCTCCCACCTTAATAATAGTTGCAAAAATAATTTCAAAATGAGATTTTTTACTGTTTTCTTCTTTATCCTCAAATTTAAAAGTTGTGTTAATTTCTACAAGTTTGTCTTTTAATGCTTTAGATGTGATGTCTATATTCAGTTGATATTTTGAAATATAATCTTTAACAAATAGGTAAGTTTCAATATCAGCAGTTTCACTGGACATATCTTTTATATATTTTCCTAAAATTTTATAATTTTCTGTCATCGTCATCTTTAATATCTTCAAACTCACCCTCTATATAAGGTTTTGTTTTTGTTGTCCTGCCTTTAAATTTTTTTGATAGTTTTCCGAAAATCAATTTTCTTGTTAAGGGAAAAATTAATAAAAATCCCAAAATATCTGTAGCGAAGCCCGGAATGATTAATAGGAGTGAAGCAAATGCAATTACTGCTCCTGAAATTATCTCATAAGCAGGCAATTCATTTTTTATCAATTGTGTAAATCCAGACTTCATTGTATTTAAACCCTCATAACGTGCGTAAACCACGCCAATTACAGCTGTAATGAATATTAATGAAATTGTATTAAACGCTCCGATTTGGGAACCTATTTTTATGAATAGATATATTTCAATAATTGGGATTAATATAATAGTTAATAAAACTGTGTTCATTTGTCTTTAATGTAATTGCTAGTTGAAATTAATCAACATAGTAATTAAGTTATAAATATATGAATTATAGTTTTGAATATATAGACATTGTTCTGCTTGCAATGATCGCTGGCTTTATTTTTTTAAGATTAAGAGGGATTTTAGGTAAAAGAACTGGTTTTGAGGGAAAAACCTCACCACAATTTGAGAAAGTGCTAAAGAACATTAACCCTCATGTAGAAGTTAAATTAAATGCAAATTTTGATGACAAGGCTCAAAAAGAATTTCTAAAAGGTGCTAAAATTGCCTATGAAACAATAATTACAGATTTTAGTGATGATGATAATAAGCTTACTAAAAGCAAACCTCTCTTGAGTAAAAAAATTCACGATCAATTTGATGGTGCACTTAAAGAAAGAAGTAAAAGAGGTCATTTTGCTGAAATTACATTTATTGGCATCAATAGCGCTGATATAAAAGAGCATAAAAAAACAAACAGTATTTTAAAAGTAACTGTAAATTTTGTTGGTGAAGTAATAACTTGCATAAAGGATAAGGATAAAAAAATTATATCAGGGAACCCAGACAAAATTAAAAAAATATATGACACGTGGGTTTTTTCAAGAGATATAAGATCAGAAAATCCAAATTGGCAATTAGTAGATATTTTAACATAATTGAATAGCAAAATTTCAGACAAAGATAAAAAAGATTGGGAAAATTTCTTATCTGATAGTGAAAATCTACCAGATAAAGATGCCAAATTTATAAAAGAAAAGATAAAAAAAACTATATCATTTGATTTCCATGGTTATTCATTGGATGAAGCAAATAAAAAGATAAAAGATTTAATATACAAGGCTTACAATCAGAGAATTTACAAATTAATAATTGTTACTGGGAAAGGCCTTCATTCAAAAAATGAAAAAGATCCTTATGTTTCAAAGGAATTAGGAATTTTAAAGCATTCAATTCCTGAATATATTAAAAGTGATAATGAATTAATGAGTATGATTAATGAAACTCAAGATGCAAATATTGAAGATGGTGGAAGCGGTGCTTTTTATATTTTTCTAAAAAAAAAATTATAAAATAAATTTTGATAAATCTGTATCTTTTACTAAATTATCAAGGTTTTTATTTATGTATTCCTTATTGATAATTATTTTTTCACCAGATCGATCAGTAGCCGTAAAACTTATTTCATCTAATATCTTTTCAATAATGGTGTGTAATCTTCTTGCACCAATATTTTCTACTGTTGCATTTACTTCTGAAGCTATATTTGCAATTGTATCGATTCCATCATTTGAAAACTCAAGATCAACATTTTCAGTTTTCAATAAAGCAACGTATTGTTTTATTAAACTAAAGTCTGGTTCTTTTAATATTCTTTTAAAATCATCACTTGTTAATGCCTCAAGCTCTACTCTTATAGGAAGCCTTCCCTGTAATTCAGGAAGCAAGTCAGAGGGTTTGGCGAGCTGAAAGGCGCCAGACGCTATAAATAAGATATGATCAGTTTTTATTGGTCCATATTTTGTATTTACTGTTGTTCCCTCGATTAATGGTAATAAATCTCTTTGCACACCTTCTCTTGATACGTCTCCACCAACTCTATCCGTTCTTCCTGATATTTTATCAATTTCATCTAAAAAAACTATTCCATTATTTTCAGTAGAAATTTTAGCAGCTTTAATAATTTTATCTTGTTCAATTAACTTATCAGACTCATCATTAATTAAAATTTCATGTGACTCCTTAACTGACATTTTTTTCTTTTTTTCTTTAGACCCCATAGATTTGCCTAACATTTCTCCAATATTTATCATTCCAACATTGGCTCCGGGCATTCCAGGAATCTCAAAAGAAGTATTGCTACCGCCTGCATCGTTAACAGCAATTTCTATTTCATTATTATCTAAATCACCATTTCTTAATCTTTTTCTAAAACTCTCTCTAGTTGCTAAGCTCGCTTTTTTTCCTACCAAGGCATCTAAAACTTTTTCTTCGGCAAGCTTTTGTGCTTGAGCAAAAACTTCCTTTCTTTTTTTCACTTTTTCCATTGAAATAGCGATTTCAACTAAATCTCTAACAATTTGTTCAACATCTCTTCCAACATAACCAACTTCTGTAAATCTAGTTGCTTCAACTTTTACAAACGGAGCTTCAGCTAATTTTGAAAGTCTTCTAGATATTTCAGTTTTACCAACACCTGTTGGACCAATCATAAGAATATTTTTTGGTAGAACTTCATTTTTCATTTCACCTTTTAAAGCTTGTCGTCTCCATCTATTTCTTAGAGCTACTGCAACAGCTTTTTTTGCTTTATTTTGACCAACTACAAACCTGTCTAATTCTGAAACTATTTCTCTTGGAGATAAAGAGCTTACTAAAGACTCATTTTCGTTTGATTTTTTATCTTTTGGGACAAGTGGAGTAACGTTAGATTTTTCCATTATATTTTTTCAATTTTAATATTATTATTTGTAAAAACGCAAATCTCAGATGCAACTTCGATCGCTTTTTTAGCAATCTGTTCGGCATTCATGTCTGTACTTATTAAAACTTTTCCAGCTGCTAAAGCATAATTTCCACCTGATCCTATTCCTATTACGTCACCTTCAGGTTCAAGAACATCACCCGTTCCAGAAATAATATAACTATTCTCTTTATCCCCAATAGCCATTAGTGCTTCGAGTCTTCTTAAATACTTATCAGTTCTCCAATCTTTAGCTAATTCAACTGCCGCTCTGGATAAATTACCTGCGTGTTTTTCGATTTTAGCCTCTAGTCTTTCAAATAAAGTTAAAGCATCTGCTGTAGAACCAGCAAATCCTGCCACAACATCTCTTTTTTCAATTTTTCTAACTTTTGATGCAGTGCTTTTTACCACAGTGTTACCCATGCTTACTTGACCATCACCTGCAACTACTACTTCATTATTTTTTCTAACTAGTACAATTGTTGTCATAGCTTATAAATGGATATTAAATTTGATAGTTCAAGACCAAGTTTAGTATTATTGCCATAATTGCATAATATATGTATACCTCTTTTTAATTATGAAGCGTAAAGGCAAAATAAGTAGAAAAACAAAAGAGACCAGTATTAGTGTTGATTTAAACATTGATGGAAATGGTAAATACAAAATTGACACAGGAATAGGTTTTCTAAACCACATGCTTGAACAACTGTCCAAGCATTCATCAATAGATATGAATATTAAAGCAAAAGGTGACACTCATATTGATCTTCATCATACTACCGAAGACACAGGTATTGCAATTGGTGAAGCTTTAAAAAAAGCCTCAAAAAAATTTGTTGGAATTAGAAGATATGCACATGCAATGATTCCTATGGACGAAACATTAACCAGAGTTGCAATAGATGTATCTAATAGACCGTATTTGATTTGGAAAGTTAAACTTAAAGTAGAAAAACTTGGGGAGATGGATACGGAATTATTTAAAGAATGGTTTCAGGCATTTTCGCAAGCTGCTGGAATTACTTTACATGTTGAAAATATTTATGGTGATAATAGTCACCACATTATTGAGTCTTGTTTTAAAGGATTGGCAAGATCATTAAGAACCGCATTAGAAATGGATCCAAGGAATAAAAAATCAATTCCTTCTACTAAAGGTTCTTTATAAGTTTAATGAACGTTACAATTGTTGACTATAATTCGGGCAATATAAGCTCAGTGATAAACTCTTTTAAAGAAGTCGCTCAAGATAAAGTAAATATCGAAGTTACTTCAGATTTAAACAAGATTAAATCAAGTGATAAAGTTGTCTTGCCGGGCCAGGGCTCATTTAAAACCTGTGCAGATGCTTTAAACAAAATTAAAGGCCTTACAGATACACTTAACGAATTTGTAATATCTAATAAAAAACCTCTTCTTGGGATTTGTGTTGGCTTACAAATGTTTGCTGATATTGGTTATGAAGAAACTGAAACTAAAGGGCTAGGATGGATTTCAGGTAAAGTTTCAAAAATAGATAGCCAAAATGGAAAATATAAACTTCCTCATATTGGTTGGAACCAAATTAATATAATTAAGGATAGTAAGATTTTTAAAAATATTGAAACAAACTCTCATATGTATTTTGTGCATAGTTATGAGTTTATTCCAAAAGACAAAAATGTAATTTCAGCTACAACAGACTATTCTTCAAATATTGTTTGTTCGGTTGAAAAAGAAAATATTTTTGGCACTCAATTTCACCCAGAAAAGAGCGATAGAATAGGGCTTAAAATAATTAGTAATTTTATAAATTTATAAAATGATTTGTATTAAAACAGATATTCCGAGTGAGTTAAATGAAATAGACGATGAATTGAAAGCAATTTATCATAGCAAGGATACCATTTGTTTTTACATATTTAAATCACGAGACCTAAGAAATAAATTTATCGAAAGAACCAAAGGTATGAATAAAATAGAAAGAGAGGAAGTTTATAAAGAGTATTCAAAATGAAAATATTTCCAGCTATAGATATAAAAGATAAAAAGTGTGTAAGGTTAGTTAAAGGAGATTTTGATAATAAAACTGAATATGAGTTATCGCCAGTTGAACAGGCTGGAAAGTATAAAGATTATGGTTTTAAAAATTTACACATTGTAGATCTTGACGGAGCTTTAACTGGTGAAACAGTAAATTTAGATATCATTCAGGATATAGTTGGTAAATTTAATTTAAACGTCGAGGTAGGTGGTGGTATTAGAAATCTTGATAGTATTGGAAAGTATGCCGATATTGGTGTTGAAAAAATTATTTTAGGAAGTGCCGCTATTAAAGAAAAGAACTTTTTAAAAGATTCGTGTGAAAAATTTCCAAATAAAATTGCATTAGGTTTAGATGCCAAAGATGGATATTTGTCAGTATCTGGATGGAAAGAAAACTCTAATCAACTGACTTTAGAGTTTTTAAAAGAAGTCAACGACTATGGTGTTAGTAGATTGATTTATACTGATATAGATAGGGATGGTATGAAACAAAGCCCAAATTTTGATGAAACAATGAAAGTTGCAGAAATGTCGAAATGTCCAGTGATTATATCTGGCGGAGTTTCATCAATAGATGATATCAAGAAAGCAAAGAAGTTAGAAAATGTTGAGGGTATAATCGTTGGTAAAGCTATTTATGATGGTGATATAAAATTAGAAGAATTAGTAAAAGAAGATGCTTAAAAATAGAATAATACCTTGTTTAGATGTTAAAAATGGCCGAGTTGTTAAGGGTATAAACTTTGTTGATCTAAAAGATGCAGGAGACCCTGTGGAACAAGCCAAAATTTATAGTGATGGTGGAGCAGATGAAATTTGTTTTTTAGATATTACCGCTTCTAATGAAAATAGAGATACTATTTACGACGTTGTGGAGAAAACTTCAAAAAAATGTTTTGTACCATTAACTGTAGGAGGTGGTGTTAGAAGTGTTGAAGATATTAACAAATTACTTAATTGTGGGGCTGATAAAGTTTCCATAAATACTGCTGCAGTTGAAAATTCAAAAGTTGTTATCGATAGTTCAAAAAAATTTGGGTCTCAATGTATTGTAGTTGCAATCGATGCAAAAAAAAATGGAGATAAGTGGGAAGTGTTTACTCACGGAGGAAGAAAAAATAGTGGTATTGATGCATTGGAGTATGCTGAACAAATGGAAAAAAACGGTGCAGGTGAGTTATTAGTAACTTCTATGGATAGAGATGGAACACAAGTAGGTTATGATATTGATCTCATGTCAAAAATTTCTTCTAAAGTAAATATTCCAGTAATTGCATCTGGCGGGGTGGGTAATTTAGATCACCTAGTGGATGGCATTAAATTAGGAAATGCTAGTGCAGTTTTAGCAGCTTCTATATTTCATTATGGAAAACACTCGGTAAAAGAAGCCAAGGATTATTTGGACTCAAAAGGAATACCTGTTAGAATTTAATATGCTTAATACTTTAGAAAGCTTATTTAATCTTGCAAGAGAACGGAAAAAAACTCCAGTAGATGGTTCTTACACTAATAAATTACTTAGTGATAAATCTTTGAGCAAGGAAAAGATCCTAGAAGAAATTAATGAACTTATTGAGGCAGTAGAAAAAAATTCAAATAAAATTCATGAAGCAGCTGATGTTTTCTATCATTTGATAATGTATCTAGAGGCAAATGATGTGAAAATTGAGGATGTAATGGAAGAACTAAACAAAAGAAAAAAATGAGTTACGATGATAATAATATTTTTGCCAAAATCTTAAGGGGAGAAATTCCTTGTAAAAAGATTTATGAGAATGATTTTGTGTTATCATTTCATGATATTAATCCACAAAAAAAAATTCATGCATTAGTTATTCCAAAAGGAAAATATATTGATCTTGATGATTTCAGTACAAACGCATCAGCTGAAGAGATGGTTGAATTATTAAAAGGAATTAGTTTTGTTGCAAAAAAACTGGGAATTTCAGTAGATACTGGAAAAGGATATAGAGCACTAGCTAATATAAGTGAGCATGGAGGCCAAGAGGTACCTCATTTACATTTCCATTTATTTGGTGGTGAAAGAGTTGGCAAAATGGTTGAGTGAAAAAAAAAATAGAAAGATATTATTTAGAAATTAAATCATTAAAAGATTTGAGATACTCAGAAATCTTTTCTTCAGAATATTCTATAAAAATCCTAGAACCATCAGACTTTCAACTTAACAAATTTTTTTATAAAATGGTTGGAAAAAAACATCATTGGGTAGATCGTTTAATATGGACTGATAAACAATGGG
>Ga0209631_10007328_pt1 | contig 11117 bp, 12 predicted proteins | sample COG_08_FD_184752 | JGI IMG/M metagenome (GOLD analysis project Ga0209631, IMG submission 184752) | Pelagic Microbial community sample from North Sea - COGITO 998_met_08 (SPAdes) (version 2) | ecosystem: Environmental > Aquatic > Marine > Neritic zone/Coastal water | place: Helgoland, sampling... | reverse complement strand
GAAAAGTCATCTGTTGATAATGGTGAGAGTGAATTGATTTGGTCATATATTTGTTCAGTGAATGTCATTTAATAATCCCTTTATTTTAAGTGTCATGTTCTCTTCGAGAACAACCATCTGCGTTTTCAGAAATCGTTTCTGCGAAACAATTTCTTTTCACTTGATGGTAAGTATTTTTGGGAAGAACTCATTTCCTAGAGTTCAGCCACAGGTCACCAGTTTAATGGTAACCAATGTCATTTCCCGTCGTCCGAGCAGATTGGTCAGCAGGTATTTTTCGTCAAAACTTTAGGTTCTGACACTCCGAAGTTGCTAATGGTGCGCTATCCTTACACCCACCTTCTACGAGACATGTGTCTCACGATGCGTTCTTTTATACTGCCTTAGTGACATCAACAGTTTTTATAGCCTCCGTGCGTGTCGTATTTGTAAAGCCACAACAGCTTTTAAATCCCGCAACACCACGGTTTTGCTGAAACGCAGTACAGCTTTACAACTATTGCGAACCAAGTCTTGTCTCAGGTTCTCACTCTTTGGAGTTATGCTAGTTGTGTTTCGTGTGTGGTTCTAACCACCTTTTACACAGCGATATTCGTATTACTGGCTCGCCAACCTTATGTGCGTTTTGGTCAAGCACTCTCGCTTGATATAGTTATTTATCTTTTTTGCTGAGTAGATAGCTGAAACACTTAATTCTGAGCGTTTTCCAAACCATGTTGCTGACCGTATAGCTTGAATATGGTCTTACGACTGTTCTTGACTTGTCCTGATCTAGAGAGGTTCTTTTCTAGCCAATCAATATGCTTCAATTCTCTTTTCAGTTTCTTTTGAATCTTATGTTGGCTTGGCTTTTTCATGACATAAGTATGTTGCCAGCCAAACCAAAGGAAAAGTCTAAAGGTGGTTACTTGCGCTTTTTGCGGCGCTGCCAAAGTTCTTTTTCGATTTCGTAATCTTTACCCGCTGACTTCATCAGAGTTTTGATTTCTCTTCTTAGTTTCAGAACTTTTTCATCCATTAAAATGTCATCGATCATGCGGAGGGTTTCTAAGTCCCAGTCTGTGAGTCGATCGTGGTCGACTTGTTTAAATGACGCCTTAACATCCTTTGCGTTTGATTGGAGTTCATGCTGCCGCTGGTTAACCATGTCTCGGCGGTAAGCAGAGCGCATACTGTTCAACTCACTTGGTAGCATTGGTCGTTTTTTCATGAATGTATTTATCAGGCAGAGGTCAGACGACTCACCGGAGTGTTTTCAAAAATGTTTGGGAATCTGCAATCCCTAACATTATTGCCAAATCTCCCTTAATTCCAATTGATTAGCATTATATAAAAAATAGGTCGTCCTTAAAAATGTTAGGATTTACAATAAGTTAAGGCAAAGTATAACTTTTTAGGTGGCTGATAATGAAACAAGCAAAATTATTGAACGCAAACGAGCGTAAGCGATTAACTGCGATTATAAACAACAAACGCTATCCGACCAGAAATCACACGATTGTAGCTCTGAGCTTCTATGCTGGATTGAGAGCATGTGAAATTGCGGCATTGAAAGTTTCAGATGTCTTCGATGGGAGAGGTGAAGTGAGAGATACAATTCAGCTCGCCTCTTCCCAGACGAAAGGAAACGACGCTGGGACGGTTTTGGTGAGTAAGCGTTTAGCCGAACAGCTCAAGAAATTCGGCAAGCAGTATAAGTCGCACGTTAAGCGCACAGAAGCTCCATTGATTTTCAGCGCAAAGGGTGGGGGCTTTAATGCTCAAACGATAATCAACTTGTTTCAAAAGCTATATGAAGAAGCAGGCATTACCGGCGCAAGCTCTCACAGTGGTCGTCGTCAGTTTGTGACCGAGCTAGCTGATAAGGGTATCAACGCTCGGGTTATTCAGGCACTTGCTCGACACAAGCATTTGAACACAACTATGAGATACATCGATATCAACGAAAATAAGATGCGAAGTGCGATTGAGCTGATCGAATAAATAATTAGAAATTATAAAAATCGTAACATTTTACCGAGGGCAGAATTATTAAGGACTCACAGAATATATAGCGTACACTTATCGCCATCTAATTTGTAATATGATCAACCATATTTGCGAGGTATTAGCTATGAGTACTTAAGGCAGCTTGAACGAAATTATCAATGTATTTGAGCAAAATATACCAAGTTCTATCACGTATGATGCATACAATAGTGGCACTTTAGACTTAACAGACGAACTCGATGAATTTGATGCAAGTGTAAAACAAATACTGGGAGTTGATGAATTTGCACCTGAAACTATAAGCGCAGGCAAATCCCAAATTGCTGAACTGGTTGCATTAGCGAAACAAAGTGATGCTATAGGTAGGAAGGAATTGTTTATCGAACTTTTGGAAATTCTTGATGAAAAGTTAGATGAACTCTCTTCCTTTTAAGCAGGGTTAATCCGTAGCAATAGTTATTTAGTTTCTTGTAGGGTTGTATTTTCGAAAATACTTCCTAAGTATTTGATGTAATCGCTTCCAGAGAATAATATGTGTTCTCTTCAGAAACGGAACCTTATCCCCATTATGAACTCACAAAAATATTGTGTGAAAATGCTGCGCATCGAAGCATGCGCTAAAATCTGTGATTACCTAAACATACCAAAATCTACGGTTTTTGTATGTCAAGAATGGTGATCTTCAACCAAAATTGGAGACTAATATTTTGAACAAAAAAATTCTGTACTTTGACATGGATAATGTGCTGGTAGACTTTTCGTCCGCTTTTACAAAAATAGACAATAAAACGCTTAAATCTTTTGAAGGTCGGTTTGACGAAATTCCCGGTATTTTTGCATTTATGGACCCATTGAAGGGGGCTTTAGACGCTTATCATATACTCTCCAAAAGATTTGACACCTACATACTCTCAACAGCGCCTTGGGAGAATTCATCGGCTTGGAGTGATAAGCTCAATTGGGTAAAAAAGCACCTGGGCAATAGGGCATATAAGCGACTGATCTTATCGCATAATAAGCATCTTAATCTTGGCGATTATTTGATAGATGATCGTACCGCAAACGGTGCAGGTCAATTCACCGGAGAACACATTCAGTTTGGAAGTGTGCGATTTCCAACATGGGACTCAGTTGTTTACTATTTGACTCGATAACTGCATAAACTAGGATCACAATGATACACTTGCTTACATAGCAAAGAGGACGATAACAATGCTTTGCGGCTCAAAGACATTAGACTTGCTCAGGGAAAGAGCCCTAAATATCGTGAACATTGGTAATTCACCGTTATATACATCCCGAGATTTACAAAGATTTATTGTGGATACTGGATATGAGGGCTGTGAGCTGGCGGATGAGCGAACAGATCAAAGCCTCGATTTGTATGTTCGAAATCTTGGTAACAGTGCCAAAAAAGGTCCTTCAAAAAAGCTGCCTGTACTGAATAAACTCGTATTTTCTGATTTGGTTAAGAAAAATCAAGTTAAACCTACGAGCGCTGAGGCTTTGGCTTGCATGTATTTAGAAGCCAGTGAATTTAAGAATGAAGCCTTTGTATCGAGTGAGTCTTCTACCGATTATATTTCACAGTTACGCTCGTTTGCTGATGGGCGTAACCTTGATCAGAAACCTTCAAAGTTCACGTTACTCAGCTGGTTAATAAGTACATCTGAATTTATCAAGTTTTTGGCAGTAAAGCATGATGGTAATATCAGCAACTTCACTAGTTCCATCCGAAGTGATTTTGCTGCAGCTAATAACAAACCCTATTACGTGGATTCACTTATAAAAAGTTTTATGCCCATGCATGGGCTTGGACACGCTTTAGCAGCAAACTTTGTTAAAGATTTGTTTGCCACAGAATTAGATCTTGAATGTTTAGTTAGTGAGCAAATGGATTGTATGAGTGCATGGTGCTTGAAGCCAGATATGCATGTCGCACGACTGATGTTTTGCATAACTGATAGAGCTGAACTGAATGATGAAATAATTACTATGAAATTTGAGAAAGTCGCTGGGTTCTATAAAAAGACGCAACCCAGTTCCAGCTGGGGTACTCCAGATGAATCTTTGTCGCCAGAAGACTTAATATCTGCAGATGTTTATGCATTAGCTGCTGCTTCAAATTGTGCTCCACTCGAGCTGGATCGCTTACTCTATATGTGTGGTTCTGGAAACTTTGGCAGAAAATTAAAAGGTAAAAAATCACAACAGGCAAAACGTTACGAAATGCTGCTCACATATTAAATTCTGGGGAGGCAAAGGGAGAATATTATGACACATGAATTAAAGCTTGGCTTCTACATGAAGAGAGCCAGCTTGGTGATCGATGATTTAGATGAATTGAACCCCGATGGTAAAAGGCTTCTGCAACTAATAAGTGAGGGATACGAAGACACAGGAGCATTCCAAAAAGCCTGTTCTTTGTTAAAAGAAAATATTTCTGCTTTGTATATCACAGGTAATGCTGATGAATTGATGGAAATATTTGAGAGCGATGATGAGATTGAGGCTTATGATATTGAAATTGTTAAGCTATCTCGACCACAAGATAACGAAATTATGCTTACACTCCAGGGACGTTTTACAGTTCCAGTCACTAGACCGATTACAAATGATGAGATTTTGAATCAAATAGCGCAGGAATTTGAAGGTGATTTCGCTAATGGGCTGATGGTGCAAGTGCCAATTTTTGAAGAAAATTTGGATGATCCATTCGCAGAGGTTAACGGCGGTGAAGGCGACACACTGACATATATTGAGTCATATAACGTTTACGTAATAGAGGATGAGTCAAATGAGTAATGCTGTAACACTTTCTTTCTGGATTAAAAAATGTAGTTTTAACATTTTGAGACCACATGAACTTACGGATGAGGGTAAAAAAATATTAGAACTTTCAACAAAGGCTGATACTGCGTCTTTTGAAGAATGTAAGGAGCTGTTGAAAGAAAATATTAATGTTATGTATTTGCCGGGAAATGCATACGAATTAGAAGACATTTTTGAAGATGCTTTTGATGAAATTGAAGTAGAAGACTTCGAAATCGATGAAATTTATCCAGCTGAAGGCAGCACACTCTATTTTTCAATGAGTGGTAAATTTTCTGTGTCATTGAATCGAGCCATTGGATCGGAAGATGAGCTTAGAGCTGTAGAAGACGAATTTGATGGTCACTTTGATCATGGAGTTCAGGTCGATTTTGATGTTTTTCAGGAAGAATTTGAGGGTACTGCCAACGACGGTGACTTAAGTTTTTCTGGACATGATGGACTGGGCGTCAGGTATCTTAGCTGATCAAAGACCTATTTATTGATGAGTTTGCCCCAAACTTTCGTTATCAGTTCAGCCTTTTGGTGTGCAATAACTTCCAGGTGACGGGCACTCTGAGTAACTGTATCATCATCTGAATTATGGTACACTAATGCCGCCATTTTACCGCATATTTGGATAGAGACAAAAATACTGTTCAAATAAGCTAGTAATCGAGGATCGTTAGAGTCTTTGGCGTTCTCTAGAATCTGGTTTCGTGTTTTGCCTAGTTGGTACATATCAATTCGGTGAACAAGATGATGAATGTCATCTGTAATTTTTCGAACCGAATTTTGAGACTGCTGTTTCGCCCATAACGATACGGATACGAATGAAACAAATAAACCAACTAAGATGCTCATTGCTGAGTCGACAAAATCCACCTTATCTTCCAGATTTGTGATAAGCTCCATCGTGATGCTATTTGGTAGAAAGATAAAAAGTAATAATACTACACCCAGAAAACTCAGAAGAACATTTATTGAACGAACAAAAGTTTTTCGTTTTGAAATTTCATTTTTTAAATCAGGGATATCAGATTCCAATAATTTACGCATTGCATCGAGGGTCTTATTCAACCCTTTTTTTTGCAAACCGTGAGACTGTAAATCAGACTGTAAGTCTACAATTCGCTTTACAACTCCGCGTTCGTTAAGTTCAACGTACCTGTTAATATTATCGTTCATCTTAAAATTCCTATTTCCTAAGTCTCCGAATAGAAGATTTAGATGCGCCTAATCTTGTTAATAAAATCGTAACTATGATGCTTGATGATATAAATGTCAGAAAAACGATCAGCATCCTGAGATTAGGGCTAATATCATTTGCGAAGTCATACAGTGAAATAACGCCACCACTGACACTGACAACTGATAATAGGGTGAATGTGAACAGGATATTATTCATTCTTTTTTGTTGTCGGCGAGTGATTTCATTCTCCAATGTAGTTACGTGATCCTTTAATCTCGCAACTGCCTTAAAAGCTTTTTGGAGCACGTTTGAAAGTTCGAAAACAATAGCCAGGGGTTTTGCAAATACGACTTCGTTCAAGTTGGCAATTAAGTCATCTTGATAAATTTCGGTCAAATACTGATCCATAATATTGACCAACCTTACATACCTGTCGATAGATGAAAACTTTGTCTCTAGATTAGGATCTTGCAGAATATCCCTAGAAAGTTTGATTGCTGTATTTTGAATATTGTAAGCGAGCGCGGTGCTAAGAGTTACTGATTTTAAAAGTTGTAAAGCAATGTCTTTGCGTTCTTCTTTATGAAAGAAGAGAGCGGTTGCCGTTGGATCAAACTTTATTCGACAATCATCGTATGTGTGTATGTCTTGTTCGTTTAATTCATTGCTGAAGCGCTCAAAATTTTCAGCGGTTTCGAAGACGCAAGTTTGACTAAATGCCCACATCAATTTGGCGGGATTATGATCAGCCTCATCCTCTGTGAACCAATTACCTAGAAATTTGCTGACTTTAGAAATCTGAGGATCTACTTCGATGTGCCGTTCAAGATCCTCGGTTAAAGAGTCTGTAATTTCTACTAATTCGATGGTTGTTATTGTTTCTGGGAGTTTTGATGTAATCTCATATGTTCCGAATCCTCCTTCAAATATCGTAAGTTCAGCCTTTTCAACTTTAATGTCGACCGAATTGGGGGCAGTAAAGTTTTCAATTAAAAGTGCTTTAGTAAAATACTCCGATAGTCCTTCAGTCAGATTTTCGGAAGTCGAAATTTCAGTACTTGGAAACAACATGCTTAAATCAGTCAGAACATCTGTAGGGGGAAGATCTATTGGGCTGAATTGTATTATATGTGTAGTATGAAGTTTCATATCGATCCAAATAAGTGCATGTTGCTAGTGGTAGATTGGCAGCGAGACTTTTTAAAAACAATAGTTTTTGTTTGAAAATTTTCGACTTTACATTTCATACTGAGCTATAACTAATCTTTCAAAAATTGATTGGACGTAAATATGCCAGTTTCAAAATCAGACTACATGGACTTTCTTCGCCATCCAGCTTGGCTTTGGTTGAAGAAGCATGATCCAAGCAAAATACCACCCATCGATCCTGCAACTGAGCAAAGGATGGCAGCTGGTTATGACTTTGAGGAATATGCTGAAAAGATGTTCCCTGACGCTACTAAAATAGGTTTTAATTCATCTGCTGAGTATCGGACAATGCTTTCTCGGACAGCGGAAGCATGGAAGAATGGTGCGCAGTGTGTTGCGCAAGGCATGTATCAATTTGGTGAATTAACTTGTATCACGGATGTCTTGGAAGCAGATAGCGACGGATACACGCTAACTGAAATAAAAAGTAGCAACAAAGCAAAACCAGAGCATGTTACCGACCTAGCATTTCAAAGAATAGTTCTTGAAGCGAACGGTTATGACATCCGAAAATGTCAGGTGATGCATGCTAACCCAAACTACCTTCGCGACGGTGATATAGTCCCTAAAAAACTTACGAAGATCACAGACGTCACCGATCAAGTAGAGAAAATTCTGTCTAAAACCAAAGATGATGCGGCTAATGCTGTAAACGTCGCGAATTCAGACAGCATTCCAAATATAGATCCGTTATTGGCTACTACAAATGCCTTTATAGATTGGCTAGAGATACGAAAAATTCTGGAACCGAAATTGCCCGATAATAGCATTTATAACTTACCTAAAATCGGTTACAGGGTAGCTAAAAATTTGATTGCCCAAAATATAGAGACCATCGATCAAATCCAAGATGCGACGCTATTGTCTCACGGCACAGCAAAGTATTGGAAAGCGCATTCTTTTGGAAAGCAATATATCGATGTTACAGAGCTTAGCGAATTCCTTGGGTCTATTCAGTATCCCATACATTACCTAGATTATGAGACTGCTGCGAATGCTGTTCCAATGTGGGATAAAACGTCACCGCATCAGCAGGTGCCTTTTCAATACTCGCTTCACATTAAGCGTAGTCCCAGCGATGAAGTGGAACATTTTGAGTATCTACATCAGGATGCAGACTGTCCAATTCGTAATCTTTTAGAGAATTTAAGTAAGCAAATTAATTCACAGGGTACGGTGTTAGTTTGGAACCAATCGTTTGAGAAAAAACGAAATGAGGAAATGGCGCGCTATAGTCCTGAGTATGCAAATTTTTTAACAAGCATCAATGATCGTGTAATAGATTTGATGGATCCCTTCCGTGAAGATGCAATCATGGATTCAGCATTTCTTGGAAGCAATTCGATAAAAGATGTTTTGCCGGTTTTGATACCTGAATTTTCGTATAAAGATTTAGAGATTAAAGACGGAGGAAGCGCAGCTAGTGAGTGGCAGCGAGTAACACTGAATGACGCGGCTGATGCAGCTAGAGTTTATACACATTTGAAAACGTATTGTGAGAGAGATACCGAAGCGATGGTTCTAATTCATGGCAAGCTAATCGAAATTGCACAAAGTAAGACACAAACATAGACAAAATTTTATAAGGTACTGTTTTTATTATCAGGTTGAGTATTAGACAATCCTAGATCGCTATTAATGTCGGGCTCAAGACATACTACGACCAACTCAGGCTCATCGTGGGTTGGGCAAGCACAAGCTGAAGCCTGCAACCTTGTCTCAAAAAGCGAAAATTATAGGATGCCTTAATAGATTGAGCAATTTTTTACCTAAGCATTGATTGTATGCATGCCTAAGTACTACCCTGACATTTGATACGCACTAAAATTTTCCGTACTTTTTTCTCTGTTATGAAAGGAACCATCAATGCTAAATTATGTTGTCACACCTAAAAACAAAAATAGTGTTAAAGAAATTAACATCTGGTTATTTGAAACAGATGAATACACTTTAAAAGCGGTCCAGACACTCACATGGGGAACTGGAGAATTTTTATTACACATTCCAGAGACTCCTCAAGAAGAAGATGACGTAAAACAATACGTTATTACGTCGTCAAAAGAAACGGGTAAGTTCAAAGAAGTGCCTTCAGGCGATATTCCCGTTCTACATACGGATCATTACCATTTTGAGATGCAAGCAACATCAGGAGGAGCCGATGAAGATTGGTCTGTTAGCTTAGAGAGTGGAGAAGAAACAGATGAGATTCTTGAGCTTATTGCTGCTGCTGAGACTGGAATAGAGGAAGAAGGCGACGACTATCTGATAGAAAATGATTGGGAAGAAGATGGGTATGATTATGAAATTTCCGGAGGTATCGAACTTAATCTGATAATTGAATAGTTGGTGATAAAAAATTAGCTGTTCAATTTGGTTAGCGTTATTCAGCTAATAGAAAGAGAACATCGATTTCAAATAAGTTGTTTGCTGAAATACCTGACCTAGAAGAACTTATGATTTGTCAGAAGTTATTAGATTGGGCAAGGTCGCAGCGGATTACAGTATTATCTAAAAAATAATTTGAGGTTATTCGCAGCAACCTGTCGGATGTAACGGTGTGCCTATGTTGGTCGTCAGTTTGTTACCGAATTAGCTGACAAAGGTATTAACGCTCGAGTTATTCAGGCGCTTGCTCGGCACAAGCATTTAAACACAACTATGAGATACATCGATATCAACGAAAATAAGATGCGAAGCGCGATTGATTTATTGTGCTAATACTTTGAACTCAAACCCACCGAGTCCAAAACGTGGTATATGATTAACATTGTTGCTGACGTCGCCCATTAATACACCAAACGTGTTTTCTAAACGAAAGCCAATATCAATATTTAATGTGTTTGGAGAGATACTTACGGGATTAGTGAAGGTTTGAATTCCACCCATTTGTGTCGCTACCCGAGTATATGTCCCGTTTGCGCTTACATCACTTGCGACGCCTGAAACATCAAGCAAGGTAACCTCGTAAGTGCCACTCGCGTTCGTTCCTGAAGTAGAGTTTTTGAAAATTCCTTGATCAAAATCAAGAAGAGCTACCACCGTTGAATAAGAGGTACCTATAGTGGAAGGAACGCTAGCCCCACATTCTGCTAGCCAATCGGCTTTTGGTGACGAGTCAGATACTGCTCCCGGACCTGGAGAAGTATTTCCATCCAACGTCCAACAGTAAGCTCCAGTCCCGCTCTTACCAATTCTATCCGGTGTAAATTCGGCAGATGCTTTATAGTGTACGGTGTTGCCAACAAGGATCCATGCGTGCGTATATGTGCCCTCGGTCAAGGAAATGGCATCGTCAAGCGGTAAGGAAGAATTCGTAGTTACTTCAACGTCTTGACCCGACGTGTTATCGAAAATGGCATTGCACACACTTCTATAGTTCACTTCGGTAGGGGCAGATGTGCAAATGCCTGCATATTTCAAATTAATTTTGAACTCGGTCGCAGAAAGGCGGCAAAAGTCATTTGAGCCTCCTCCGTCCACATTGGTGATGCGAGCATTACCATCAAAAGTGCAGACAGGTGGACCAGCAGATAGTGTAACTGACGGTATTAAAAACATAAAAAAGCCAATGATTGCGGAAAGAATTTTCATAATCAGTACCCACTCACTGTGACGCCAAGCTTGATGGCTTTCTTCATAATTCTGTTTTCACGTTGGACAGGCTTGTATAACTTTTCACGAATAGGTTTCATTCTGCTGTCCCAGTTACCGTCTTGCATAACACGCTTGGTCTTTGCGGCGTTTCCAATGGGTATCGAATAGCTTATCGAAGCCACTGTCTTGGCTTTTGTGCTATCCTTTTTCTGTTGAGCCACGTTCACAAATAAATTTGGAAGCACCTCAGCAGTGATACCAAATTCCTTTGTTTTTGTTTCATAGCCCAGACCGTCTTTCCATTTGCCAGATGAGTAATAGA
>Ga0209631_10007325_pt1 | contig 11123 bp, 8 predicted proteins | sample COG_08_FD_184752 | JGI IMG/M metagenome (GOLD analysis project Ga0209631, IMG submission 184752) | Pelagic Microbial community sample from North Sea - COGITO 998_met_08 (SPAdes) (version 2) | ecosystem: Environmental > Aquatic > Marine > Neritic zone/Coastal water | place: Helgoland, sampling... | reverse complement strand
TTACGAGGGGCTTTCGCACTTTAAGACGTTTGGACGTGGTTGGACGCGGCGAAACAAGGAAACGGCAGAAGCAGCGTTGGCTATGATTTAAAAATCACCATCGGGAAATATTAGGCGCACAACCTCTTGATGCACTTCTTTAGCCGCAAGTTGCGCTTCAACAATCAGCTTTCTTGTTTGCCATTCTGAATGAGATAGTTTGCCCCATCCCACACAGCTATCCGTGAGCGACCGCCCGCAGGTACATGTGTTTCCCATAAATATCTTCCCTATCTTGGGCGGCTAAACCCAGTATTCCCGAAGCGCTTTGAAGCGCTGAATATGGTGGGGGTAGGTCACTATCTTTATCTGTTGGCTACATTAAAAGTCAGTCCCAGTGCACTCCAGTCACCGTTGAACCTGACCCCCAAGGAAGCCGTTACATGTAAGATTGACGCAAAGACATTTAAAAAAATTGTGTAGCTCTTAACGTAAGTAAACTTCACTCAGGACGCACAGAAGTGATGAAGCACCGGAGTAAGAGCAATATTTCTTAACAGAATGAATTTATATTTAGATCAATAGGTTAGATTTTTCTCTGGAAACATCCAGGAAACACTTTATTTTATGCATACTTGCATTGGGAAGAACTTCCGTAAATTATTGATATTTATATGTAAATTGGAGCGGGCGATGAGATTCGAACTCACGACATTTACCTTGGCAAGGTAACGCTCTACCCCTGAGCTACGCCCGCATCCTGTGGGTAGGCGCGTGATATAAACAACTTGATCCGCCCGCAAGGGGTAAAATGCACTCTGTCGTGATTTTTTCTCCCAGATACGGGGCAAGCCGAGATGTCCGACCGCCCACTTGTAAACTGGATGTTTTGGCGTGCGGCCAGGGCCACGGGTCTAAGACGCCTCATCCGGTTGAAATTCTATCAGTAAATCCTTGGCATCGATTTGCCCGCCAGCCTGCACATGTACTGCGCTAATCACGGCGTCACGTTCGGCATGTATGCCTGTTTCCATTTTCATCGCTTCCAAAGTCAAAAGCAGATCACCGGTTTTGACGTGTTGCCCTGTGCTGACCGCGAGCGAAGCTACGACGCCCGGCATTGGGGCTCCAATATGGTTTGCGTTGCCTTGCTCTGCTTTTGGACGAGACATCGCTTGTGATGTGATCAAGCGGTTGGGAACGCGGATCACACGCGGCTGGCCATTCAGTTCAAAGAAAACCTTTACTTCGCCTTTTTCATCGGTTTCTCCGATGGCTTGTAATCGAATTTCTAGAATTTTTCCGGGATCAATTTCCGCTGTTATTTCTTCGCCAGGTTGCATGCCATAGAAGAATGTATTGGTGGGCAAAGCGCGCACGGGGCCGTAGGTTTTATGACGCGCCATATAATCAAGGAACACTTTTGGGTACATCAAATACCCATTTAAATCTTCGTTATCAACCTCGCGCCCGTCCAGCGCCGCGCTCAGTGCAAGGCGTTCTGCGACCAGATCCACGGGGGGCAAAACGGCCCCGGGGCGCGTGGTCATCGGGGCCTCGCCTTTTAACACTTTGTTAACAAGCGCTTCGGGGAATCCGCCCGGAGGCTGGCCTAAATTGCCGCGTAGCATGTCGACAACGCTGTCTGGAAAGGCCAGATCAAGATTGGGATCTTCCACATTACTACGGGTTAAGCCTTGGCTTACCATCATCAAGGCCATATCGCCCACGACTTTAGATGACGGGGTGACTTTAACAATATCTCCGAACATTTGGTTCACATCGGCATATGTGTTGGCCACGGCGGGCCATTTTTCTTCAAGCCCGAGCGAGCGTGCCTGCGCTTTCAAATTGGTAAATTGCCCTCCGGGCATTTCATGCAGATATACCTCGGATGCAGGCGCTGCCAGCCCGCTTTCAAACGCTGTATATTGGGCACGCACATGGTCCCAATAATCACTTAACGAGCGGATCGCATCGATATCTAAATGAGTGTCCCGTTCGGTATGGCGCAGTGCTTCGACAATTGATCCAAGGCAGGGTTGTGATGTGCTCCCAGAAAACGCATCCATCGCCGCGTCAACCGCGTCAACACCGGCCTCTGCCGCAGCTAATAAAGTGGCGCCGGCCAAACCTGATGTATCATGCGTGTGGAAATGAATGGGTAAGCCAACTTCGGTTTTTAAAGCGGTGATCAGCTGGCGTGCAGCTGCCGGTTTGAGCAATCCGGCCATATCTTTCAGGCCCAGTATATGAGCGCCCGCATCGCGCAGCTCTTTGCCCATGGAAACGTAATACTTTATGTCATATTTTGCTCTGTCCGGATTCAAAATATCACCCGTGTAACAAATGCTTGCTTCGCATATTTTTCCAGAGTCTATCACGCCATCCATCGCAACGCGCATATTTTCAACCCAGTTCAGACTGTCAAAAATACGAAAAACATCAATGCCATTGGCAGCTTCCGTGATGAAGCTTTGCACCACATTATCGGGATAATTCGTATAGCCCACACCGTTGCTGGCCCGCAGCAACATTTGGGTCATCAGGTTTGGCATCGCGGCCCGGAGGTCGCGCAACCTTTGCCAAGGGCATTCTTGTAAAAACCGATAGGCGACATCGAATGTGGCGCCCCCCCAGCATTCGACGCTCAACAAATTAGGCAGCGTGCTGGCATAGGCCGGGGCGGCTTTGATCATATCGATCGAACGCATTCTGGTCGCCAGAAGCGATTGATGCCCATCGCGCATCGTTGTGTCAGTTAGCAGCAAAGCTTTTTGATCCAACATCCAATCCGCAACGGCTTTTGGGCCTTTTTCTTCCAGCAGGTTGCGGGTACCGGGCTGCGCAATTCCCTCAGTTTTAGGAGGCTTTGGCGGCTTTATGTCGACTGCAGGGCGCGGCCTGTCGGTTGTTTCGGGATGCCCGTTGACGCTGATATCGGCGATGTAAGTGAGCACGCGCGTGCCTCTGTCACGACGGCTTTTAAAATCGAACAGGTCTGTCGTGTCATCGATAAATTTTGTGGTATATTCATTGCTCAAAAATATTGGGTGTTTGAGCAGGTTTTCGACAAAGGCAATATTTGTGCTGACACCACGAATTCTAAATTCGCGCAGCGCTCTATCCATACGCGCAATCGCCTTTTGGGGCGTGGGTGCCCAGGCTGTGACTTTCACCAATAGCGAGTCATAATAGCGTGTGATGACGCCGCCCGCATAGGCGGTGCCGCCGTCAAGGCGAATGCCCATGCCGGTGGCGCTGCGAAAGGCGGTTAAACGCCCATAATCGGGAATAAAGTTATTTTGCGGGTCTTCAGTGGTGATCCGCGTCTGAAGCGCGTGACCGTTCAATCTAATCTCAGCTTGCGATGGCTTTCCCGTCGCCTCGGCCAGCGTTTTGCCCTCGGCAATCAAAATTTGTGCTTGAACGATATCAATACCGGTGACCTCTTCGGTTACAGTATGCTCAACCTGTACGCGGGGGTTTACCTCGATAAAGTAAAACTTACCGCTGTCCATATCCATCAAAAATTCAACTGTACCTGCGCATTCATAATTCACATGCGCGCAAATGCGCCGCCCCAATTCGCAAAGCTCTGCGCGCTGGGCCTCGTTTAGATAGGGGGCCGGTGCCCGCTCAACGACTTTTTGGTTGCGTCGCTGGACAGAGCAATCACGCTCCCAGAGGTGATAGATCGCACCCTGCTTATCGCCCAGAATTTGCACCTCAACATGCCGGGCGCGTAGAATCATCTTCTCTAAATAGCCCTCACCATTGCCAAAGGCGGCTTCTGCTTCGCGGCGCCCCTCTAGCACTTTTTCTTCCAGCTCGCCTGGATGGGTGATGGGGCGCATGCCACGCCCGCCGCCGCCCCAAGAGGCTTTTAACATCAATGGATAGCCAACATCTTCAGCTTGCTGCGCGATATTGGCAACATCATCCCCAAGCACTTCGGTTGCGGGAATAACCGGGACACCAGCTTCAACCGCCACGCGGCGCGCCGATGCTTTATCGCCAAGCGCGCGCATGGTTTCCGCGCGAGGGCCGATAAAAGCAATATCATTCTTCACGCAAGCATCAACGAAATCAGGGTTTTCAGACAGCAACCCGTATCCTGGATGGATGGCATCTGCGCCCGATGCCAGCGCAACCCGGATAATTTCATCAATTGATAGATAGGCGGCAACGGGACCTAAGCCTTCCCCAATGCGGTAAGCTTCATCGGCCTTAAAGCGGTGCAGGCCCAGTTTATCTTCCTCGGCAAAAACGGCGACTGTTTTCTTTCCCATTTCATTCGCAGCGCGCATGATGCGGATGGCAATTTCGCCGCGGTTTGCAATAAGAATTTTTTTGAAATCAGTCATTTGATCGTCCTTGGTTGAAGTCTACGCGTGAAAATCTGAAACGATGGGGGTATCCTACGTCATGCTGCGCTGCAGAATTACTACTGTCGGCTTTCATTGTCAAAATTTATGTAAGGCGTGGTGTGTATCGGTGTTCCGCCGCCGTTTTAAGCACGCGCCGCGCCAAAGCTTAACCAGGCTGTTTTGCGATTATTTTGCCTGCGCAGTCTTTTAGATTTTCGAGCCCCAATTGGCCCATATTGGCGATAAGATCTTTGCGTAAAATATCTGTTAAATGTGCCGGACCCAGCGGCCCTAACGCGCCCAAAGCATAATGCCATGCTTTCCCAAGCATCACAAAATCTGCACCCAGCGCAAGCGCGCGCAGGATATCCAAACCGCTTTCAATACCGCTGTCAAAAATCAGCGGAAGTGTTGTGGCACGGCGAATGCTGGGTAGCATGCTGATACTTTCGGGCGCGCCGTCAAATTGCCGGCCGGCATGGTTTGACACCCATAACGCGTCGACCCCAATGCGTTCCAACCGCTTGGTATCATCGGGGTTCAAAATACCTTTGACAATCAACGAGCCCTGCCAATTTTCTCGAAGCCAGCTTAGATAGGCCTCATCGGGCGAGGCCCGCAGCAAATAGCCGATATGGGCGGTGGGGGGCATGCCAGGTTTAACCTTTGCATATTTGTTCAAAAACGGCATGGCGGGCCGCCCAAAGGCGGCCGTTGCGAGCGCCCAATGTGGTTTTTGAGCGATTTGGGCCAGAAGGCGCGGCGTAAGCCTTGGAGGCTGAGTGATGCCGCTTCGTGTTTGGCGTTCGCGCCGGCTGGCTACGGGCAGATCAACCGTTAAGACTAAAGTATCAAAGCCCGCATTTTTAACGCGGCTCAGCATATCTGTGCGGATCTCAGGGTCGCGCGGCGGGTAAAGCTGAAACCAGCCATTTCCGTTTGCCACAGGACCAATGGTTTCCGGGGTTTGGCACGCAACCGTTGACAGGGTATAGGGTAGATTGTTGTCCTTAGCATTGCGCGCCAGCAGCGCTTCGGCATTGGGCCAGATCAGTCCCGACAGTCCCACCGGTGCAACGCCAAAGGGCAGATCGAAGGGTTTTCCTAAAAAATTGCAATTAAGATCAACCGCGAGCGGCCCATGCAAAACCGATGGCATCATGCGCAACTGGTCAAAGGCGACGCGATTATTAACAAGAGTGCTTTCTGTTCCGGTGGCGCTATCAAGATACTCCCAGACAAAATGCGGTAATTTGCGCTTTGCGGCCAGTTTCAGGTCGAAGATGCCGGGATATCGTGTGTCTAAATCCATATCTGTATATGGCGAAACCAAGATGTTCTTGTCTAGAGCCGCGGCGGCAATTGGATGAATAAACTTCGTGCTTTTTGGCTTTTTGATCTTTTTGCATAGACATCTGATCGAAAGAAAATAATAGAACATTTGCTGAACATTCTCTTTTCAATCAGCTTTATTGGCGCTACTTTGCCGCCATGAGCAGCTATGATAACACCCATAAACCCGCAGAGCTTTCTCTTTCTGCACAAGCGATCGCGGCGCGGCCAAGCCCTTATCTTGATCAACTGAATCCGGCGCAGCGCGCTGCTGTTGAAGCGCTTGACGGGCCGGTTTTGATGTTGGCGGGGGCAGGGACGGGAAAAACCAAAGCCTTAACCTGCCGGATTGCGCATTTGTTAACGACAGGGCGGGCGCGTCCTCATGAGATATTGTCGGTAACATTTACCAATAAAGCCGCCCGCGAGATGAAAAGCCGCGTTGCAGAATTGCTAGGGCAATCCGTTGAAGGGATGCCTTGGATGGGCACGTTTCATTCGATTTGCGTGAAGCTTTTGCGGCGCCATGCAGAATTGGTTGGGCTGAAAAGCAGCTTCACGATTTTGGATACGGATGATCAGATACGGCTATTAAAGCAATTGCTCGTGGCCTCTGATGTGGATGATAAGCGGTGGCCGGCGCGGCAATTGGCTGGCATTATCGATCAGTGGAAAAACCGAGCTTGGGGGCCTGAAAATGTACCCGCGGCTGAAGCGGGTGCTTTCAATCACCGCGCCACTGAATTCTATGCGGCCTATCAAGAACGCCTAAAGGCATTAAATGCGGTGGATTTTGGCGATCTGTTACTGCATGTCGTTAAGATTTTCCAAACGCAGCCGGATGTTCTTCAGCAATATCAGCAGTGGTTCAAATACATCCTGGTGGACGAATATCAAGATACCAATGTTGCGCAGTATTTGTGGCTTAGATTATTGGCTGGTGGTCACAAAAACATTTGCTGTGTTGGTGATGATGATCAGTCAATCTATGGCTGGCGGGGCGCCGAAGTGGGCAATATTTTGAAATTTGAAAAGGATTTTGCCGGAGCGAAAACCGTAAGGTTGGAGCAAAATTACAGATCAACGCCGCATATTCTTGCCGCCGCAAGCGCCGTTATTTCAGGCAATACAGGGCGGTTGGGCAAAGAGCTTTGGACCGATCTTGACGAAGGTGAAAAGCTGCGTTTGATCGGGCATTGGGATGCCGAAGAAGAGGCCCGCTGGATTGGCGATGAGATCGAAGCGCTTCAACAAGGCAGCCGTGGTCTTGATAAGTTTAGTCCAGATCAAATGGCGATTTTGGTCCGGGCCAGCCATCAAATGCGCGCCTTTGAAGATCGGTTTTTGACCATTGGTTTACCCTATCGCGTGATTGGGGGCCCACGGTTTTATGAGCGGATGGAAATTCGCGATGCGATGGCTTATTTTCGACTGGTTTGTAGCCCCAGTGATGATTTGGCCTTTGAACGGATCGTGAATACGCCCAAACGCGGGCTGGGAGATAAAGCCCAGCAGAAAATTCAATCTATGGCGCGCCAAGAAGGCGTTGCCTTAACGGAAGGGGCCAGGCTGCTTTTGGAGGCCAAAGGCCTGTCGGGCAAAGGGGCGCTTGAGCTGGGACGTTTGGTCGATGGGCTGGGGCGGTGGCGCAAAGCGATGCAAGATCAATCAATATCCCATCAAGAATTGGCTGAGGTGATATTGGATGAATCGGGCTATACTGAGATGTGGCAGAATGACAAAACGCCCGAAGCGGCGGGGCGGTTGGAAAACTTGAAAGAATTGGTAAAAGCGCTCGATCAATTTGAGAATTTACAAGGGTTTTTAGAGCATGTGTCGCTGGTGATGGATAATGAGCGCGATGAGGTTGGTGAGAAAGTCAGCATTATGACGCTGCATGCCGCCAAAGGGCTCGAGTTTCCAGCCGTTTTCCTACCAGGGTGGGAAGATGGCTTATTCCCCTCGCAGCGCAGTATGGATGAAACTGGTCAGCGTGGTTTGGAAGAAGAGCGCCGTCTTGCCTATGTGGGGATTACGCGCGCAGAGCGTCTGTGTACGATTTGTTTTGCGGGCAACCGGCGCATTTTTGGACAATGGCAATCTTCAATGCCTTCTCGGTTCATTGATGAGCTGCCTGCTGATCACGTCGATGTTCTGACCCCCCCGGGTCTTTATGGCGGTGCCTATGGAATGCAGAGTGAGGCGTCAAATTTGGCTGTTGATATGGAAAATATCGGCGGGGGCTACGCCTCACCCGGGTGGAAGCGCTTGCAATCCCAAAGCGCTGAGCGCCCGATAAGCCAACCGCGCGAAAGCGCGCATATGACAATTGATGCGGTTGCGGTTTCAAGTTTTACAATCGGTGTGCGGGTGTTTCATCAAAAGTTTGGCTATGGTTCCGTGTCTGAGATTGAAGGCGATAAATTGACAATCGCCTTTGAAAAGGCCGGGATTAAAAAAGTGGTCTCGCGTTTTGTGGTATTGGCGGATGACGTGCCATTTTAATGTGATGTAAATGGCAGCGGCGTTTTAAAAGGGTTTTTGAGATGAATAACTATGATTTAAATGGCCGTTTGGCGGTGATCACCGGCGGCGCGCAGGGCATCGGATTTGCTGTTGCGCAACGCTTCATCGCCAGCGGCGCGCGAGTGATGATTTGGGATCAAGATGATGCGCAGGGGCAGGCCGCAGTCGCACGATTGGGGCAGGGTGCCGCCGCGATGCCTGTGGATGTGGCTGATACGAATGCGGTGAAAGACGCAGCGGAAAAAACCAAAGCTGACTATGGGTCTATTTCAATTTTGATCACATGCGCTGGTGTTGCGGGATCAAACGCAAAGCTTGTGGCTTATGACCCAGATGAATGGAAATCGATTATCGACATTAATCTCAACGGCACCTTCAATTGTTGCCGCGCGGTGGTGCCATCCATGATGGAGCAAGGCTATGGGCGCATTGTAACCGTTGCCTCGGTGGCGGGAAAAGAAGGAAACCCGAATGCTGCGGCCTATTCTGCCTCTAAAGCTGGGGTGATCGCCTTAACCAAATCGTTGGGCAAAGAACATGCTGATATGGATATTGCGGTGAATTGTGTGACCCCGGCCGCGGCGAAAACCCGAATTTTCGATCAAATGAGCCAGAAACATATCGACTATATGTTGTCTAAGATTCCGCGTGGGCGGTTTTTGAAGGTTGAAGAAGCCGCCCAAATGATCACTTGGCTGAGCACTTCGGAAAATTCATTCACCACGGGATCTGTCTTTGACCTAAGCGGCGGTCGCGCAACTTATTAGATTGGCCTTTTCAAGGCGCTTTTGTTTGATTTCCTGTGCGCATGCCGCGCAAATGTGGTGTTTCTTTTGCGTTAAAAGCTTATAAAATCTAGTATAAACATTTCATAGGCTGGGGTTGCGGCCGCTGTGCCTGTTCGAGGAGTTTGATATGTTCGAGGCGAAGATAGTCTGAAAAATAGCAGTTATTTCATGAAAGATATTGTGGGTTTCACCAGAATAATGGCCCATAGCTAAGCTATAACGCTGCCTACGTTTAGATCTTGCCGTGAGATTATGGACAATCTGTTTCAAGAACATGGAGGGCGGATATTCAATATGGGTGGGGATCCTGTGCTGGCCGAGTTTCAACCAGTTCAAAAGGTGTAGGGATGAGCGCAATATGCAGGTGATTGAGCTGTGCGATGAAGCAATTGAAAAAGATCCAGAATTGGTTGATGCCTATGTTTTAAAGTCTAAATGCCTTTTTCTGTGCGCTTAGAAGCCAAGTATAAATCACGCCGAAACGTGATGGAGGCAAGCTTTCATGAACTGTCTGAGCTTGCTTGTCGGCTTGATCCTAAAGCCCAGATGCGGCTTCAAATCATAAAAATTCCTTCTATATGAAAAGAGGTTACGATCAGCGGATGAAATATGCCAAAGAAGCCTTGGAGCTCAACCCCAGCCATCCAAGATCAAATTCTCAATATGGCATGGCGAGTTGTAGCGAGGTGCGCTTTGCCGAGGCGGAAAAGTTTTTTCTACGGGCTATAGAATTGGATCCTGTTTAACGTAAATCTTATGAAGAGGTTTTTCTGTTTCTCTATATGGCATTGAACCAGTCGGAACAGGCGCTGAAATTGTTATACACGCTTTATGACAGGTCGCAGCATAGCCGCTATGATGGGTTTAGGGCCGCGATTAACGTGCATTTGAATAACAAAGATGCGGCAAAAGCATATTTGAAAATGTTTAAAGCGGCGCGGTCCGAATTAAAGACGCTTCAGGATTATGAAGAAGTTGCCGCTTCTATCATCAAAGATTATTTTTCGGCGGGGCTGAGAGAGATTTGGGATCTGGTGTGATAGAAAACTTTGCAGAGCCTTACCGAAATCATGCCTTAATAAAAGATAAAGAGGCCGCCGTGCAGAGCATGTGAGAATCCACCGGTAATTGATCTAATATTGCACAATTATGATTTATAAACAGTATCTTAGAGTGGTTTTTAAAGAGTTTTTATGTTAACCTTTACCGTTAACAATTCTCAACTTTATCGAAGAAAAAGATTAAGGCCCTTTCTACAAAAGGCCAGGCCTGTGTTTTTTTAATCAATTTAAAATTTTCTTCTGTATACTAAGCCCATCTGATCAATCAAAATCTATCTACCAAATTTTTAGGAAATTCTATAGCAAGAGCGGCGTATGATAAGTGTTTTCGCGCTATTCTCGGTGCTGATTATCAATCGCTAAAACTTACAATTTTACTCAGCTGCGTGAAAACTTTCACCAAAGGCTCAACTTAAATGGGCGGCGCCAATGAGGGTTGGCTTTATCGCGCATTCGTTTTGTCGTTTTGCAGCTGAGTGATTGATTTTATTTGTGTAGTTTGCCTTTGAGCAAGTGAGCTAAGTTGCTTTTACCACAGACCAAACGGTCCGTTGCCTTCTTCGCGCCGCACGCGTTCTTTAAACGCATCCGTTGCATTGGCTCGAAACATTGTTTGAAGATAGTAGCGTTCTGTATCTGCCCCATCGATTGTCAATCCGCCGATTGGCCGCCAGTCTGAACTGATTAAATCGTTGACCGAGTTTTGTAGATCTTCCAGGCTGGTTTTGCGTATTATTTGGTATTGCATCGGCCAATCCCCAAGCGGTTGTTCGGATCCGAGATTATCCAATTACACCAAATAAGCCAAAAGTTTTCTTTGCTAGTAGCGTTTCCCTATGCACATTTGATCTATTGTCCTATGGAAATAAAACAGGCGCGGGTGATTTAAATATCACACGCGCCCAAAACCCTCGGCATCCAACTGGACCCCGTTTTAGTCCTTCTACCATAGCGCGAATTCAAATTCCCCGCAAAAGGCTTTTGCATCCGTTGATTATAAAAGCTTCGCAGTTAAACCGCGTTGCATTTATATTCGGGTTTCAACACTAATTAAAGCTTGTTGCTTG